>Ga0209831_1000084_pt1 | contig 75512 bp, 62 predicted proteins | sample Maine_Asex4_meta_FD_187451 | JGI IMG/M metagenome (GOLD analysis project Ga0209831, IMG submission 187451) | Marine algal microbial communities from Maine, USA - Maine_Asex4_metaG (SPAdes) (version 2) | ecosystem: Host-associated > Algae > Red algae > Unclassified | place: Maine, USA | collected... | reverse complement strand
GGCCGTTGATCATCGTCAACGGGCTGGTTGGTTTGTGGGCGCTTGGTGCTCACTGGCAGGAGTCGTTGCGGGGCCGAGCGTTGTGGGCGGCCACCGCTGTGGCACAGGCACTGCTGTTCGTTCACGCGATGATTGGCGGAATTCTGGTCGCCACCGACTCGGCCGGGCGTGAGGTGGGCGGCGAGCACATGTTCTATGGTTTTCTCACCCTGACCGGCATCGTCATCCTCTACGGCTACCGTCGCCAACTCGGAGAGTGGATGTATTTGCTTTATGGGTTCGGTGGACTGTTTGTCATGGGGCTCGCCATTCGCGCGCATTACCTCTCCGGCTGGGCCGATGCTGCACTGGGGATGTAGCCCGTAACCCCGGAACGATTGAGACCAGCTGAGTTTGGTTTCGGTGACGCTTGCAGCAAGGATGGTGCCATGACCAACACTGCTGCGACCAATACTGCTGCGGCCGAATCTGCTGCCTCCGAATCTGCTGGGGCCCCCGGACCGCTGAGCCTCGTCGCTCCATCGCGTTCGTTCGCCAGCGACAACGCAGCTGGCGCCCATCCGCTTGTCATCGATGCGATCATCGCCGTAAACCAGGGACACGCACTGGCCTATGGCGAGGACGCCCACACCGCACAGTGCGAGTTGGCCTTCAACGAACTGTTCGACGCTGAGGTGGTTACTCGTCTCGCCTTCAATGGCACAGGAGCGAACGTCATGGCACTGGCCACGATGATGGGATCGATGAGTGGGCCGCATCACGCCGTGGTCTGTTCAAACTGGGCCCACATCACGGTTGACGAAACAGGTGCGCCCGAACGCATCCTCGGCACAAAACTTCTGGAGGTCGATTGCGACGACGCAAAGATCACTCCGGCGCAGCTGCATGACGTTGCTCATCTGCGGGGCAACGTGCACCATGTGCAGCCCGGCATTGTCAGCCTTACTCAACCGACCGAGCTGGGCACGCTGTACACGATCGATGAGATCGCCGAACTGTGTGAGGTCGCGCACGGATTGAACATGCTCGTGCATGTCGACGGGGCGCGGATAGCGAACGCCACCGCAGCTCTCGGCGGCACCAGAGAGACGCTTCGCGCCTTCACCACTGGCGCGGGAGTCGATGTGATCAGCTTTGGTGGCACCAAGACCGGCGGCATGAACGCAGAAGCCGCAATCTTCCTCAACCAGAACGCCGGTGTCGGCTCCGAGTACGTCCGCAAGCAGGTCACTCAGCTTGGCTCAAAGATGCGATACCTCGCTGCGCAGTTCAATGCGCTTCTCGCTGAGGATCTGTGGATCGCGCTTGGCGCTCAAACCAATGCCATGGCGCAGTCAATGTATGAGCAGGCCTCGGCTATCGACGGCGTCGAAGCGGGCGTCGCTCCAGCGGTGAACAGCATGTACCCCATCCTGGATTCGGACGCGATCAGGACACTGCAGGACTGGAGCTTCTTCTGGGACTGGGACGAGTTGCGCCACCAGGTTCGCTGGATGACGTCGTGGGACACCACCCAGGAGGACGTTGACGCCTTCGTCGCCGGTATCAAAGCGACCGTCGGCTCGTAGTTGTTACGACAGCAACGGCAGCCGAAAACGCAAATGACGCAGCGCTGAAATTGGAGCGCTGCGTCGAATGCGTCGGGGAAGAAAGTGTGTCCCCGAAGCTCACATACCAACCGGGACGAAATCGGCAGTGAGGGCTGGACGTCTACCCCGGACAGGTGGGGGAAACGCCAGTAGATGACTCGCGGAAAGCGAGTTCGAGATGTTGACTAGAAGTCCGTCATTGGAAGTCCGTCGTTAGAAGTCATCGTCGAAACCGACGTCGCCTTCCACGCCGATCTGGTAAGCGGACACGGTCCGTTCGAAGAAGTTCGAGAGCTGCTGCACGTCCTGCAACTCCATGAACCCGAACGGGTTCCTGGAGTTGAACCTCGGTGCGAGACCAAGCTGCATGAGCCGCTGATCAGCCACGAACTCAAGGTAGGTGCGAGTGTCAGCCAGAGACATGCCCGTCACACCTTCAGACAACACGTCCTCGGCGAAGGCGTACTCCACATCAACGGCCTCTTCGAGCATCTCGGTGATGCGCTGGTTCATGGCGTCATCGAACAGGTCCGGCTCTTCTTCACGCACCGTGTTGACCACAGCGAGGGCGAAGTTCATGTGGCCGCTCTCGTCGCGAAATACCCAGTTCGTTCCGTCGGCCAGACCGTTGAGCAGGCCCTTGGAGCGGAGGAAGTACACGTAGGCAAACGCTGCAAAGAAGAACAGGCCTTCAATGCAGGTGGCGAAGCAGATCAGGTTCATCAGGAACCGGCGACGCTCGTCCTTGGTTTCGATGCGGTCCATGTCGCTGACCGAATCCATCCACTTGAAGCAGAACTCCGCCTTCTTGCGAATGCTCGGGATGTTCTCAACCGCTGCGAACGCTTCTTCGCGTTCCTTGATGTCAGGGATGTAGTTGTCCAGCAGCGTGAGGTAGAACTGCACGTGCAGCGCCTCTTCATACAGCTGACGGGACAGGTACATGCGAGCCTCGGGCGCATTGATATGCGTGTAGAGGTTCAGTACCAGGTTGTTGGCCACGATGGAATCGCCCGTGGCGAAGAACGCCACCAAACGGTTCACCAGGTGGCGTTCGGCTGGCAACAGCTTGGAGTCAAGATCGACAAGGTCGTCGGAGAAATCGATCTCGTCAACGGTCCACGTGTTCTTGATGGCGTCGCGGTACATCTCGAAGAACTCGGGGTAGCGCATCGGTCGCAGAGTCAGATCGAACCCAGGATCCAGGATGTTGCGCTCTTTGCCAGCACGCTCACCAGCAGGGGAGGGCGCCTGCTCCGGAGCGAGGGCAGCATTGCCCTGTGTCGCCATGGTTGCCGGTGGTGCGTCGAAGTCTTCGAATGCGTCGTTTGTCAGAGCCATCAGTCACATGCCTCACATGCTTCGGGGTTCTCCAGCGAGCAGGCAATGGCCTCCGCGTCAGTGAACGGGTTTTGGATGATTGCTTCAGGCGTCTGCGCGCCCGGGGCGGGTGCAGTTGCCACGCTGCCTGGGGCAGTGGCAGTTGCCACGGAACCAGATGTGGGGGCCGCTGCTGTGTGGGGGGCAGCTTCGCCTCCACCGGTTGGTGCCGGACCAGAGCCGGGGCCGGTGGTGGCCTGGTTGATGCGGGTGCGGGGACGAGAGCGCAGGTAATAGGTGGTCTTGCAACCCTGCCTCCATGCATGCATGTACATGGAGCTGAGCTTGCCGATCGTCGGCGTTTCCATGAACAGGTTCAGCGACTGGCTCTGGTCGATGAAGGCGCCACGGGAGGCAGCCATGTCGATCAGGGAGCGCATGGGGATCTCCCAGGCGGTGCGGTAAAGCTCTTTGAGGTCATCGGGAATGGAAGCGATGTCCTGGATGGAACCTTCCGCCCGCTTGATGGCCGTTGCCATCTCTGTGTTCCACAGTCCACGCTCCTGGAGGTCACGCACGAGGTAGTGGTTGATCTGGAGGAACTCACCAGAGAGCGTCTCGCGCTTGAACAGGTTGGAAACCTGCGGCTCGATGCACTCGTAGCAACCAGCGATGGACGCGATGGTGGCTGTTGGTGCGATGGCAATCATCAGTGAGTTGCGCAGACCGTGCTCGGCGATGCGTTCCTTGAGCGCTGCGAAGCGCTCCGGCATGACCGGCGTCTCGTCCCAGAGGTCGTACTGCAGGTTGCCCTGCGCGGCGCGGGTGAGGTTCCACGTGTCGTGCGGTCCGCTTGCCTCGGCGAGGTCACACGAGGTGGACAGTGCCCAGTAGTACATCTCTTCGGAAATGCGGCGGGACAGTGCCTGAGCTTCGGGAGAGTCGAACGCCAGACGCAGCTTGAAGAAGACGTCCTGCAGTCCCATGAGGCCGAGGCCAATTGGGCGCCACCTGTTGTTGGAGTGCCCGGCGGCGTCGGTGGGGTAGAAGTTGATGTCGATGACCCGGTCCAGGAACGGAACAGCGGTGCGAACCACTTCGCCCAGGCGATCCCAGTCGAATTCCATGCCGTTGCCGTTGTCGCGAACCATGGCGCCGAGGTTCACGGAACCGAGGTTGCAGACTGCGGTCTCGTCGTTGTTCGTAACCTCAAGGATTTCGGTACAAAGATTGGAGAGGTGCACGGTGCGGGCGGTGCCGTCGTCAGAAGGCACGCCGGTCTGGTTGCACTTCATGTTGGATGCGTCCTTGAACGTCATCCAGCCGTTGCCGGTCTGGGCGAGGGTGCGCATCATGCGGCTGTAAAGATCGCGGGCCGAGACCTGCTTCTCGTACATGCCGGCTTCTTCAGCCTCGGTGTAGGCCCGCTCAAACTCGGGGCCGTAGAGGTCCACCAGGTGCGGAACCTTCTTCGGGTCGAAGAGCGACCACTGCCAGTCCTTTTCCACGCGTTGCATGAACAGATCCGGAACCCAGTTGGCGATGTTCAGGTTGTGGGCCCGGCGGGACTCGTCACCGGTGTTGTCTTTGAGCTCAAGGAAGTCGAAGATGTCGGCGTGCCACGTCTCGAGGTAGACGCAGGCGGCGCCCTTACGGCGGCCACCCTGGTTGACCGCCTGCACCGAGGAGTCCAGCGTCTTGAGCCACGGCACGATGCCATTGGAAAGACCGTTGGTGCCCTTGATGAGGCTGCCGCGGCTGCGAACCCGGGTGTAGGCCAGGCCGATGCCGCCCGCATGCTTGGAGAGCTTGGCGACGTCGGTGTAGCGGCTGTAGATGGCCTCAAGGTCATCGTCGGGGGAGTCCAGCAGGTAGCACGACGACATCTGCGGGTGCGTGGTTCCAGAGTTGAAGAGTGTGGGAGAAGAGGTCAGGTACTCAAGAGAGCTGAGCAGGTTGTAGAAGGTGATGGCCTCTTCTGGTGTGGTGGCCAGACCGCAGGCGACTCGCAGCTGGAAGTACTGCGGGGTCTCCACGATCTGACGGGTCTGCGGATGACGCAGCAGGTACCGGTCATAGACGGTGCGCAGACCGAAGAACTCGTACAGCTTCATACGTTCCACGTCGATGGCTGCGTTGAGCTGCGTGGCATGCTTCTCGACGAAGTCCGCGGTGTCGTCACCAATCAGGCCCAGCAGGCGACCGGCGGCCACACTCTGACTGAACTTCTTGATGTTCTGGTTGCGAACCTCTTCATCCATGTACGTGGCGAGGATGCGAGCGGCGAGCTTGGAGTAGTTCGGCTCATCGACAATGTGGCTGGCTGCAGTGCGGATGGCGAGTTCGTCAAGCTCCACAGTGGTGGAACCATCGACCAGGCCGGAAATGGTCTTGGTGGCCACGCGCATGGCGTCAACCCCGGCAAGACCCTCAGCGCAGCGTTCGATGCGGGTGACGATCTTCATGAGATTTACCGGCTCGAAACTGCCGTCACGCTTGCGAACCCGCATCTGCGTTGATGGCATCTCCGGCACGGGAGCCGGCGCGGCCGCAATAGTGGCGGTGGTGGAGGCGGTGTTGCCGGAGCCGTCCGTTGCGGTTGTCGCGGTTGTATTCGTCAAATCGATCATCTCCGTCCGGCCCGTCACGTCGAGCGTCGGCGCAGGGTCAGTGGCGTCAGTGGCCTCAGTGGGGTCAGTGCCCGCGGTGTTCGTGCCCGTGGTGTTATCGGTGGTGGCGACGCTGGCCCCCGGGGTGTCATTTGGTGACATGTACTGCTCCTCGTTTGCGAAAGAGGTCGACACAGCGGTTCACCCACTTCGTGGGCGATACCCGTGCCGATTTCCTTCCTTCTGTCCTGTCCTGTCGCCTGTTCTCGCAGAAGGCCACCGACTGCAACGTCCCTGTCGTGTCGGTGTGGCCGTGTAACCAAATGGTCACGCCCTGCGAGCAGCGTGGAATCAGCGTTCGATCGGGTGACCGGGCGACACATCCACAGCGACTGCGCTGTTGCGTTCACCGACCTGTCCGTGAGCCTTGTTCGATTCCCAGTCCGTGTCTCCCAGAGGATTCTGGTGGAGCGCCGGTGGTGTCCCGGTGGGTTGGTTGGCAAAGTGAGCTTGTGTGATGGGCCGGTGGACCGCTCGATAATTACAGCCGCGTAATTACATACTTGTCAAGAGGAGTTCCCAGGATTTCGTCATGAGCTTGTAATTTGCCCGAGATTCTGCCAATTCTCAAAGAAATGCTACAAATCCTGGGGCGAAGTCGTCTCTGACAGATGCGGCTGGAGAACGATTTCGCATCCGCTTGTGATTTGTCCACAATGTACACAGACTTGTCCACAGGGCAGGCCAAAGGTGGCGAAGACAGGCGGTTCTGAGACAGAGTTTCGCCATGACTAGAGTCTTGCCGGGACAGCGATTCGCCGTGACAGAGATTCGCCTCACATCGGTACTCGGCAGCGACTGCTCCTCCACAATCGACTCACTTCGGTGTGTGGGTGACCGACATCGTCTACATGTCCGTCCAATCGCTCGCGCCCGAGGTAAAGCCCGCCCGGCGAGGGTTCGGGGCCCGGGGATGGGTGGCCATCGTGGTCACTGCCATCGTTGCGCTGTTCCGCATCGCCCGGACCGCGCATGTGGACGATGCCGCCCAGTACTGGATGATGGCCGATCGTCTCGCAGGGAGTGGTGAGCCGTTCTACGTCGGCGCGGTGGACCACAAGGGCCCAATCTGGGTGGGTCTGTTCCGGCTGGCTCGCATGGTGACCGCCAGTCAGGACTGGTTCTGGTTTCTCATTGCGGTGCAGGTCGTCGCGTTCGCTGGCGTGCTTGTGTGGGGTACACGATGGCTGGCCCGAGAGGCCTTTGGTGAGCGGTCGATTGCCGCAGTGATCGCGGGAGTTGTGGCTGCGCTGAGTCTGTTCGGGCCGGAGCTCTACAGCCAGACTCTTTTCGGTCGAAACATCACGTCGGCGTTCACGGTGATTGCGGTGGTGCTCATTGTCCGGGCAACTCGTACCGGTGCGCAGCGGATGGGCTGGAGTTCGTTCATCGCGGCAGGTTTGTTGATGGGACTCGCCACCCAGACCGTGCTCACCACGGCGTTTGCGACCGCGGCTCTCTGTCTGGGGATCTTCGTGCTCTCGGACTCGAAACGCTCCGGGTTCAGGCGGTGCATGATCCTTGGTGTGGCCTCGCTGATTGCCTTTGCCTCGGCCGCAGCCTGGTACAACGCAATCGGCGCGGGCGACGCGTTCCAGCTCTACTTCTGGGACTACAACCGCATCTACGCAAACGTCGGAGCTGAGTCGCTCGCAGATTGGCTGGTCACCGCAGTCGTGGAAACGAGTCGCTTCCACCTCGGTCGTCGCTACCCGATGGTCGTCCCGATCGCCATGGTGATGTTGGCCACCATGCTTTGGAGATCGCGAGCCACGCTGCGGTGGACCCGACGGAACCGTCTGCTCGCGTTCACCGTCATCTGGTGGTGCGGCGAACTGGTGTCGGTGGCCGCTCCGGGACGCTTCTACTCGCACTACTGGATACTCCAACTCGTCCCGGGTGCCCTCATTGTTGCGTTCGCGTGGGTGATGCTGTTCGTCCGGTTCAACGGGTCTGGCACCTCGCATGCAGTGCAGACCCGCAGGGCCGAATCTGGTCTCGGTCGGTTTCATCATTTCCCGCTGGCGTTGAAGCTGATGTTCGTCCCGCTCGTCGCCGTTATTGGCATCACTGTTCCTTCAATCGTCAGCGGTGCGGGCGAACTCGCCGGTTTCCGAGGGGGAGAGCAGCATGCGGCGGAACGCGACGCCGACTGGGCGTCGCCACTCGGTTCGGTACGCGCCATCGTCAACGCGTCAATTGGTCCGGACGAACCCATCTATGGCTGGGTGCAACCGGGCGAGTTCTACGCCGCCATGGACCGACCGGCGGCAACACGCTTTGATCGACGCAACTGGCTGACCGGTGCCATCAACGACTCACCGGAACGGGTGCAGATCCCGGGAGTCTGGGACGCAACCATGGCAGATCTTGAAGACTCCCAGCCCAGCGTGTTTGTGGAACTGCTCGATGAGCCGGTCGAATCCGGAACACCGCTGTGGAACTGGACCCGAGAGAACTTCACGCCCATCTACGAGTCCGAAGCCACCCTGCCGGTACGCGTCTGGCTTCGCTCTGACCTCGCCGCGCAACCGCCGGTCGAGTTGCTCTATGCCAGCCAGCCGGGAACCGAAGCTGACGTCTTGTGCTGGGACGTCGCTCCTCAGGCAGAGTTGGGTGGCATTCAGTTGCTCGGGTCGCGCCAGTTCGGCTTCTTCCAAGTTGAGAACGACGTTGTGCTGAGCTTCCGCCAACCGCTCAGGCAAACAGAGTCCGCGGACGCGGTCGCCGAAGTTGTCGCTCCTCAAATCAGCGACACCCTGCTGCTTCAGGTCACCGACACGTCTGCGTTGCTGTGGGATGGCCCGATGGTGGTGGGCGCATTGGACATGCCGCTTGGCATCGACGACGTTGTGTTCGTGGCCTCTCTCGAAGGCAATGCCAAGAGCCGCACCTGCTGAACCGGGGGCTCAGGTCTGCACGTCTCGCGTCTGAGTCGTAGGAACTTCTGAGTCGTAGGAACTCATTTCGGGTGACATTTGGCCTTTCCCTGCGAAAACCACTCCGTCGGGTCCGTTGTTGACCGATCAACGTCTGTGCCTCCAGACTCCTCATTCGCTGGCGCCTCGACGGTGCCCGCATTGCAGCGCGGGACCGACAGCCGATTCTGGAAGCGCATCCTCAGCGCGGTCCTTGTCGGTGCCATCGTTGCATTTGCACTGCTGAATAGATCCATGGTGTCGGAGGCGGCCGGCATTCTGCGTGACGCGAACCTGCGATATGTCGCTGTTGCTGCTGTGTTCAGTCTCTTGAGCGTGGTCAACCGCGGCGAGATGTTTCGCTTCGCCCACCGCGCCGTCGGACTCGAAACGGGACGACGAGACATGGCCAATGTGGCTGCGGCCGCCTATGCGCTCAACAAGGTTGCCAAGACGGCCGGAGCAGGGGGAGTTGCGTTGTTCGTGCGAGCCGGAGCATTGCGGGCCCACGCCGCAGGAACGGTGGCCGCTGCGTACATGGTTGGCAGCGTCAGCGCCCAGATCGGGCTGGGTGTGATTCTTGCGATTGCCTGTGTGAGCGCCGTCGTTACCGGGGCAATCAGCTCGACGTGGCTCGGGACAGTTCTTGGATTCATCGCCTATCTGATCCTGATGATGCTTGTTGTTCTGGTTGCGTCGCGAAGCCGAGAACGTCTGCAGTGGCTTTATGACCGGGGCGCGCGCATTGTGTCTGGCGTTGCTCGTCGCTTCGGTCGGCGTGGTCCGAACGGTGAGGGTGCGGTCATCGATGATTTCTACGACGCCGTGCACTCCATCCGGCGGCGTCCTGCTTCGTTCTGGGCCGCGGTTGGGCACGCCAGTCTGGACAAGATGATCGGCGCCATGGTCCTTGCAAACGCCCTTGCGGCGGTGGGCGCGGACATCAGCTTCGCAAGCGTTCTGCAGGCATTCGCTGTGGCGCTCGTGGCTGCGATGGTCGCCTTTGTGCCGGGTGGTCTTGGCGCGGTTGAAGCGTCGATGGTCGCCGTCCTTGTGAGTCAGGGTCTGGACCTGCCAACGGCAGGTGCGGCAGTGGTGATCTTCCGTCTGATTGACCTGTGGGTGCCGCTCATCATCGGAACCCTTGCAGCACGCACACTCGTTGCCAGCTCAGCTGCGCGCCCGCTTGGCCAGGCACCGTCACCGAGTCCAGACCCGACCGACTGCGAACACCTGCCCACGCAGTCCCTACCCGCCCAAAACCCGCCAGCCCAAACCCTGCAGGAAGCCCTCGCCCTCGTCCCCCTGCACACCGAAGAGCCAGCAAACCTCTAAACCAATGCGTCGACCGCGGTGCCTCCACGGCGGTGTCAGACACTGTTCAAGTGGGCAGTTTCGTTGCAGGTGGAAGTGCCGCATAAGCAAGGTAAAATCATTGGTTTGGTGGTCTTTGCGGCCTTTGTGTACCATGAAAGCTGCATGGGCAAGGAAACATCAGCGGCGGAGCAGTATCGGATGGGGCAGGCAGCGGAGCTTCTCGGCGTCTCCGTGGACACTGTGCGGCGTTGGGCCGATGCAGGAAAGCTCCAGACGTCGCGAACGTCGGGAGGTCAGCGGACGGTGGCAGGTCCGGAGCTCGCCCGATTCGCCGTCGCGCTGTCGGAGACACCCGATGACGATGACGCTGCGGTTCTTTCCGCTCGCAACAGGTTTCAGGGGCTTGTCACCCGAGTTATCACCGACAAGGTCATGGCCCAGGTGGAGATCCAAGCCGGGCCCCACCGGGTGGTTGCGCTCATCTCGGCTGAAGCGGTCCACAACCTTGGACTCGAACCCGGCGTTCTGGCAACCGCTGTGGTCAAAGCCACGAACGTGGTCGTCGAACGCACGTGACAAGAGCTCCTGTGCTGCTCCTTGCCATTGCGCTGGGCCTCGTGTTGACCAGTTGCACGTCATCGGAGAACTCCCAGATCGACGTCCTCGCGGCCTCTTCGCTCACCGGCCATCTCGATGCATTCGCGGACTCGATGGCAACGTCGAGCAGCGCATCGGCTTCGCTGTCGTTTGCCGGAAGCCCCACACTCCTCAGTCAGGCGCTCGCTGGTGCCCCCGCCGACATCGTGATCTTTGCTGGCGCCGTCGACGACGAACTGGCCATCGCCTTTCCGCTCATGGAGCGCCATGCCTTTGTCGGCAATGCCATCACGCTTGCGGTTCCTCCCGGCAACCCTGCTGGCGTCGCCGGGCTCGCTGACCTCAGTGACGAAAGCCTCGACATTGCCGCATGTGCAGAGCGAGTGCCATGCGGTGCCCTTCTTTCTCAGCTCGACGCGCCCATCGCCGCTGACACCCTGGAACCGAATGTCCGCTCCGTACTCACGAAAGTCCAGCTCGGCGAGGTTGACGTTGGGCTGGTCTACCAGACCGACATTGCCGCAGCTGATGGCACGGTGGAAGAGGTGCCCATCCCGGCGAGCGCAACCACCACATACTGGGCCGTCAATCTCGCACCCGGCGATCCGACCATTGATGCGTGGTTCGAAGCGCTGCTCACTGCTGGCCTCGACCACCTGATCGCTGCCGGATTCCAGAACGAGTCGGGCCGGTGACGGCGCCGCGGATCCCCAGCCGTCGACCGCCCGTCGAGGTGCTCGTACTTGGAGGCCTGGGGCTTGGGCTTGCCGGACTGCCGATGCTCGGATTACTCATCGACGTGCCGTGGTCACGCATCACATCTGTGGTCCAGTCGACAATCGTTACGGACGCGCTGCGGGTCTCGGCAGTTGTGAGCATTGCAGCGATGGTCGTCGTTGTTGTTCTTGGCACGCCGCTTGCGTGGATCATCAGCCAGATGCAGGACCGAGCCCGGCGTGTTGTTCGCGCCATCGTGCTTCTCCCCATGGTGCTTCCTCCTGTTGTTGGCGGTACCGCCCTGCTGGCAACGCTCGGACGTCAGAGCCTTCTCGGGGGATGGTTGCATGCCGCGTTCGGTATCACGCTTCCGTTCACCACGGCAGGGGCCGTGATCGCTGCCAGCTTCGTGTCGATGCCCTTCTTTGTGGTGACCGTCGAAGCCGCGATCCGACAGAGCGACGCTGATTTCGCGGAGGCAGCGGCCACCCTTGGCGCCGGTCAGCGACGGGTCTTCAGCCAGATCACGCTTCCGCTCATTGCTCCCGCCATCGGGGCCGGAGCGGCACTTGCCTGGGCTCGGGCCCTCGGTGAGTTTGGGGCGACGATAACGTTCAACGGCTCGCTCGGCGGCCGCACCCAGACGCTTCCTCTTGCGACCTACGAGTCCATCGCTTCAGGCGCCCAGGATGAGGCGTTGGTGCTGAGCTTTGTACTACTCAGTATCTCACTTGTTGTTCTCCTCACGCTGCGTGACAGATGGATCACCCGATGACGCCGACACCAAAGGCGGGAGCACTCGACGTCGGCTTCTCTCTGCAGCTCGGCACCTTGAACGTGCAGGCCGCCGTCACCAGTGAGCCGGGCGAAACGATTGCGATCGTCGGTCCGAACGGCGCCGGGAAAAGCACAGTGTTGCGCTCGATCGCCGGCCTCGTCGGCATCGACGCCGGACACATTCGCATGGACGGCACACCCTTTGATGAGCCGACAACATCAACCTGGGTGCACCCGGAGAACCGCCCCGTGTCCGTCGTCTTCCAGGACCATCGGCTCTTCCCGCATCTCAGTGCGCAGGACAACGTCGCCTTCGCGCTTCGAGCCAATGGTCTGGGTCGCAAAGCGGCGCGCGCGGAGGCGTTGACGCTTCTCGAACAGGCTCGGCTGACAAGCGCTCACGCAAGTCGCCGACCCAGCGAACTTTCCGGCGGTCAGGCCCAGCGCGTGGCCCTGGCGCGAGCCTTCGCTACAGGTGCGGACGCGCTCCTGCTCGACGAACCGCTCGCCGCAATCGACAAGGCGAGCCAGGTGGAGCTTCGGCGCGTCATCGGTGAGCTCACGTCAACCGTTTTGCTCGTCACGCACAACCCTCTCGACGCCAGACTGCTCGCCGATTCCATCGTGGTGATGGAGGATGGCGCCGTCGCGCAGTCGGGCGCGGCTGACGACGTTTCGAATGCGCCATCGGGCGCGTGGGCGGCACAATTTCTTGGCCAGAACCTCATCGAAGGCACGGCTGACGGCACCTCTGTCACGGCGTTGAACGGATTCGAGTTCACCACTGCGACAACTGACGCCGGCCCGGTGGTCGTCAACTTTGCGCCCTCGGCCATCACGCTGAGCTCCGAGCTTCCCGGCGGCAGCGCGCGAAACGCATGGGCCACTTCGGTCACGCGACTCGTGGCCGAAGCCGACCGTGTGCGCGTGCAACTCGGCGACCCGGTTCCCTGCTGGGCCACCGTGACAGCCGGCTCCGTCGATCGCCTGGGCCTCGAAGTTGGTTCCCCCGTGACCGCATCACTCAAAGCAACCGAGCTACGCGTCGCGCCCCGGTAGTCGCTCCCGGTCCGAAGATGAAGGCGGCGATCAGGAAGAGACCGAAGAGTGCGGCGCCAATAAAGGCACCGCGCACACTGCGGTCGAACACAGGCAGCCAGATCAGCGGGCCCGCGGCGTGGCCAAGGAACCGAAAGGACAGCAGGAACGACAACGCTCCGCCCCGATTGTCCGGCACGACCGTCGCGCCCAATCCCTGCAGGGCAACGACGGTCAGGGCAACAATTCCGCCGGTGGCGGCCCAGACCACGCTCATGGCCAGGGGCGTGAGCGAGATTGCGAGACACGCGGCGATCGCGGTCGAAGCGGCGGCCGCAACGATGCCCGTGGCGCGCAAACCAAGTCGGTCAGCAACACGTCCCCAAACCGGTCCGAGAAGCATGGCGGAAAGCGCGCCAAGCACCAGCACCAGGCCGGCCCTGGTGCCGCTCAGGTTGAGGACGTCGCGCGCTGCCACGCCCACGAGTATTGATATCCCGAGTGGTCCAGCGGCGCCGAAGAAGGCTCCAAGGCCCAGCCGAGCATTGGTCGAGTGAGCAGCGCTCGAATTTCGGGCCATACGGATTCGCGAGGTTCACCCCTCGGTGGAAACATTGCGAGCACAGCCGAGGCAGCCGCAGTGCCGACGAACGCAAGTCGCCAATCTGTGTCTGCCGCGACACCGCCGAGTACCGGGCCGGCAACACTCCCGAAACCCTGGAAGCTCGAGTAGATGCCCAGCGATCGACCGAACCGCTCCGGTGCAACCAGCTCCGCGAGTCCGGCGACAAGGAGGGGAGTGATGAAGGCGTTCGCTGCGCCCTGCAGCATGCGAGCCAGGATGAAGACGGCAAAGCTCGGCGCAAACGCCCAGAATCAGCGCTGGTGGGTGCGAGAGCGTCAGTTGGTGAAACGAACAAGACAGCCGCCGTTCGGGGCGAGAACAAGAGACAGGTTCTGTTCCGGGTTGCTGATTTCGTCCGAGATGATCAGATACCGCGAGGGGTCCAGATTTGTGCCGACCGCGCGATGGTCCCACGTGGGATCGTCGCATACCTGGGTGCGCGTGGCGCCGGCTCGCACCCCCAGGTCGTCGAGGTCAACACTCACCGACATTGGCTCCTCAAGCGCGCTGATGGCGCCCACCCACCAGTCGCCGCCGAGGCGCCGGGCAATGGTGACGTGCTCCTCCGGGTGACCGCCTACGAAACGGGTTTCGTCCCACACCACGGGAACGGTGGACAACAGGTCGACGACCTCTGGCGGCTGAGAGAGATAGGCCTCGGGCGTATCGACGAGATGCAGCAGCGGGCTCTCAAAAACCACCGTCAACGCGAGCTCATGACTGTTGGTGGTGGTGCGGGTCACCACATCTCCGAGGATGACCGGCGTGTAGTCCATGGGGCCGACAACGTTGCGGGTGAAGGGCAGCACCGTGTTCTGGCGAGGCGCTGAGCGCTGGTAGCTGGGATCGAACGTGTACATCTCGGCACCACGCACGGCCTCCATGGTCATCAGGTGCGGGAACTCGCGCTGCCAACCGCGGGGCACCGTTGAGCCGTGGAAGTTCGTCATCAGCTCGAAGTCTGCGGCATCGGTCATGATGTCGCGGTACTGCTGAATGGTAACGGGCTTGTCTGAATGGAAGAAGTCCACCTTCACACCAACGATGCCGATCTCGGCGAGCATTGCGAACTCTTCGCGACGGGTGGCCTCATCGACCATCCGGCCCCTTGGTGCTTCGGTCACGGCATTGTTCGTGCCGCCCGAGTTGTACCAGAGGAAAAGCTCGACGTTGCGCTCAGCCGCGTAGTCGACCAGTTCGGCCAGCCGCTCTTCGCCGAACGTGTCCCAGTTGGCGTCGACCAGGCTGTACTCCCATCCCAGATCAGACGCAAGGTCGATGAAGGGTTCCATTGCGTTGGCGTCGCGGGAACTTGCATGATCGCTCCACCAGCTCCACGAAACACGGCCGGGTTCGACCCAGGTGAAGTCGGTGCCAGCATGGGCCGGTGGGCCGGGGGACAGGTGGCGCACATGGTCCGACTCAACAATGTCCGCCACGTTTTCGCTGTGCATGATGATGCGCCAGGGCGAGGTCCACTCGCCGTTGATGGACGGGCGCGGGTCGCCCACCCCGTTGCCTTCGCCGCGAGCTGCGAAGTCAAGGAGGAACTCGCCGTTGGTTGCTGCGGGAGAGAAGTGCGAACCGGCCGCGCCGTCTTCGAGCGCGGACTCGGTAATCAAGGTCCAACCCTGCGCGTTTGCGAACAGACTCGGGAAGGTCCAACCATGCGTTGTGTTGCCGGGTGACCCAGCCGTACTCACCCGACTACGCAGGCGTTCATAGGCCGGTGTGTACAGCGTGGGTGGGTCGTGAGGCTGCAACCAGGCTTCGCTCTCGGGCGGCACGGCGAAGCTGGTGCGTTCCCAGTCAACGACGCCCCCGGCGATCTCGTTGGCAATCCGGTACCGGAAGGCAATGGCGGTGTTGGCAACCCAGAGGTCGATGCTGAGATCTCCCGCGAGGACTGTCTGGGTCCAGGCGTCGACGCTCGATGTTCGCGCTTTGCCGTGGGGCAATGTGTAGCTGTCCGTGATGAGCTTGGCGTCGCCGACCGCGAGCACCGTGTCGGCGGTTGAGAACGAGCCGATCGAGGTTTCAAGACCCAGCGTTGAGTCGGTGATGACACTGATGTCTGCGTCTTCGTCGCTCCGGATGACGCGATACCGGGGCCGACGAAGTTCGTCGGTTCCCACTTCCAGTCGGAGCAGGCCATCAGGCGACGTCAACGTCAGCGTTGGTTCGAAAGGTGCGACGGCCGCTGTGTCGGTCAAAGACAGGGCGCTTCGTTGCACCGGCTCTGAGTCTGAACTGCAGGCGGCGAGTAATCCAACGCCCCCAAGAAGCACGAGAAGCAAGCGCCTGCATCGAGCTGCCCGGGCTGTCCTTCCCGAACTCACGCCCACGTTGGGTCTGACGTGCCGAGATTGCGGGGTCCGTGATGCCAGCGTCCGGTGACCGGACGCACCATCTCCACATTGCCCATGTCGCCGGCAATGGTCGCCAACTGGGACGCCTCAGGCGTGATCGCTCCCGGGGTGAACGGCGCAGGGTCACCGAGACCAACCAACCAGTTCCGTGTTCGCAGGAGTGACAGTCTTGACAGCGACGAACCCCCACCGTTTCGTGACTGGTGGGCGGCTCGGATGGCGGCGGCTGCTCCGAAGTATCCCGTTGCATAGTCGAGCGCCTGGACAGGAAGCGGGGTGGGAACGTTGGTTCCCGCCATCTCCATGCCGACCATCCGGATGCCGGTGGTGGTCTGGACGATGGAGTCAAAACCTCGACGCCCCGCCCATGGCCCCACCCAGTCAAAGGCACAGATTTGGACCACTGAAGCAGCTGGCGCGATGGCGGCAATGTCCTGGGCCCCGAAGCCGAACTGGTCCAGGGCTCCCGGGCGGAACGCGTCGATCACGACGTCGACGTCCTTGAGTAGGCGGGCGAACGTCTCTCGCCCCGATGGTTGGCGCAGATCAATGTCTGTGTTTCGCTTGCCGGCTCCGGTGGCGATGACGCACACCTCGACGTGGGGGAGGTGTGCGGCCCCAACTCGGAGCACATCTGCTCCGAGGTTGGCGAGCGTGTGTCCGGCAACGGGCCCGGCCAGGACACGCGAACAGTCGAGCACCCGAAGCCCGGACAATGGACCGCGATTGGTGCCAGACCGGTTGCGTGCGGCTGCCCCGGAATCGTCCGTCAGGCTGGTGATCGAGGCGATGGGTAGCGCGCTCGTCGAAATGGCGTGCGGGTGAGCATCCCACTCGTCGAGGGTTCGACAGGCCGCCGCAATCATGGCGTCTTCAATCAGCTGTGTTTCGAGCTCCACTGCGCCCCAGGTCCGAATGGCGGACTCGAACGCCTCGCGGTCTTCGGCCACACCCAGCCGACGGGCCACACCAGCGCCGTGGTGGGGGAAGTTGCAGTGCAACTGAATGTGGCGATCGTCGCCCGTCTCGTAAAGTCCGGACAGTGACGCCCACTTCGGTGGTGCTGTTCCATCCACCGTCACGTGCGTGGTGTAGCTCGCCAGGCACAGCGACGGATCGATGGGCTCGACTTCACGGCCGGCGAACTCGGCAACCGCCGCGTTGACGGCTGCCACTGAGGCGTTTGCGCAGGTGCTCACCCGGAAGGCGGAGTGCTCAGCGGCGACCTCGGCGTCCCTGCCGGAAACGATGGGAACGTCCGGAACCGGCGAGGTCCCGGTGGCATCCCAGAATGGTTGCAGAGCGGCTTGAGTTTGTTGCGAGGTGGTCACGATTTCAGGCTAGCTCGGTGCCTGATCTGGCTGGATGGCGCCGTCGCTCATGCGAAGAGTTCGGTCAGCCCAGGACTCAACGGAGCGGTCGTGGGTGGCGACGATGAGCGTGGTGCCGTGTTCAGCAGTCATGATCTGAAGCTGTTCGAGCACGGCCTCGGTCGTGTCCGAATCCAATTCGCCGGTCGGCTCGTCAGCGATGAGGAGACGGGGGTGTGTCGCCACCGCCCGAGCCAGGGCCACGCGCTGGCGTTGTCCACCCGACAATTCAGCTGGCCGATGGGTTGCGAAGTCCGCGATGCCAAGGCGTTCGAACGCATTTGCGGTTCGGTCCCGACGTTCACTCCGGTTGATTCCGCGCATGCGCAGCACAAGGTCAACGTTCTCCGCGGCGGACAGGTGGCGGAGAAGACCCGGGGTCTGAAACACAATGGCCACCTCGTCTCGGCGCCAGTCGACAGCAGCCTCGTAGGCAAGCGCTGTGACGGTGACGCCGAAGACGTCAACGGATCCCGCGTCGGCAACGTCGAGCCCAAGCATGCAGTTCAGCAGTGTTGTCTTTCCGCTGCCCGATGGGCCAACGAGGGCAACCCGCTCACCTGCCCTGACACGCAGGCTCGCACCCCGCAGTGCATGCACCGCAGCCGAGCCGGTGCCATACGTGCGGTGAAGGTCATGGACTGCAATCTCCGTTGATGGGCTGGCGGCTGCATCGCTGATGTTTGGGGAGCTGATGTTTGGGGAGCTGGTGTTTGGGGAGCTGGTGTCTGGGAATCTGGTGTTTGCTGCGCTGGTTTTCGGGGGATCACTCATCGTCTTGTCCTGTCCCTTCGGCACCGGCTTCAGTCACGTAGGCCGGGCGAATGTGCAGCTCGCCGTCCACGAGCTCAGTGTGAACTCGACCGGTTCTTCCCACCGCGTGCCGTTGCTCTTCGCTCAGCTGAAGCCGGCCCAGGCTGTCCAGCATGGTGACCTCAACGATTGCTGAAGAACCATCGGCGGTGCGACCCATTCGTTGCTCAGCAGCCACCCGTCCGTCGCGAATGGCGATGACTCGATCCACGTGTTGGGCTACCGCTGGATCGTGGCTCACGATGATCTGTGTGAGATTTGTCTCCTCGCCAATCTCTCTCATCAGCTCGAACATCTGCTCCGTGGTGGCACCGTCGAGTTCGCCCGTGGGCTCATCGGCCAGGAGAAGTCGCGGTTCATGGGCAATGGCAACTGCGAAGGCCACGCGCTGTTGCTCACCACCTGACAGCTCCGCTGGCTTGTGACCGCGCCGATCGCTGAGTCCCACCCGGCCAAGCAGCGCATCGGAGCGCTTACGGGCTGCGGATCCGGAGAGGTCTGAAAGCCGCAGCGCAATGTTGTCGCGCGCGCTGAGGTAGGGGACCAGGTTGCTCGCACTGTCCTGCCAGAGGAAGCCCACATCGACCCGGCGGTACCGGTCGAGGTCGGCCATGCCCGCCTGGCCGAGTTCCAGCGAACCGAAGCCCACGTGCCCGCCAGTCGGGCGGAGGAGCCCGGAGATGATGCTGAGAAGCGTGGACTTCCCGCTACCGCTGGAACCAATGACGCCAACCAGTTCGCCTTCGTGGACGTCAAGATCAAGACCCTGCAGAGCAATGACCTCAGACGAACCAACGCGATACACCTGCACGAGTTGACGGCATCGCAGAAGGGCCGGCTTCATGACGCACCCACTTTGATGGCCGCGAACAAGCGGATCTTTCGCAGGATAATCAGAAGAGCGAGGGTGGCGACGGCGAGGACCACGGCCAGTGCAGCGGGGATGCCAATGGCGGCTCCCCAGTCGATCTCCTGCAGCATCCGAGGCGCGGACCCTGCTGGGTTCGCCACGAGCTGCGGCAGATACCACCGGGCCATGGCAATGCCCGCAAGCGCGCCAAATCCCACACCGACTGCGGACACGACGAGAAGGTCCAGAGCGACCACCGCCATAAGGCTCCTGAGTGGAAGGCCAAGTGCGCGGAGAACGCCAAGCTCGGTGAGCTGACGGCGGAACCCGAAGACCGCGTAGAAGATGAAGCCGGCAATGGTCAGCGCGGCGGAAAGACTGAAACCAACGGTGAGCAGACCGAAGACACCCTGGCGCTCCGGTCGTTGCTGGATGCGTTCAATGACGTCGGTTGCGCTGAGCGGGGTGACGCCGGTGATGCCCACGCGACGAAGATCGGCCCGGGTCTGGGCGAGGTCTGCCTGGGTTGGGTCAGCCACGAACAGCAGATCGCGGGCAACAGTTGTTCCGGCTCTTGCCTCGAAGTTCGTGAGTGATCCAACAGCGGGTGGAACCTGACTGGTTGGCATCCACGTGGGGAACTGATCGAAGGTGCCGACGATCACCATGTCGGTGTCAACCACGCGATCATTCACACGAACCGCAAGGGTGACCACATCGCCAAGCTCCAGACCAGACAGACCCAGGACACGGGAAGTGACAAGCAGAGAATCCGGCGTGGCTTCCAGCCGGGCGATGAGCTCGGGCAGGGTTCGGCTGGCATAGTCGTCACGCCAGAACGCGGTCTCGGTAAACGTCTCGGTGTCGATGCCCATGAAGTTCACCGGCACCGAGCGTCCGGCCGGTGGCTCCAGGTCGGCGCTGAGAACAGCCAGACGACTGGCATTCGATACGCCCCAGACCTGGTCGAGTATCCGTGGGTCAGTGCTTGAGCCGGCGTCTCCAACGGGCGTTGATCGGCCATCAACGATCTCAAACCGAGTTGCCAGCTGTTCGTCAACAGTGCTCCGGACGCTGCTCACACCACCAACCGAATGGTGTGCGGTGTCGAAGAGTTGCAGGTCCAGGGTGCGCGCGAGAGAGCCGGTGTACACCGCCAACGCCGCGGTGATGACGAGAAGGAGGAGCGGAGCAGTCATGTCCTGTCGCAGCCGGGCCACCCGACGAGCCACAAGCAGTGCGGCGGTGCTCCGTGTGCGCTCCAGCGCCTTCGCAATCGGCGCGGCGATCGTTGGCAGGAGTCGGAGGGTGAGGAGTGCTGCAGCGAAGGCGCCAGCGGCAGGCACAAGGATCACGATTGGATCGTCCAACAGGTCTCGTTGCAGGTTGTCGCCTCGCAGCAGGAACCAGGTGAAGAACGCGATGGCTGCGACGAGGGCGAGATCAAGGAACGACCGTTGCCACCACGGTCGCTGGTCGGATTCCGATGACTCGGCGGCGAGGATTGTCGCCTGGAACGCGCTGATGCTCGGAACAATCACGATTGCCATCGACAACACCGCGGCCACGACGAGCGCCGACCACGAACGCGAGTTCATGACGAGATCCAGATCAATGCTGTTGCCGAAGTGCAGGAAGGTCTTTGTCCGACCCATCAGCGTCGCCATCAACCGGGCAGCGAACACCCCGGCGATGGCGCTGACGCCGGTGATAACCAGTGCTTCCACAGCGGTCTCAAACACAATCTGACTCGCTCGCACCCCGCGGCGTCTGAGCATCATCACTTCGGGACGCCGACGGTTCCACCTCATGGCGCTGAGGAGAACCGCAACGGCAATGACCAGTGCAAGTGTCGGGAGCGAGAACAGCCGCAGTCCGCGATTGAGGCGCGCAACGTCCTCGCGAAAGTTCTGGAGCGAGTTCTCCGGGCTCACAAGCAGTCGGGCGCCGCGCAACCGATCGTCCACTTCGCGATTGATCTGGCCGGTGCGCGCAAGCAGGCTCTCGACGCTGTCCGTTGTGACGGATGACGAATCGAGCAGTACCAGCCACTGGGCGTCAGACATCATCGTGTCGCCCAACAGATCAATGACGTTGGCAAGGGTTGCTTCGGGCACGACAAGGTTCGTGGTCATCGTCGAGTTACGAAGGAATCGGGTAGCCGGGTCGGGTACTCCATTCACGTTGTCGGTGTCAGCGAATCCTTCCGGCACCGCCCACAGGCCGGTGATGACGACATCGATGAGGCGGTTCGCAGCACCGGCATCAGCCTGACGGTTGAGCACGGTCAGACGTTCGCCGGCGGCCAGGGCAAACTTCTCAGCATAGCTCTGACTCACCATGACCTCGACTGGTTCACCAAGTGACGCGGCGGGCCGGGCGAAGCGTCCCTGCACAACCATGGCCCTCTCGTCAAAGCCGCTCATCGAGGCAAACGACACGGTGTCGATCTCTGTCGGCGACTCGTCGGTAAGCGTTCCTGTTGGGGTCTTCCCCTCAATCAGGCTGAACGGGCTGGTTATGAACAGCCGCTGACGTGTCTTCACATTCGGCCCGAACGGGCTGTCGTCACCGTCGATGAGGTTGTTGAGCGGGGCAAAGTCGTCGAACGTGCGGTTGCCGCCGCTGAGCCGGTTGTAACTGAAAAGGTACCCGAAGGGCACACCGTCGGAAGCGGCGTCGTCCACTTCCAGGCTGAGAAGACGCGAGCTCGCTGACTCGGCGTACAGCGGCAAACCAACCCAAACCCCAATCAACGCAGTGAGGGTGGCAACTGTCGCGAGGGTGATTGCCCAGGTTGACCGCAGGCGTCGCATCGTGAACCACAGACTTGACCGGATCTGACGAAGGAAGCGCATCACGGGGCCACCAGGACGTCGCCAACGGTCAAGCCGGACAGCACCTGGACATGAGTTCTGGTGCGCCGCCCAAGTCCCACAGCCAGTCGGCGAAGGTCTCCATCGCCGTTGCTGATGAGCACGAAGGACGCTCCGCCCGATCGCCCGACGGCTTCCAGCCGAACCCACCGAGCGTCGTCTCCGTCTGCGGTTATGCGAAGAGCAGCGGTGAGGCGTTCGCCGAGCGCAACTTCGTCTGGTGAACTCAGCTCGATCAACACGTTGGTGACGGGTTGAAGCGTTCCGTTCGGCTCGGGTATCTCTGCCACCACGCCGATGATCGCTGGTGCACGCAGATCGGCGGGCCGCATCATCGAGACAGTCGTGCCAACCTGCACCGACGCAAGGTCCGCCGTCTCAAGCGGAAGTACGACCACCAGGTCGCTCGCATCGGAGATGGCGAACAGGCGAGCACCCTCGCTGACGTCATAGGCAATGGTGCGCCGGGCGGCATTGATCACGCCCGACGCGGGAGAGGAAATCGTGACCACACGGTCAGCGAAGGAGGCGGCAAGATCGTCCCGGGCCAGCTCGGCTTCGCTAATCATTGCAGCCGACTCTTCGCCAGCGACTGCCCGGGCAACGATGAGCTCCGCGATCTCAAGCGAAAGAAGTTCCGCCTCCGAGGGATCGGGCAGGAACCGCAGCACCGCATCGCCGGCCGTGACGATGTCGCCTCCGAAGAAGAACACCTCAAGCACGCGTCCGTTCTCGGGAGCGAACACCTCGATTGGGTTTCGCCCCTGGACAACGCCGCGAAGTGACACGTTCCCAATGTCGGGTTTCGCCTCCACCACAAACTGCTTTCGGGGCGACTCGAACGCTGTTGCTTCACCGGTGAACGCTGCGGTGGAGCGACGAGGCGCGTCAACCCCGGAACAGCTCACGGATGCGAGAGCCACAACCACAGCGAGACCGAGGACGAAGAATGTTCGAATCCCTGTCCCCGCCATGCGGACAGGGTAGAACGCCGACCAGCAAAGCGCAGGCGCCAGGCGCCCCGTGAATTCGTTCCCGAGGATCACGGCTAGATTTCACCTGTGACTGAACCCGATGCCTCCGCTGTGCAAGACCGATGGTTGGAGGGCATCACGGTGCTCGACATGACTCGATATCTGGCTGGGCCAGCCTGTACCCGGTTGCTTGTTGAGTTGGGTGCTGATGTCATCAAGATCGAGCATCCGCCCTATGGGGATCCGAATCGGTCGAATGCACCGCGGATCAATCGTCGAGCGGGAGCCCACATTCAACAGAACCGGGGCAAACGAAGTGTTGCTCTTGATTTCAACACCGATGAGGGCCAGGAGATTCTGCGCCGGATCGTGCCGCATGTGGATGTTGTCGTTGAGAACTTCTCGCCCGGCGTACTTGCTCGCCGCAACCTTGCCTGGGATGACCTGTCCGCCATAAAGCCGGACCTCGTCATGGCGTCCATCTCCGGTTTCGGTCAAAGCGGTTCAATGGCTCCCAATCCCTGTTTCGATCTCATCGCTCAGGGATGGAGTGGACTCATGCATATGACGGGCGACCCGGACGGCCCGCCAATGTTTGTGGGTATGGGGCTTGCCGATACGAACACCGGCGTCCATGCGTTCGCGGCTATCGGCCACGCGCTTTTTCATCGGGAACGCACCGGTCGGGGTACGCATCTCGACATCGCCATGATCGACTCGATGTTTCATATGCAGCATCACGAAGTCACCACCGCCTCGATGGACCCGGACCATGACACGATGCGGGCCGGAACTGACTTCCCGCAGCTCAGTCCGGCTGGCGCGTTCAAGGCGCCGCAGGGGTGGGTGGTGATACTGGTCACTGAGGGCCAGGTGGCCAATCTCTGGCAGGCGCTCGGCCGTCCTGAGCTGAGTGACGATCCGCGGTTCCAGGGTTCGGCTCGTATGAACAACCGGGAGGTCATTCGCACCGCCATCGAAGAGTGGATGGCAACCTTTGATACCGACCAGCAGGTGCTGGATGCCCTCAGCGCGAACCGGGTGCCGGCCGGTCCGGCGCTGTCGCCGCGCGACGCATTGACCCATCCGTGGTTCTTGGAACGAGGATTGGTGCGCACCGTGCACGACCCTCGTGCCGGAGCGGTGCAGATCCCCGGATTTCCGTTCCGAAGCTCAGACCCACTTCCTCCCGATGACTACCAGGCGCCAGCGCTGGGTGAACACAACCGGGCGGTCCTGATCGACATGCTGGGAATGTCAGAAGCAGACGTCTGCGCCCTCGAAGACTCCGGCGTCCTCACCTCCAAAGACTGGTAAAGATTCGCAACTTGTAACGTCGTGTCTGACACCGCCTGGCTGAGATCTGCTGGTTGAATAGGCGGGTGAGCCAATCAGAAATTCAGGTACCCGACAAGATCCGTTGCGTGGATTGCCTCGGCGAATGTGACCGGATTACCTTCCGCCCGGACGACGACCCGTTTGAGCCGGGAGACGTCGTGGCCTATCGCTGCCGTGACTGCATGGACCGTTGGGACATCATCCTCGACCCGGAAGACTTCGGCGACAATCCTCCTCACATGCCCCACTGAAGCGCGGTGTCAGACACACCGTTACAAGTTGCAAGGGCGTTCTAATCCGCGAAGGCGGCGGCGGGTGGGCCCCAGACTTCGAGGTCCGGCTCGACGCCGAGTCCGGGTCCGGTCGGCAGGGGAATCCGGCCGTTGACCGGTGCGATCGTCGGGGTCGTTGTTGCGTAACCGCCTTCGGTGTACGGCTCGGAGATCCACGTGCCCTCGTAGAGCGCTGGTTTCACGGTGGATCCCATGTGGATGGTGGCAGCAGCAGTGAGATCTCCGCCCCAGGTGTCGTCGATGGTGGAGGGAATGCCTTTGGCCTCGCAGATGTCCCGAACGGCTCGAAGTTTGGTGAGTCCGCCAACCCGCGACAACTTCATGCCGAAGCCCTGAGCAATCCCGTCAGTGATGGCCGTTATGACGGTTGCGACATCAACAGCTGATTCATCGATGAACACCGGGTGCGAGATACGGCCAGACAGCTGGCGGTGCTCTTCCAGAGTGGCGCATGGTTGTTCCAGAGCAAGCGGAATGTCACGACAGGCGATGCTGAACTCGATGGCGTCTCGCGCTGTCCATCCACGGTTCGCGTCAGCGGTGAGCGGTACGCCGGGGCGCAGCACCTTCGCGACGGCTCGAACGCACGCAACGTCGTCCGCCAGGGGGCGACCACCGGTCTTCACCTGCAGGCGCGTATAGCCGTTGTCCTGCAACTCGACGGCCTTCGCCGCCGTGCTCTCGGGGGTGGCAGGCATGATGCCCCAGTACGAGCGCACTGATTCGCCGTGCACCTCGGTGCTGTGCGCTCCGCCAAGCAGGTCACAGACCCGAGCGCCGGTCGCTTTCCCCATAAGATCCCAGCACGCCACGTCAATGGCGGCCTTCGCATAGTTGTGCCCGTTGAGCGTGACGTCCATCCGCTCGTTGATCAGGCCAACCAGTCGGGGGTCCATTCCAATCAACGACGGAGCCACTTCGGCGATGGCCGCTCGTGCGCCAGCTGCGAACTGGGGCTGATATGCCGAACCAAGCGGGCATGTCTCACCAAATCCGGAGAGGCCGGAATCGGTCACGACCTCCACCACGGTGGTGTCGAGAGTCTCCACCTGTGAGATGGACATCTGGTACAACCCGTCGGCCACCGCAAGGTCATGTTGATACACGCGGATCTCGGAAATCTTCATTTGCGGAACCTACTACGGGCAGCGAGCCGGGTGTTTCAACCGTGCCAGCGTCAGCGCTCGCAACACCACCACACAGGATTGAGTCGCAAGGTGCCTGAGCCAGATTCCCCACGAGGAGTTTCCGTCGCAAGGACAGAAGTTTCAACCGTGACGGCCATAGCGGGCGCGCAGGAGAATAGCGTGTGCGCATGAGAATCGTCACCGGGTCGGCCCGGGGCAGAACCCTTAGGGCACCCGACGGGTCTGAAACGAGACCAACGTCGGATCGGGTCAAAGAGGCCATTTTCAATGCCCTCTTCAGCCTCAATGCGATAGAGGGCGCCCAGGTGCTGGATCTGTTCGCCGGTTCCGGGGGACTGGGCCTCGAAGCGCTTTCCCGCGGCGCTGCCCACTGCACCTTCATTGACTCGTCCCGTCCAGCGATCCGAGCCATCAACGACAACATCGAAGCCTGCGGATTCACTGACGTTTCGACGGTCATCGCGGGTGACGTCCTGCGCTGGCTCGAACGCTCGACAGAGGAGTTTGATCTCATTGTTTGTGATCCGCCGTATGCCTTCGACGACTGGGCAACGGTGCTCGAACAGACCCGCGGTTCGATGTTGGTCATCGAGTCTGGTCGCGAGATTGCCATAGACGGGCCATGGGTTGCGCTGCGTAGCCGTCGCTACGGCAGTACCATTGTGTCGATTCTTGAGTCAACGGCTGGAGAAGACACAAGTATCGGCTGCTGAGGGCGACAACCACGGCATTCACAACAAGCGCAGAGGAGCGCACTTCGTGACGCGAGTGCTCTATCCAGGATCGTTCGATCCCATCCACAACGGACATGTTGAGCTGATTCGTACGGCCGCGTCTCTCTTTGGCGAAGTGGTGGTTGCAGCCATGCGGAATCCATCAAAGTCCACACCACTGTTCTCAGATGACGAACGCGTCGAGCTGATTGAAGCATCGTTGAGTGATGTGCCCAACGTACGAGTCGTCCTGTTTGGTGAGCTTGTTGTCTCACTCGCCGCCACAGAAAACGTCGATTTCATTGTCAAAGGCCTGCGCGGCGCTGCTGACCTCGATTCCGAGATGCAGATGGCGCAGACAAACAAGACAATCTCCGGCGTTGAAACGGTCTTTCTGCCCACAACCACCTCGACCGGCCACATCGCCTCACGGTTTATACGAGAGATCGCCCGAATGGGTGAAGATGTTTCTGCGATGGTGCCGCGCCCCGTACTCCAACGACTTCAGGAGAAGTTCGCCTCATGAGCGACGCATTTGACGGCATGATCCCCGAACGGCCATCGCCGGCCCGCAAACCGACCACATACGAAGATCCCCAGGTCGATGCCCTTCTGCTTCGCCTGCGTCACATGATTGCCAGCGCCCGCGCCATGCCCATGTCGGCATCCTCGATGATCAACAAGGAAGAGGTGCTGAGTCTGCTCGACGAACTGACCTCCCAGCTCCCTGACGAACTGCGTGCAGCCCGATGGCTCCTGAAGGAACGTGAAGAGTTTCTCGGCCAGGTGCGTGCAGAAGGCGACGACATCCTGACCGCCGCGCGATCTCAGTCCGAGCAGATGGTGCAGCGCACCGAGGTTGTTCGATCAGCGGAGACCCGGGCCCGCCAGATTCTGGAGAAGGCAGACGCCGAGTCCCGTCAGATGAAGCGGGAAGCCGAAGACTATTGCGACCAGAAACTCGGCAGCTTTGAGATTGTGCTTGAGAGGACCCTTGGCGTTGTAGGCGCCGGGCGCGCCAAGCTGCAGGGGAATCCGCTTGCCGGGCTCTCCGAGGAGGGCCTTGCTGATGCCGAGCCCGCCAGTACGCTCGCCGCAGGTGAGGGTTATCCGCATGCGCAATCCCCCACCGGACAGCATCTTCAGGTCGGTAATGCTGTTGAGCCGGGATACCCGCAACCGCGAAGCGCACCGTCACGAACTTTTCCGGCCAACCCCGGCACGTCCCCTCATCTGGATCCGATGACGGGTACCCAGTCGGGCGGTGCCGGGTTCTTCGATCAGGAAATCGAGTGACCCGCCCGGACTGGGCTGTTGATCTGGATCCATCGCCGGCGGGTGTGCTGCGCCAGGACATCACCGCTCTGGTGAGAACGCCCGGCGTGCGCCGACACCTGCAGGTTCTCGTTGAGGGCGTTGAGGGCATCGAAGCGCCATCTGTGGACATTGTGTCGAACCTCGTCGATGTGGATCTCGAAATGGAGATTGTTGGATCCCAGCTGGTGGCTGCCGGCGAATTGGGCGCGTACTGGACCGGCCCGTGTCGTCGGTGTCTTGACCCCATCCACGCCCGCGTCAGTGTTGATGTGCGCGAGATCTTCGACACATCGCCCGTTGAAGGTGAGACGTACCTCCTTGAAGAGGAGTTTGTTGATCTGCGTCCGATGGCGCGTGAGGCGCTGGTCCTGAGTTTGCCGATAGCGCCCCTGTGCGAAGAAAGTTGTGCGGGGCCGGCACCGGACGCATTCCCGGCTGGCACGGCCGACAATCCGGTTGCGCCCGACGTGGCTGCGAAGGCGGACGGCGATCCGCGATGGGCCGCACTCGATGCCCTCAGCTTCGAAGAGGAATAGCCGAAGAAATCCTCATCGACAGGAACGCTGATTGGTATATGGCCGATACCCTTTGGAGGCTGTAGCGCAGGAGTTAAGGACCGATGGCAGTACCCAAGAAGAAGATGTCGAAATCGAAGACACGCAAGCGTCGTGCTTCAGCGTGGTCCCTTGACGCTCCCGCTCGCAGCGTGTGCCCCAGGTGCAGTGCTGTAAAGCTCCCGCACCGCATCTGCGGCGAGTGCGGCTGGTACGCCGGACGACAGGCTGTCGAAGTCGAATAAGATCGTGAGCATGCTTCCCATTGCCCTGGACGCCATGGGAGGAGACAACGCTCCCGGCGCCATCATCGAAGGCGCCCATTTGGCACGAGAGGCAGGAATTCCCGTCCTGCTCGTCGGTCTCCCCGACGTTGTCGGGGAAACCGACTTTCCGTCGATCTCCGCCAGCGAAGTCATTGCGATGGACGCCGAGCCCGGCTCCAGCGTGCGCACCATGAAGGACTCAAGTCTGGTGCGCTCCGCCGAAGCGGTTCGCGACGGTCAGGCAAGCGCCATGGTGAGCGGGGGAAATACCGGTGCGACAATGGCGTCAGCCCTGCTGCGAATGAAGCGCATCAAGGGCGTGTCCCGTCCGGCGATCGCCACAACGTTGCCTGTTCTTGACCGGGACCGGCCAAACATCCTTCTCGATGCTGGCGCCAACTCTGAATGCAACGCCGAGTGGCTCGTGCAATTCGCCCGCATGGGTGCGGTGTATCTGCGGACGCTGCACAATGTCGAGAAGCCCCGCGTTGGTTTGCTCTCCATTGGGGAAGAAGACTCCAAGGGCACGCCTCTGGTGAAGGAAGCCAACAAGCTCCTGGCCGACGCAGAGTGGCAGCATGCCGCAGGTGCGGAGTTCATTGGCAATGTCGAAGGCCGCGACCTGTTGGGCCACGACGTTGATGTCGTCGTTACGGACGGCTTCACCGGGAATGTCGCGCTCAAAGCCCTCGAAGGCACCGCCTCAGCAATTGTTAATGCGTTGCTCCAGGCATTTGACTCATCCGACGATGCGAGAACCGGTTCCGCACTGCTGATGCCTGCGCTCGCTCCGCTCTATGGCCGCCTGAATCCTGACAGCATCGGTGGAGCGGCTCTACTCGGCGTGAATGGTCTTTGCACCATCAGCCACGGCTCATCCTCGGCGAAGGCAATCTTCCACGCACTACAGGTCACACACGATCTCGTGCAGCGAGACATGGTCGGCCAGATCACAGCGGCCATGGCCACGAAGCCTGCTTCCTGAACGACGCTGATCATCTAGAATTTCCTCAGCCAATCATGGGGAAGACGCGTGCCATTTGATCCCGTTGCGTTTGCGGAGCACGAGCAGGTTGTCTTCTGTAACGACCCATCGGTGGGACTGCAGGCGATCATCGCCATTCACAGCACTGCCCTTGGCCCTGCCGCGGGCGGCTGCAGAATGCAGCCCTATGAATCCACAGACGCGGCATTGACCGACGTTCTTCGGCTTTCGCAGGGCATGAGTTTCAAGAACGCGATGGCGGGTCTGGAACTTGGTGGGGCGCAACAGCGGTGCCGTCTGACCAGATCCATGCTCAGAAAGTCGATGTGTTCGCCCCCTGCGCGCTTGGTGGCGGACTCAACAGTGCAACGATTCCGCACATTCAGGCGCCGCTTGTCTGCGGTCTGGCGAACAATCAACTGCATGAGGAGCGTCATGGTGCAGCGTTGCATGCGGCCAGGATCACCTGGGTTCCCGACTATGTCGCCAATGGTGGCGGCATCACCGCCGCCGGCGCCCTGATCTACTCCAGCCCGACCGCCGCGGAGACTGCGGAGCGGATTGATCAGTTGTTCGGAACCGTCACAGGAATCCTGGAGCAGGCTGAGCGCGAGGGGCGCCCTACGTCACAGATTGCGGACGAGCAGGCCCAGGCCAGAATTGCCAACGCCTGAGCTTGCCGACAGGACCGAGTAGATACACCCGAAGAGAGGAAGAAGAGCCATGCCTGCCTATGTGGTTTCCATGATGAACATCAACGATGCCGAGGTGTACCGCCAGTACACCGACCGAACTCCGGCCATTGTCGAGAAGTACGGCGGCAGGTTCCTGACCCGTGGTGAAGACATCACCTGCATCGAGGGCAGGGACTACGACGGCCGCCTTGTGCTACTCGAATTCCCCTCGAAGCAGGCGGTGGAAGAGTGGTTCGCTGACCCGGAGTATCAGGAAGCCATGGAGTTTCGTCATGCGTCGTCGACCATGAATTACCTCCTGCTGCAAGAGGGTGGCGGGAACACGGCCAACCCGGACCCCAAACTCTGATGGCTCAGGCCATCGTGATTCGAGCCTTTGGAGGGCCGGAGGTTCTCGTTGCTGAGGATGTCGAAGTGGCACAGCCCGGTCCCGGTGAAGTCCGCATTCGCCAGACCGCAATCGGCGTTAACTTTCACGACTGCTAAGTCCGCTCCGGGATGTACGACACGCTCGCTCTGCCCGGGATTCCAGGGTGTGAAGCAGTAGGGGTGATCGTCGAGCTGGGATCCGGCGTCGATCATCTGCGGGTTGGCGACCGCATCGGCCTTCGACCTGAGTGATGCCCGAGGTGCGCACGAACAACTCGAAGCCCGCAATCCATCGACGAGGGCGATCATTTTGAAGCCGTAGAGGAGCGAGTGCGCGGGGCTGGTGGTGGCTTGTGTATGCGAGGCGACACTGACCAAATGGTAAGGCACGGTAAGGTGGGCTCCGCAGTTCGCCCGAGCTGCACGCTTCGGTACTGAAGCCAAACTGCTCTACCAAAAGGGGTGACGCGTGCCGGCTGAAACCAATATGAACCACACGCCGCTCGAGCGCGATGACATCGCTCGCATTATCAGGGAACGCCTCGCGGAGATTCTCGAAATTGAACCGGACCAGATCAACGAACCTCAGTCGTTCGCCGACGATCTTGACGCCGACTCTCTGGCGCTCATCGAACTGGTCGAGGCAATAGAGGAAGAGCTCAGCGAGCGCACCGTCGGCTTCCGGATCGAAGACGAAGATCTCGAAGATCTCAAAACCGTCCGGGACGCCATCGACTACGTCTTCGGGAGAGTAGCCAAGCAGCAGTGAAGGTTTCGAATGACCGCCATGACCTTGCCGGTCGGTTGTCGTATTCGTTTCGTGACCAGTCGCTTGTTGACCTTGCCATGTCGCACCGCTCATGGTGTGCCGAAAACCTCGGGGAGCCTTCGAACGAACGTCTCGAATTTCTCGGCGATGCTGTCATCGGCCTGGCCGTGGCCGATTTCGTTTACGAGCAGTTCCCCGACGATCCTGAGGGCCACCTCGCAAAGGTTCGGTCCGCCGTTGTAAGTGCCACTGCACTTGCTGAGGTTGCTCAAGAACTGGATCTCGGCCCAATGCTCAAGTTGGGCAAGGGCGAAGCCGCAAGTGGCGGCGCATCCAAACAGTCCATTCTCGCTGACTGTATGGAAGCTGTCATCGGCGCAGTGTTTCTCGACGGCGGATGGGATGCCGCCCGTGCGTTCGTCCTCGAGTTGTGTGCAAGGCGAGTACGCGAAGCGGCCGAGGGACCCGGCGGGGGAGATTTCAAGACCCGTCTTCAGGAATACAGCGCTGCAATGTTCCGCAGCGCTCCGCGCTACCGGGTTGAGGCCACCGGTCCGGACCATGCGAAGCGTTTCGAAGCAACCGTGCAACTCGATGGCGAGCAGTACGGAAGTGGCGAAGGCGGTTCCAAGAAAGAAGCACAGCAAGGCGCAGCCGCTGCAGCATGGGCGCGCATCAGTGCAGCAGCAAAAGATCACCCACACCTACCGAAAGTTCCCCACGATGATTCAGCTACCTGAGGTCGAGATCATTCGACGAGACCTTGACCGCGACATCCAAACGAAGCGAATCAAGTCCGTTGAGGTGAACTCCACCAAGACCATCAAGCGATCAGGGACGAAGGCGAAGTTCGCTGCCGCTCTTGAAGGCCTCAAGGTCGAGAATGTCACCCGCATTGGAACGTGGATTTTCATAGCGTTCGACAATGAGACCTCCCTGGCAATCCACCTTGGTTCCACTGGTCTGCTTCGCCGAAACGCAAACAAGGACAAGGTTGACCCGAAGACCCTCGTCACCATTGGTTTCACCCAGCACGGACAGCTCCGTCTTGTAGATTCTTCCGGCGAAGCGCAGATGGTGCTCGTCGACGAGGAGACTCTCGAAGAGCGCGTGCCTGAACTGGCCAGCCTGGGAATGGATCCGCTCGCAAACCCCATGTCATGGACAGACTTCGGTCGTCGTATTCTCAACCAGAAGCCGACCATGAAACTCAAGACGCTACTCACCGACGACTCGGTGGTTGTTGGACTGGGTGAGTGCTATTCCGATGAGGTGCTTTTCAGTGCCGGTCTGCGTTACGACCGAAACTCCGACAGCCTGAACACGCAGGAACTGCGACGCTTCTATCGGGGGCTTGTGGAGACCCTGCACGACGCGGTCAAGTATCGCGGAACGTCGCTTGAGAGCGCGCCGTTTGTCGATCCCGCTGGCGAGTCTGGCAGCTACCAGGATCACCTCCAGGTATACGGCAAGCACGGTGCACTCAGCCCGCGCACGCGTCAGCCGTTGGTACGCTCCAAGTTCGCCGGCCGGTGGACCTACTACTGCGAGCAGAGCCAGGTTTGAGTTCTGGCGGCAGTGATCGCCCCGACACTCGCTGGCTCCATCCAGTGTCTCGAAGCCAGGCACTTCGCAGGCAGATTTTTGGACTCTCCCCGAACAGGATCATTATGAACCTGGACCTGGTTCAGTCCCGAGTTGACACCAAATTCCGGGAAATGACCCCAGTTGGACTCAAGGCTGGCTCATATAGGCCGATAGACCCATGTGAGGAAGTCGACACTTGCCTTCGGGGCATCTGATTACCGGACCCGGAACACCTCAAGGGCTGTTCTGATTGCAATCATCGCACTCGTCCAGATTGCCGCCGTCGTTGGGTATCTCGGTTTCAACAGCCGGTTGACGAACGAAAGTGTTCAGAGCCAGATGGTGAACGTGCTCGATATGGCCAGCCGGAACGCAAGCCGGTCCATGGATTCTTTCACCCACAACATCAACCTCGCAGCTCGGACAATGGAAGGGATGGCTGGCGAGTCCACGGAGGGCAATGAACAGGAGATGTTTCACGCTCTCGAATATGTGCCTCAGCTGAGCGGCATGTACCAGGGCAGTGACACAGGCGAGTTCTTCTCCGTCTTTCGCACCGAAGACGGCTATGGCACAATGCACATCACCCCGGCATCAGCGGACACCGCCCGCAAAGTGGCGGTCACGCAACGGTCGCCGTCCTTCGAGCTTCTCGAAAGCAACATCGACCCAGACGACGAGTACGACCCACGCGAGCGCCTCTGGTATACGGAGGCAGAGGCGCAGGGATCGGGCGTGGTGTGGACCGATCTCTACGGCTTCTTCACGTCCATGCAACCAGGCGTCACCCTGGCCTCCAGAATCGAGCGGCCGGGCAAGTCGTGGGTTGTGGGCGTCGATGTGGAGCTGTCAGAAATCGTCAACTTCATGTCCGAGCTGTCCGCCCAAATCGACGGCGAGGTCTTCCTCTACAACGGCGAAGGCACCGTGCTCACGCAGTTCGGCATCATGCGACTCGACCGGACGGGCGAGATCATTCCTGCTGAGGACGGCGCAGCGTTCACCGCCGAACAGGCAGAAGCGTTCAACCGGGTCCAAATGGCCATCGCCGGCCAGGACGGCGATGTGGAGCGCAGCGGCGATGGCAGGGTCGAAGCGATGGACAGCCGCTACGCCGTTGACGGTGTGGGGCACCTGAGTCGCTTCATAGCGACAGACTTTGGTCAGGGCTGGGAGATTGGTCTCGACCTTTCAGAGGCCGACGTTGCAGCACCGGTTCGCGGTCTTCTCAGCAGCCAGCGGGTCCTTGCAATGACGGTGGGCACACTGGCTGGTCTCCTCATGGCGCTGCTCTTCATCCCGGCGACCATGCCTATCAAGCGCCTCGAAATCGACTCCCGCACGGACGAGTTGACCTCGCTGCCAAACCGACGGGCCATCGTGAGGCGGGCGGCGAGCCTTCTCAGGCATGAACAACTGTCCATCGCCACGGTCGACCTGGATCACTTCAAGAACATCAACGACACCTTCGGCCACCCGGTTGGAGACGAAGTCCTTCAGCAGCTCACGGTCCGCCTTGCAAGCGATGGCGTTGAGGTTGGCCGAATGGGTGGTGAAGAGTTTGTCGTGATTCTTCGCTCGGGCACGCTTCGAGGTGACATCGATCAGGCCCGCTGTTTGCGTCGCAGGATTGCGTCCCGGCCGGTAGAGACATCAGAGGGGCCCATCCAGGTCACTGCAAGCATTGGCCTTGCCCGGAGTAGACCTGGCGATTCGTTCCAGACCGTGTGGCGACGCTCAGACCGGGCTCTCATGTCGGCAAAATCAGCGGGTCGCAACCGGGTGGTGACGTGCGCTCACCCAGGAGACGACCGTCTGCCAAACCGTGAGTTCTCCGACGTCCTTCTGCCGGTTGATGAATTGTCTCTCTGAGCGCAGTCGCATCCTCAACGACTCCAAAGAGCTCCGCGACGGCCTTCAGGGCATCAAAAGAAATCCAGAGGGTTATCCACAGGGTCATCCACCCGCGCGGGTCCGAAGCGGCGTTATGGTCGCGCGGTTGTGTATCTGAAAAGCATCACCCTCAAAGGTTTCAAGTCATTCGCTTCGGCTACTGAGCTTGCGTTGGAGCCCGGCGTCACCGTCATCGTGGGGCCCAACGGGAGTGGCAAGTCGAACGTCGTCGATGCCATCGCGTGGGTGCTCGGTGCGCAGTCGCCCAAAGCCGTTCGCTCAACGAAGATGGACGATGTCATCTTCGCCGGCACTGCGAAGCGAGCCGCGCTCGGGCGCGCCGAAGTCTCGCTGACCATCGACAACGGTTCCAAAATTCTGCCCATCGACTTCGAAGAAGTGAAGATCACGCGAACCCTCTTCCGCACCGGGGAGAGCGAGTACGCCATCAATGACGTGGGTTGTCGACTGCTCGATATTCAGGAACTTCTGAGCGACTCCGGGGTGGGTCGCCAGCAGCACGTAATCATTTCTCAGGGCCAGATCGACGCGGTGCTCAATGCCCGTCCAGAAGAACGTCGCGCCATCATCGAAGAGGCGGCGGGCGTGCTCAAGTTTCGCCGTCGCCGTGAGAAGTCCGAACGTCGCCTCAAAGCCACGGAGGCCAACCTCACCCGGCTCCAGGATCTCATTCGCGAAGTTCGCCGTCAGCTGAAGCCGCTGGAGCGCCAGGCTGACGCGGCGCGTCGTCATGGCGACCTGGTGGACGAGCTCACCCAGTTGCGCGTGCACCAGCTTGGTCGCGAAGTGGCCGACCTCAAGGACCGCATTCGTCGGTCCACGGAACTCAAATCCACGCTGCGTGAACGCGAAGGTGAGCTGAAGACGTCACTGCGGGACCTCGATACTCAGGTCATCACTGCCGAGGCGCAGCTCTCCGCAAAGGGCGCTGGCGATGTCAGTGACGTTCTTGTTCGCTGCGAATCCATCCGGGAACGCCTCCGCGGTCTCGACGCAGTGCTCGCCGAACGTCTCCGCGGGCTGGATCGCGAGCGCTCAAGCTCGGTTGACGGTGCGGTGCGATCCACTCTCGAAGCCGAACTGGAACAAGCCACCCGCGAACTCACCGACGTTGAGCATCGCCGAGCCGAACTGAACGAGGAAGAAGAAGCGATCGTCGCCGCGGAGATCGCCATGGAGACCGAGCGGAAGGAATTCTCCACCCAGTGGGGCGACGGTGTGGTTGAGCTCAGCGACGAGACGCCACGCGTTCGCGGTGAGCTGAGCGCACGTAATCAGGCACGCGATCAGGCCATGGGCGAGCGCTCGAAACTCGCCACCATGCTCGAAGAGCGCCGCACCAAAATGCAGGCCTTCGATGTAAAGGCAGACGAGTTACGCGAGACGCTTGGAGGCGCCGAGCAGCGCGAGCTTGATCTTGTCGAACGTCTTGATGCAGCTGCGGAACGACATAAGAACTCTGATGCTGCTCTCGCCGCAATCGTTGCCCAACTCGAAACAGCAATTGTCGATCACCAACGCTGGGCGGCACGAGCCGAGGCGCTGCAGCTGGCTCTCGATGCCACCCGGGCCGACGCCGACGAACTCGCTGCAGTCGAAGGTGTCGTAGGTCCGCTCATCGATCTCGTCGATGTGGACTCAGGGTTCGAGCAGGCTTTCATCGCCGCAGTCGGAAGCGCTGCTGCCGCGGTTGTGATGGCCGACCCTGAGGTGGCCCGCGCTGCGGTGGACACGCTTATGGAAGGTGACGTCAGCGGAGCGATTCTCGCGCTTGGCGCTGCTGAAACCACCGCCGCGTCCGGCTCTCCTATGGCAGTCACCATCGGAGATCCGCTGCGCCGGCACGTGCGCGGCACCCACCCGGGGGTGGACAGTTTGTTGGATCGTCTGGTCGGCGACACGGCATGTTTCAACAGCTGGCCGGAGGCCATCGACGCGGCGCTTGCGCATCCACACATCCCTATCGTCACCGCAGATGGCGGGTCCCTCACCCCGTCCGGCTGGAAGGTGGGAAGCGATCGCGTCGGCGCAACCGGCGCTGCGCTGGAAGAGGCACTTGCCGGCGTGGAGACCGGAGCGGCAGAAGTACTGAGGCTTACACAGGACCGCGACGCGGCCAAAGGTGAGCGCGACGCTGTTGCTGGTGAAGAGAAGCGGCTGCAGGCCGAACTTCGTCAAGCAGATGACCTGACGGTCTCGACCAGTGAGAGTCTGGCAGCGGTGCAGCGAAACACGCGCGATACCAACGTCGAGATGAGCGGCTTCGAGTCACGCATTGAGGAACTCGACGAGCGTCTCGCCAAAGACGATGCCCGGATCGCTGAACTCACGGCCCGTCTCGGCCAGCTCGAAGCTGATGAAGCCCAGCAGCTTGAGCAGGGCCAGATCATGGACACCGAGCGACGCGCGCTCGAAGAGCGTTCCGCCAGTGTCGCCACTCGCCGCAGCGACCTCGACGTCCGGGCCTCGTCGCTCGAAGAGCAGTCGGAGTTCCTGTCTGCCCGGGTGGAGGACACAAAGGGTCGACTCGAACGCCACGTGGCCGCTGAAGAACGCGAAGACTCAAGCACCTGGGGCGTGGACGAACGCATAACGGTTGCCACCAGCCTGCGTGATCATGTGGCGACGCAGCTCGCTTTGGTCAGCGAGTGGCTGGAACGAGTCCGGGCCGAACGTCAGCGCCAGAGCGAAGAAGTGCAGGCGGTGGCTCGCAGCCTCGATGCGCTCCGCAAAAATCGTTCGCAGGCCGAGCGAGAACTGATTGAGGTTCGTGAGAAGTCGTCCCGCTCCGAAATCGACGATGCCGAAATCACCGTCCGACTTGAGGCCGCCGTCGACACCCTGCGGCGTGAGCTTGACACCGAACCTGGCGTCGCGATGCAGACGCCGCCGCCACCATTGCCCGAGGGCGTGAAGCCGGCGGTTCGCCTGCGCGAGCTTGAACGTGAGCTGCGCATCATGGGCCCCATCAATCCGCTTGCCCTCCAGGAGTACGAGGCGTTGTCCGAACGTTTCGAGTTCCTGTCCGCTCAGCTGGAGGACGTCAAAGCCAGCCGGCGTGACCTGTTCAAGGTCATCCGTGCCATCGATGCGGAGATCGTCAACGTATTCACGTCGGCGTTCGCAGACGTGTCGGAGAACTTCACACACCTCTTTTCCACGCTGTTCCCGGGCGGTACCGGACGGCTCAAGCTCACCGACCCCACAAACATGTTGGAGACCGGCCTGGAGGTCGAGGCTCGCCCGTCGGGCAAGAACGTTCGGAAGTTGTCGCTGCTGTCCGGTGGCGAACGGTCACTGACCGCGCTGGCGTTCCTGTTCGCCGTGTTCCGCAGCCGCCCGTCGCCGTTCTACGTCATGGACGAGGTCGAGGCTGCGTTGGATGATGTGAACCTGCACCGCTTCCTTGAGTTGGTAGCCGAGTTCCGCAACGACGCACAGCTGCTGATTGTGAGTCACCAGAAGCGCACAATGGAAGCCGCTGACTGCCTCTACGGCGTCAGTATGAAGCCCGGCGAATCCTCCGTCGTTGTTAGCGAACGTTCCGCCGCCGCCGACCTCGTCGCCTGACAGCCTGCTACTTGACAGCCTTCTCCTTGACCGGGATGTCCTGAGCGCCCGGGCGAAGAAATCGGTTTGAGTCTGTCCGCCAGCTGCAGACCCGCGCCGTCGGTCGTGTCGCCAATGCCGGCGCCAATGGGCTGAGTCCGATTCCAACCAGGATCAACTGAAGAGCTGTCAGGCGTGGCGACTCAGAAGGGCAGGGTCACGCGCCAGGCCATGCCCAGCAGCCACGCGCCAGCGAGCAATACAAGAGCGGACCCCACGAAGGTGCTGGCAACCGATTGCGTTTCTTCCGTGAATCCAACGGCGCTTCCAATGTCGGCGTAGACCTGCTTCAACTCTTCGGTGGAGTCAGCGGCGAAGAACTGGCCACCGCTGCCATCGGCGATGGCCGACAGGGCCACATAGTCCACAGCCACGCTGAGAATCTCGTTCGGGTTCTCTGGCAGAATGATGGTTCCGAACTCGGTGCCGAAGGCGATGGTGGAGATGGGGATGCCTGCCTGGCGAGCGGCTTCCACTGCGGCCGCGTCTTCACGTCCGACGGTGGTCTTTCCGTCCGACATCAACACGATGCGGGCCGGGGGCGTGGCGCCCGTCTCGTCCGGGAGAATGTCCTGGATGGCCTGGAGGCTGGCGAAGATCGCTTCGCCAATGGCGGTTGCCGGTCCGAGTTCAAGATCGGAGATGGCGGCCTTGACCGCGGCGCGATTGGTGGACGGCGGGTTCCTAATGGTGGCGATGCCGTTGAAGCTGACGAGACCGAGGTTGATTTCGGGCGGCACCTGATCAACAAACTCGGCTGCGGCAATTTTGGCTCCGTCGATGCGGCTCGGGGTCACGTCGGTGGCCTGCATCGACAGCGAGGTGTCGATGGCCATGATGACGGTGGCCCGTTCGCTCGCAACGGACACGACCTGCTGCGGATCCGCAAAGGCAACGACGCCGAGCGCCAGACCGAGCAGCCCGAGGATCGGGGGTATGTGGCGTCGCCACGACACCCGATCTGGGGCGATCTTGTCGAGCAGTTCAACGTTCGTGAAACGGATTGCGTAGCTGCGCCGACGGAACTGACTGATCACGTACAGGACGGCGAGAAGGAGAATGCCGAGCAGGAACCACAGTCGTTGCGGGAACGCGAAGGTCACCTCCTGCAGAAACCGGATGGGGTCCCGCCATAGGGAGATGGACAGGTCTTCGCCCTGCTGGGCCAGAACAGACATCATGTGACTCTCGCGTTCGCTTCCTGGCGCTTGCGGCGCCCTGCGATGAACTGCACCACGTCCAGCAACCAGTCTCTATCCGTGCGCAGCACCAGGTGATCGGTACCGGCATTGCGAAACGCCTGGGCGTTCGCTGCGCGCTGGGCGGTTGCGGCCTGCGCATAGTTGCGGCGCAGCTTCTCGGAGGTGGTGACTTCGCGTCGCTTGCCGCTGACGGGGTCGATGACGGCCATGCGGCCAACGGCAGGAAGTTCGAGCTCTCGTGGGTCGATGATTTCAATGGCGAGAGACTCGTGACGCGCTGCGAGGCGGCGCATCTCCAAGGGCCAATCGCTGTCGTCGAGAAAGTCAGAGATGACAACCCGAAGTCCGGGTCGACGATGCGCGCCGCCGAGCCGGGCTATCCCCTGAGCCAGAGGCGTGCGTCCGCTAGCGGAGCGCTCGGACGTATGGACCTTTTCGAGGATGGCCATCATGTGCAACCTGCCCTGGCGAGCAGGCACAGACTCGATGCCCGATGGGCGAAGCAGCTCTGCCCCGAAGCGGTTACCGATGCGAGCGGTGAGAAAGCCAACGGCGGCGGTGGCGGCCAGCGCAAGGTCGCGCTTCTCGCACAACGCAGTGCCGAAGTCCAGGCTGGGGGAGAGGTCGACGGCCACACTGGTCTCGAGCTCGCGGTCGGCGATGGTTTGACGGATGTAGGGATCCTGCATCCGGGCGGTGACATTCCAGTCGATGCGTCGAACGTCGTCGCCGGGCGCATAACGCCGAGTCTCACCGGGGTCCGAGCCGTGTCCCGGAACCAGACCGCGGTAGTCGCCGTGCAGGAGTCCGTCGAGTTTCATGTTGATGCTGAGACCGAGCTTCGTCAGGATCGCATCGGTTGTCTGCTGTCGGTCCAGAAACGGATGCTCCAGCGGCCCCGAAGCGCGTCTGGAGCGTTTGTCCCGGTCTAGGCGCGCCACTTCAGCCTGCTGCCGAGCTGGGATCCTGACGGGCTGTGACCCGTGGAGCCGGCACGGTGGACAAAATGGTTGCGGCCACGTTGTCCGCGGTGACCTCACGCGCAAGCGCCTCGTACGAGAGCACAATGCGGTGTCGGAGTATCTCGGGCGCCACGTCGAAAATGTCCTGCGGTAGCGCGTAGCTGCGTCCCCGCATGTATGCCATGGCGCGCCCTGCGGCCACCAGGCCGAGGCTGGCGCGGGGGCTGGCGCCATAGGAGACGATGGTTGTCAGGTCGTCAAGTCCGAAACTGGCTGGGTCACGGGTGGCCAGAGTGAGGCTCACGGCGTACTCCATGACGTTGCGATCGACGAAGACCTGTTTCACTTCCTGCTGCATGGCGGCGAGGCGTTCGATGTCCAGGACCTGACTGGCTTCAGGCGCGCTCACGCCCATGCGCTGGACGATTTCCACTTCTTCGTTTGGGTTCGGATAGCCAACGAGAATCTTCATAAGGAAGCGGTCTCGTTGCGCTTCGGGCAGGGGGTACACGCCCTCAGACTCGATGGGGTTCTGCGTGGCGAGCACGAGGAACGGGTCAGGCATGGGGAAGGTCTGGCCGCCGACGCTCACCTGCTTCTCTGCCATCGCTTCGAGAAGCGCTGACTGCACCTTGGCTGGCGCCCGGTTGATTTCGTCGGCCAGCACGAAGTTCGCAAGGATCGGGCCGAGTTCAATGTCGAAGGTCTCGGTTGAGGCCCTCCAGATTCGGGTGCCGACGATGTCGGCCGGGAGAAGGTCTGGCGTGAACTGCACGCGAACGAACTTGCCGCCCACTGCGTTGGCAAGGGACTCGACAGCGAGCGTCTTGGCTATTCCCGGGACACCTTCAAGAAGGCAGTGTCCGCCAGCCAGAAGGCAGATCATCATGCGTTCCAACATCCGGGTCTGACCAACGATGACTTTCTTGACCTCGAACAGGGTGGCTTCGACCTCGCTCATCTCGACCTCTTTCATTTCGAGACGCGAAACAGAGGCGACCGGTTCGGCGGGCAGGGCCTGAGACGAGGGCGGGGCTGGTGCAGTGGGCGCCGGGGGCACGTATCCGGAAGCAGCGGCCGAACCTGGCGGCGCGAGCGGAGCAGGAGTTACAGGAGTGACGGCCGTGAACGGGTCGGTCGAAGCAGCGGCACCCGGCGACCCGACGTCGTGCCACGTGGGGACAGGAGGCACTGTGGAGTCCGCTCCGGCTGACACCTCGGCGGTCTCGTCCTTGTTGTTCCGACTCCACCGGGATGAACCCTTGGCCATGTCATTCCCTGTCTCTTGGCTGATGCGCTCAGTCTCTTGGCTGGTGCGCTCACTCACTGTAGGAGCCTGCGCCCGCGGACTGGACGCGCAGCTTTGCCTCTAGTATTTTTTCTGATGCGCGTATTGGTTGTTGATGATGAACAGGAACTGGCTGAGGCCGTGGCACGAGGCCTGCGCCGTGAGGGCTACGCAGTCGACGTGGCGTTCAGCGGCGAAGATGCGTTGACCAAGACGTGGGAGACGCCGTACGACCTCATTTGCCTTGACCTGACGATGCCCGGCATGGACGGGCTCGACGTCTGTCGTGAACTCCGATCGAACCCACCACATGCCGAGTCACCACGAGTGCTGATGTTGACCGCCCGCGGCACGATCGAAGATCGGGTTGCCGGGCTTGACCACGGGGCGGACGACTACCTTCTCAAGCCGTTTGCCTTCCCCGAACTTTCGGCGCGGGTACGCACGCTTCTTCGCCGTGATTCTTCCGCTGCGTCGTCAGAGCTTGTCGTCGGGCAGATCGCCATGGACACCGCCCGACATCGGGTGCGTCGAGGAGATGAAGAGATTGGTCTTACTGCGAAGGAGTTCGCGCTTCTTCGCTACTTCATGACGTTCCCTGATCGGGTCATCTCTCAGGAAGAGTTGCTTGAACACGTGTGGGATGAGAACGCAGACCCGTTCACCAACACGGTGCGAGTGACCGTTGGAACACTGCGACGTAAGCTGACGCCTGCCGACGGCGAATCACCAATCGAGACGGTCATAGGCTCGGGATACCGGCTGATCCAACCAGCCGCAGACACGACAGGCGAAGCGTGACCTCCACAACGCTCCATGAGCGGCGCAAGCCAATGTGGGTGCGCTCCATCCGGGTGCGTCTCACGGTCCTGTACTCCGTCATGTTGTTTGGACTTGCGTCCATCGTGATCGGGTTGATCTACTGGGGTCTGTCACGAAGCCTTGCCGAGACGCAGGTCTTCGACCTCACCCCGGGTGCGATCGTGTTCGACAGTGACCAGTGGCTTCAGGATGAGCTGGATGCGGTGGACCGCTTGAGCCGTGAACGGGCGCTGAGTGCATTGCAGCGTTACTCGTTCGGCGCTCTGGGCCTGCTCTTCGTCAGTAGCCTGGGTGTGGGTTGGTTGGTGGCCGGACGGGTGCTGGCTCCCATCGGCCGCATCACCAGTGTGGCCCGCACCATTTCCAGCACCGACATCTCCCGGCGTATCAACCTGGGCGGCCCTGATGATGAACTCAAACAACTGGCCGACACGTTCGACGACATGTTGTTACGTCTGGATCAGGCCTTCGCCGGGCAGCGTCGCCTCATTCATGAGGCATCCCATGAGCTGCGAAATCCGCTGGCGGTCATCCGTACCAACATTGAGGTGACCTCCTCGGATCCTGAGGCCACGGTGGAGGAATATCAGGAGATGTCAGAGGTGGTCATGCGATCGGCTGATCGCATGATTCGTCTGGTTGATGACCTGCTTGTTTACGCGCGTCAGGACAACGTACCGACGGTGGAAGAGACGGTCGATCTCAGCCAGCTCGTGATTGAAGTGAGCGAAGAGTTCCGCAAACCAGCGGAAAGTCGCGGGCTTGCGATCGCGACGGCCGCCACTCCCGGCCTGTGGGTCATGGGCGATGGTGAAGCGTTGCATCAGGCACTTGGCAACCTGCTCGCAAATGCGCTGCGATTCGCCCCCGCAGACTCCAACATTCGCATTGCTGCGGGTCAGGATGAAGGCTGGGTGTGGCTTGCTGTGGAGGACCAGGGCCCCGGTATTGCGAAGAAGAATATTGAGCGGGTCTTTCAGCGTGGCGTGCAGGTTGACCCGAGCCAACATGCCAAGGGTTCTGGTCTGGGTCTGGCCATCGTGCGCCAGATCGCCGAAGCGCATCGCGGCGAGGTTCGGGTCATCTCCGAGCCCGGCCGCGGGGCGACGTTCGCGATCTGGCTGCCCGCAATGGTCACGTCCGATCCAAAGGTCGACACCATGCAGCTCAGTCTGAAAGAGATCTCCGAAGCGGGCAAGAAATCTCGCAAGAACACCGGCTCAACGCCTCAGGTTCGAGCTGACCAGCCACGACGAGACGTGACTGCGACCGGCCCGGTGCCGGCGGTGCCGGGCCAACAGCGGGTTGGCGGCAGCTGAGCCGACCGACCTGTTCCAGGTGGGAAAAATCGCGTCCAACGGTTGGTGTTGATTTTGGCGGTGAGGAGTTTCAGTGGCTGATTTTGATGCCCCTCCCCCAGCTGGCGGGTCGGTGCTTTGTTTGTGTGTTGGTCAGTGGGTGGGGAAGGTTCTAGGTCAGATCATGGTTGACAAGGAGCGCTCTCACAGAGCCTTCGCGATCCGCCGCCATGGTTCCTGCCGCCACCATCAACAGCGCCCTGAACCAGATCCACAGGGGCGCAGCCTGAGGATCCCTCATGGTGACACGAGACCGCACTGAGGCGATTCGAACAGATCGGGACTGGTCTGATGGCAAACAGCTCAACGTAAGATCTGTGAACATGAAAGTTCTGCGGAGCTGTGTCTTCGGGGCGCTGCTGTTGGTCAGTGCTGGCTGTGCCCCAGCCGCAACATCTGAGCTCACTGGCGGGGTCGAGTTGCCCGCGTCGAGCCAGACTCAAGATTCCACTCAAGATGTCACGCCTGAGGTTGGGCAGCAGGTCGCATCGGAGGTGGCAACGGTTCGACCAGCAGTGACCCCAGATCCAACAGTCGATTTCGCGGGAAGCTTTCTCAGCGTCGGTTGGAAAAGTGTCTGATCTTGAGGACGACGTGCCTATCGAAGAGTTGGCTATCGATTTGAGTCCGCTTGAAGAAGCGTTGGGCTGGGTCGTCGATCCGACGGCCTTGAGCGCTGCGTTCATTCAGGCTGACCTTGACTATGCGGCGTTCGTCACTGATTGCGTAGCGGGCCAGGGATTCGAGGGATTCCGAGAGGGGATTCCACCACAACCAGGGCCGGAGGCATTCGTTGCGGAGTCGGGGGACACAGCATCAATAGCGGAGTTTGGCTTCGGCGTCATCTAGGGCGTTCGTCTGGCTGCGGGGCTCATCGAAGGAACAACAGCGCTCGCCGCAGACACTGTTCAATCTGATTTCAGTGTGGTGTTCGAAGCCCTCGGCGATGACAACGACGCGATCACCAGCTTCCTTGACGCAGTCGACCTGTGTCGGGCCTCGGGTGCGGAGAAGTTTCCCCGCCCGAACGGAGTACCTGAACAGATCGCTGAGGAAATCCGCGAGTTCCGCGAGAGCGCTCGACTGGCCCCTGAGCATCTCGACGTGTGGGAGAACTGGTCATCGTGCATGCGAGATTCGGGATACGAGTTCGCGTCGCGCAGCAGTGTCGTGGAGTCGCTGAACACGACTGCTTCGGTGCTGCTCGATCAGGCAACAAGGTTGAGGCTCGATGCAGCAGACCAGGCCACTGAGGTTTCCTTGCCCGCATCTCTCCTTGACCAGATCGACGATCTGGTGGGCCTTGAGCAGCAGCTTGTGAACGCGGACGTGACCTGCAGCGCAGATCTGGACCTCGACGCAGAACTCATGAGGGTGCAATACGCACAAGAGGAGGCGTTCCTTGCCGAGAACGGCGAGCGTATTGCGCTTGTCATGCTCGAACAGGAGTAGGCAGCCCCGCCGAGTCGTTTGCGGCGACCGTGGGAGAGAGAACCCTCATTAGTTCCATTCGGGCCTGCTAGTTGCTCGTCGCAACTGAAGAGAGTGTCGCTCTAATCGTGGAGGCGTTCCACTGACCGCCTCGTGCAGTAGGGACTCCATCCCTCGTAGGGGTAGCGGTAGTTACGGAGCAGAAACGGCAATGTGATTGCCTCTGGCGTGTTCGGTTACAGATCGCTAGCTTCTGAGCAGGGGTGTACCCATGCCGACCGGACTCTTTTCTTCTGAGCAACGGGCAGCTCTTGAAGCGCTCCCTGAGGACGTTTCAGATGAGGCGAGGGATCGGTTCTTCGCCCTCTCAGATGACGACCGCCGCTTTGTCAGCCGCTTCGGTGATTCAGCAGTTGAAGTTGCTCTGATGCTGGGGTCGTTGCGGATGCTCGGTTTCGTGCCCGTCGATTTGCCGGGATCTGGGCTGTTGGTCGAGTCTGTGGAACGACTCGAGGTGCTTCGGGCGCAAGGGTCGTTTCAGGTCGATCTGTCGGGGCTTTCTCCGAACAGGATCCGTCATCTGGCCCGGCTGGGACGCCGCTCGAGAGCGCAGGCGATTGGTCGGATGCAGCCTTCAAGGCGTCATCAGGTGATCTTGGCAACGCTGGCTGATTTGGTGATCACCACGACCGACACGCTGATCGACCTGTTGGTGATCGGTCTTGCTGAGAGCGAATCGCGTGCTCGGCAATCGTTGGCGAAGAAGACAACAGCTATGGCGACGGCATCGGTTGACAAGGTCAGATTGTTCACCCAGATCGCGGCCATTATTCTCGATCCTGAAGTCCCTGATGACCAGATCCGCCGCCACGTTCATCAGCTGGTGACTCCGGTTGCGTTGAGCGAAGCGGCTGGCGAAGCAGCCGAGATTCTTGAACCAATGGAGGGTGGTCACCTTGGTGTTTGGGAGAGCCGATACGGCTCTCTGCGCCAGTTCGCACCCAAGGTTCTGGCCGCTATCACCTTCGAAGCCAACCCCAGCGACGACACGCTCTTGAAGGCCGTCGAACATCTCCAACACATCAATGAGTCACGCCAACGCGTCCTTGGCATCGACGCCCCAACAACGTCCCTGCTATCGACAACTAGTACGACTGAACTCTCCCACCATCGAGGTAATAGCTGTCCGCTTCCAACGCGCCCACATACTCGCTGAGCCAACGGCCAAACGGGCCGGGATGCAGCTCGGTTTGGAACGGGTAGTCGTCATGGATGAACTCCACGATCCGACCAACCGTGCCACCGAACGCGCCGGTCACATCAAGGCAGAGCAGATCACCGCCGCCGTTTCCCGCGAACGGCAGCAGCCCCGGATGCCACCACTCCGGACCGAACTCCTCTGACCCCTCGCCCTCGTAGAGACCGGTCATCGTTTCAATTTCCGACATCATGTCGCCAGCGCCTAGCCACCAGTACCCAGCGGGGAAAAGCGTGACGCCAGCCGCCATCGACTGGCCATCCGCCACCCGATACGTGGCGCGGCAATCCTGGGGGAGCGGAACGCCAATGGCGTCTTCCAACGCCGCAAGCTGTTCGGCCGAGGCTGGTTGGGCCAGCATCAGTTCCTCGTCATCTTCCTTCTGCGTTTCAAGCCAGGTGACCAACCGCGAGACCACTGAGGGCAAGTCTGTTGTGCTCATGCACGCGATGCTAGCCTGATGGACGCCGGGCCAAGATCAAGCGTCGCGACTTCGCGCCAATAGCCAAAACAGCACATAACACCCGCTCAGAATCACTATCTGTGACATAGGAGTGACGCCCAGTTTGGCCCCAGTGCAGTGTTCGATAATCACGGAGCCCCGAAGCCCTCAGCCAACACAGAACTGGCTATATCGAGCGGTCTCCTCAGGATGCGGATGGCGGAGGGACCACGGTCTTTTGCGTGGATCGACCCCTTTGAGAACGCCTGAGCGCTCGAGAATCAGCTTTGAGTGGGGTAATCGTGCCCTGAAACTGGGTCGACTCGGCGTCGACGGGTCGTGGAGTTGCGGCAGACCGAACTCCCGATCGCTCTACTTATCGTCAGCAGGAATCTGCAGGTCGCCGCCTGGCTTGGGACTGTCGCTTTGTGTGTGTATCCGGGGTGATCGTGGTTATTGGTTGGCAGCGGCCAGGCGGTCGCTGTAGTGGATGGACAGTGTGTTGAGAATACTCTTCCAGCCGTTGATTCGGCCGGTCGGGTTGGCTCGGTTTTTGCGTCGCTCGATCGACACGAGGTAGAGGACTTTGACAGCTGCTTGCTCGGTCGGGAAATGCCCGCGGCGCACAGCGGCTTTGCGGAACCTCGCATTCAAAGACTCGATCGCGTTCGTGCTGTAGACGATTTTGCGGAGTTCGGCTGGGAACTCGAGAAACGGGATGAAATCGGGCCAGGTATCTCGCCACGATTTCACCATCGCCGGATATTTGGTTTCCCATTCATCCGCGAACACTTCGAACGCCTGCTCGGCCGCAGCGAGGCTGGGTGCGCCATAGATCGCTTTGAGTTGTTTGGTGATCTGGCCCCAGTGTTTCTTCGACGCGAACCGCAAACTGTTCCGAACCAGATGCACAACACACAGTTGCACGTCAACGAGCGGCCACACTGCCCGAGCAGAATCCGGGAGGCCTTTCAGGCCGTCGCAGCACAACATCAACACGTCGACAACACCGCGGTTACGTAGCTCGGTGAGCACCCCCAACCAGAACTTTGGTGACTCGCCGCCCGTCGGCCCAACCCACAAACCGAGGATGTCGCGTTCGCCGTCCATGTTGATTCCCATAGCCACATACACGGTCCGGTTCGACACCGTCCCATCGCGGATCTTGATCCGAATTCCATCGACGAGCACAACCGGGTAGACGCTGTCGAGGGGGCGTGATTGCCAGGCTTCCATGTCGCCGACGATCGCGTCGGTGATCCGGCTGATCGTGGAACGGTCGATCGATTGGTCATACACATCGAACAAATGCGCTGCGATATCACCGGTCGTGAGCCCTTTCGCATACAACGAGATCACGGCCGCATCCAAACCGTCGAGACGCCGTTGCCCGACCGGCACGGTGAGCGGGTCGAACGTGCCGTTACGGTCCCGCGGAACCTCCACGCGGACATCGCCGACCTCGGTCCGCACAGTTTTCGGGTAGAACCCGTTGCGCGAGTTCCCCGACCCGCGCCCCTCAACAGCGTGAGGTTCATAACCCAAATGATCGGTGATCTCTGCTTCCAACGCGCCCTGCAACACGCGTTGGATCAGCCCGGTCAACAAGCCGCCATCACCCGTCAACGCGACGCCGTCAGCACGAGCCTGATCCACGAGGCGGTCAGCCACAAGGCCAAGCGACGCGTCAGCCGGTAACACCAGCTCCGCCGAACCAGCCGGCTCGACTCCAATATCGGTATTCAAATTCATCTAAAGATCCTTCCCGGACCACGACACCAAGCCGCGGACCCGATTGGATCACCCCACTTACACACACTCTGCAGCAGTCCCCCCGCCGGGATGCAGCAGGTTCTGCCGGATCGAGCCAGGCGCATGCTGCCATGTCGGCACCAACTGCATCACCCCCGAACGCCCACCAGCCGCCGAAGACGGCACATGATGCCATGTGTACCCAGCAGGGGTGGTCCGACCGCCAGCTCGTGCTACGGCACTACCCGCCCCCGGAATCAACTCGTCGAACTGCGACGCAAACCCAGCATCGACCGACAGTGCATCATCGAGCGCAGCATTCGAACGATTGAAGTGCACACTTCGGCTACTGCCCAACACCGCATCATCGAGCTGAGTTTCAAACGCAACGCTGTATGCATTACTCGTCGGTACAGAGTTTGGGGCAACAGGCTCACTTGACGAACTCCGATTCTGTCGCGTGTCCTGTCGCCGGGTCAATGGTCACGCGATACCCACTGAAGGATCTGGCTGAAACCGAGTGAGCGTCTCCGCCTGTCAGCGCAACGAAGCAATCACTCGACGTCGATGTTGGCAGCTCCGCCCTCCAAATCTCCAAACCACCAGCGTCGTATGCGCGCAGGTTCTGGAACTGACCTGGAAGCTCCAGGCCAGAGTCGGGATCCAGTAGAACGACGAGTAGACCCCCAATGACCGACAAGGCACGGATCGACAAAGACGCATGCGCTTCAACGAAACGCCGAATCAGGTCGTGTGCGTTTTGAGTTGTCATCCCAACGGCCTTCCTGGACCAAAGTTACCAGTCGGAATTCGATCCAGTAGCTCAAACTGAAGAGCACCACCGGGCTGGCCAAAGGCCTCGGTCGCAATCGATGACTGCAGTCGAGTTCCAGCGGGCACAAGTACCTCTTGCACATGAGTCGCAAGGTTGCCGGGTGGTAGCGCCAGGTTGCTGATCGCATCCGCCGACGATGCAGGGGGCGAACTGGTTAGGAAACCACCGACTGTGCTGTCGCCGCTATACACCCGATAGTACGTCACGTCTGTCTGAGTCACGAATGAACGGATCGGAGCGCCAGCGTTGTTGATCGTTGAAGGACGTGGAAGTTCCAGCTGTGCACTACTTGGGGCCTGTCCGCTGGTGCCGCCTTGCCCGCCGTTGCCGCCCGTGCCGCCGGTGTTGGGTCCTTTGGGGGTCCAGAAGTGGAAGGCGCCAGTGAACAGGCCGGCGAGTAGGCAGCCGAAGACGGCGCCGACGCCGACGCTTTCCCAGTTGAGGTTGTTGTTGGTTGCGCCGTTGATGCCGGCGCCGGTTGCGCCTTCGGCCGCGCCCCAGGCGCAACCCACCAGCAACTGGCGTCCGAGCTGGCGGCCGGCCCAGCCGGCGCCGAAGCCGCCCAGGCCGGCGAAGATTCCTCCGAGCAGGATTTCGGTGACAACACAGGATCCGTCAAGGTCCAGTGATGGTTTCCACCAGCCGTTGCCGGACTGGTCGCAGGTCCAGAATGAGAGGAGGCCGCCGAGTAGAGCGCCCAGCAGGATCACGTAGCCGATGGCCAGCTCACCGCTGGGGTCGGTCCAGTTGGTCGGGTTGTTCCCGGCGTAGGCGTACAGGTTCCAACCGGTGGTTCCCGGCGCTCCCGGCTGGACCGGGTCGACACTTGCGAAGCGTCCGGTGTTGGGGTCGTACTGGCGGGCTCGAAGGTGAATCAGCCCGGTTGGGTCGTGCTGTTCGCCCGTGAAACCGAACGCATCGGGGATGGTGCCCCGAGGCGTTCCGAAGGCGGTGAAGTCGAAGCGGTCGCCGACGATGCCAGCACCGTCGGTTTCGAGACGAACAGAGCCAAGGCCGTCGTCAAGCAGCCACTGCGAGCCGTCGCGAACCACCCCGTGGGGGCCGTGGACCCAGTTGTCCGTGCCCGCTGAAATCAGGGTGGGCAGACCGCCGATGGAGTCCCAGAGTTGCGCCTCGCCATTTACGGCTGCCCGTTGATCAAATGCGTCGTAGGTGTAGGTTTCGCTGGCGCCGTTTGCCGATGCGGAGACCATGCGTCCGAAGTCGTTCCAGGCGTAAGTCTCACCTCGGCTGTTGCCCAGCAGATTGCCCGCCGCGTCGTAGGTGTAGGTGGTGCCGTCGCTGTCGGAAACGAGCTGGCCGGCGGCGTCGAAGGTCGAGGTTGTCGTGGCGCCGGTCGTGTCGGTGTGTGAGATCCGGTAGCCGGCCGCATCGTACGCGAACGCCTCTGCGGTGCCATCGGCATAGGTTGCGCTCGTGATGCGGTGCAACGGATCGAGGACATAGCTTTCGACGCCGGCTGCGGAGGTCACCGATGTGCGGTTGCCTTCACCGTCAAGTGAGTAGGTGAACGACTCGATTGCGTTGACCGCATCGGTGTGGGCCACCGCCGTGAGGCGCCCGGCGGCGTCGTAGGTGTGGGCGGTGGTGACGCCGTTTGACCGGGTTTCGCTCAGGACGCGACCGTCGGCATCGTTCACCATCGTCAGGGTTTCGCCGCGCCAGTCTTCGATAGATGACGGGTAGCCGTTGGCGTCGAAGCCGTAGCTCACCGTGCCCTGTGGTTGCGTGAGGGACAGGCGCTGGCCCGCGGCGTTGTAGGAGTAGCTGACTGAGCCGGCCGCGTTGGTCACCGACAACGTCCGACCGGCGGCGTCATAGCCCATGCTGGTGGTGCCGGTTGGGTCGGTCATCGATGTCATCCGACCGGCAAGGTCGTAGCCGAATGTCCGGTTCTCGGTGGGCGAGGACTGGCCGGTGAGTTGACCGGCGGCATCCCATGCATTGGTCACGGTGATGCCACGCGCATCCGTTGTGCTGATTTGTCGGCCGGCCCGGTCATAGGTGGACGTCGCCGTCCGCCCCAGTGCGTCGGCCTCGGAGGTGAGATAGCCGGCGTCGTCGTAGCCCATGGATCGCAACGCGCCGTTTGGATCGGTGACCAAGACCAGTTGACCGGCCAGGTCGTAGCCCATGGTCGCCACACCGCCGAGCGGATCGGTTTCGGTGGTCGGACGACCGACCGCATCGTGGCCGTAAGTGGTGGTGTTGCCCCGCGCGTCGCTGACGCTGGTTCTGCGACCGGCGCCGTCATAGGCGATGGTTCGGGCGTTGCCCAATTCGTCGGTGGTGGACGTCAGCAGTCCCCGCAGGTCGTATCCGAACGACTGGGTGACACCGGCCGCCGAGGTCTGGGACGCGGCCTGGCCGGCCAGGTCATAGACCGTTGACATGACGTCACCCGACGGCATGGTCGTGGAGACCCGTCGATTCATGGCGTCGTAGCCATATGACGTGACCCGGCCAACGGGATCGGTCATCGTCAACAGATTGCCCACCGGGTCATAGGTGTAGGTGGTGACGGCGCCGGTGGGGTCGGTTCGGGCGGTGAGCTGGTTGGCCAGGTCATAGGAAAACGTCGTGGTCTCGCCGTTCGCATTGCTCTGCGAGGCGACGTTGCCGGAGGCGTCGAAGGTGTAGTTGGTGGCGCGCCCCAGGGCGTCGGTGCGGGACACGGCTCGCCGAAGCGCGTCGTAGTTGGATGTTGTGGTCTCGCCTTCGCCATTGGTGATCGAGGCGACCTGTCCGTTGGCATTGAAACCGAACCGGGTCGTAGCGGTCTCGTCGACTCCGAACGGCGTGACAATGGCGGTGCGGCGATGGGCTTCGTTGTACTCGTAGCTGGCGGTTCGTCCCAGTGCATCGACAATCGAGGCCACCCTCGCCGCGCCGTCGTAGTTGTAACTGGTGACACCGCCGTCGGGAGCCGTCTCCGATGTCAGACGATCGAACTCGTAGTCGTAGTTCCACGTCCGGCCCGAGCCGTCCTCCATGCTGGTCATGCGGCCAACACCGTTGTAGGTGTAGGTCATGGTGAACCCGGCGGGATCGGTCTCTGAGGTCAACCGGTTGGCCGCGTCGTAGGTGTACGCCGTGACCCGGCCCAGGGGATCGGTCATCTGGACCAGGTTGCCCACACCGTCCGAGGAAAATTGCGTCACGCCGCCGTCGGCGGCGGTCGTGGTGGCCAGGCGGCCGTTGGCGTCATAGGTATGGCTGGTGGCCCGGCCGAGCGGATCAGAAATGGTCTCCAATAGGCCCGACGTGGTGTAGGTGGCCGACCAGGTTCGACCCAGCGAGTCCGTTCGAGTCAGCTCGTTGCCCGCACCGTCGTAGGTGAAGGACTGGCCAACACCGCGAGCGTCAACCGTGGACACGAGATTGCCACGCTCGTCATAGGTGAACGTCGTGGTCTGGTTGAGGGCATCGGTCATCGTGGCCGGGTAGCCACGATCGTCGTAGGTGAAGAGTGTTGTGTTGCCGTCGGCGTCGGTGAACGACGTCAGATTGTCTTTGGCGTCGTAGCTGCCGCTCCAGGTGTTGCCCTGGGGATCGGTACGGCCGGTGACCTGGCCGCGGTCGTTGAAATCGAATGAAGTGAGGAAGGTCTCGCCGTCGTACACCTCGGCCACCGAGGTCATGTTGCCCGCTTCGTCGCGGGTGGTGATCGTGGTGAGGTTGCCGTCCGGGCTGGTGGTGATCTCGGTGCCGTTGTCGAGGTCTGAGGACACCTCAACGACGTTTCCGGAGGCATCGGTGATGGAGGTGAGGCGGCCTTCGTCGTCGTAGATCATCCGACGCGGCTGGCCGCCGCCGGGTTCCTGAATCTCGTCCAGGTAGTGGCCGGCCAGGTAGCCGAAGGTGGTGACGCTTCCGTTCTGGTCGGCCACGCTGACCAGATCGCCATTGGCGTCGTAGGTGTAGTTGATGGTCCCGCCGGCCAGATCGGTCAGCTGGGTGATTCGGCCATCGGCGTCGCGGGCAAAGGTGATCTGCGGGCCGAGGCTGGACCGGATGCCATCGGCGCCGATCGTGAGCGTGGTGCCGTCCAGAGCGACCTGGCTGACCAGACCGGTGGACCGGTCGATGGTGTATTCGGTGCCGAGCCGGTCGGTGAGGATGAATTGGCGGGGGCTGAAGATGTCGCCTGACCCGAACAATCCGCCTCTCATGTTTCCGTCGACCGGGCTCAGGGAGGGGGTCTCCTGGCCGGGTGCAAGTCTCAGTGAGGACGTTGCACCATCTCGGGGCGTGAATTCGGCGGTGGTCAGAATCGGGAACAGCGCGAACCCGCTGGGGGTGAAATCGAACGACTCCACGCGCCCATCTGGCCAGGTGACCGTGATGTAGCGCGACTCTTCTGATTCGTAGCAGACCTCGGAGAACAGAAAGAATCCACCGCACACGCTGGAGGACCATGGCCCTCGGCCCAGCTGCGTGTTGGTTTGTATGGTGAAGTTGCCAAACGAGAGAGTCCAGCCCGGCCCGAAATCGCCGTCGCTGAAACGGTCCTGAGTGTCGTAGCTACGGATGACCTGCATCGGAATCCCGCCCACGGGAACGTTGAGGTCGAGGTAACTCGTGGTGAACCGGCCGAGCTTGAGCAGGCCTTCTGACACCAGAGACGTTTCGCAGCGACCGAGCCCACCGCTGTCGGTCTGGAACTCGCCGACGACGGTCCAGGTCCCACTGTTGCGGGTGGACGGATCGAACGTGGCCAGAACGGCCGGGGGAGTGCCGGTTCCGGTGCCGATGGTCTCGGCTTCGCCGGGGACACCCGCCGGGTAGACATCCACGCGCCAGGAAGTGATTGCGCCGCCGTCGGTGGCAGCTGCGGTTATGGAGATGGGGGTTGCCCCGGCGATCTCGGTGCCGAACGCGGGTGTCACTGACTGACAATCGATTCCGGCGCCCGGGCTTATGGGGGCGTCGTCGATGACTCGGCCAACGCCCGGCGCCGAAGCACCGGACAGAGTGGTTCCGCCGGAGGTGCCGTTCGTTGGCGTGGTCGATCCGGTTGAGCCGGTGGTGGGATCCGGACGGTCGATCTGAAGTGGGGGAGCGGGTTCGTTCGAGCCGCCAGGGCCCGTTGCGGCGGTAGGCGCCACGCCGTCAGCCTGGGCGGTTGCAACCAATGACAGTTCGGTTATCCCGGTGGGCAACGGGTTGGCAACGATGGCGTTGAACGTCAGACCAGCGACACCGCCGGCGGCAAGATCACCGACGGTCACGTCGACCGATGAGGCAGTGCTGCTGACCGAACCGAGCGACGCCATCACCTCGCCGTCGACCACGCTGATTCCCGGGTCGAGGGCAACGTTCATCGTCGCCCCGGTTGCCAGCACGTTTCCCGTGTTGGTCAGGCGGCCGGTGTAGGTGAGCTTGTCGCCGGGCGTGATGGTTCCGGAACTGTCGTTGTCTTCGGTCAAACGCGAGTCGACCTCGAACGCCAGAACCGAAAATGGCACGGTGATTGGCGTGGTGATGGGGGCCCCGGGATTCACCGTGCCCGCGGGACTGGCGGGCACCACTCCAAGCTGAGACGTTTCCACCGACGCCACAGTCGAAACGGAGCTGGCGGTCGGGGGGAACGGATCGACAAGAGCCGCCTGCCACTCGACTGTTGTCTGCGACGCCGCGTCCATGTCCGGAACGGCCACGGTGAGGGTGTCCGGCTCAGCTTCGATTTGCCCAGCGCCGCCCGTGACCGTCGTAGCGTCAACCGTGGTGTTTGGGTCAATGGATGCGTTGAGTTCCACTTGGGACAACGCGGTATCGCCACTGTTGGTGAGCGTGGCCGTGTAGCTGAGCGTGTCACCGGGGGAGATGACACCGTTGCCGTCTGCGTCGATGGCAAGTTCTTCAAGGATGGTGACCGTGAGGGCCGGTCCGCGGTAGATGTCGATTGGCGCTTCGCCAATCACCGGACCGTATTGGTTTCCGTTCGCATCGGACCAGGTAACCGACGCAGTGTTGTTGGTGAATTCCCGAATGGTGTCAGCAGGAATGGTTGCGACCGCAGCCGAATCGACAACAGCACTCGGCTCGAGGGTCGTCGGCGCGTTGTTGACGGGCAGCTCCTGTTCGCCGAATACGTCGATGATCTCAACGTCTGAGGCGGTCTGGGAGCCGAGATTGACGGTACGGATTGTCCAGTCTGCGGAACCACCTGAGGTGACCACAGTCGGACCCACCTTCTGGATATCGACGATCGGCAGGTCGACCGACGTGCTGTCGACGGTCAGAGATGCGATGACCCGCCCAGCATCGCCGGTACCAGTCGCAATCGCAGCACCCACAACGCGCTGTTGATCGGCGCGTCGTAGGCGGCTGATATAGCTCAAGGTCGATTCGCCGGGAAAGGGCGGTGCCGGTACCTCGATCTCAACGGGCACCAGCAGTTCGATGGCCTCGCCGGGGTCGAGCGGTTCGATATCGAGAATCAGGGTGCTGCCCAGCGAAGACAGGAAGGTGGCTTGCCCACCAACGACGACGCCGGATTGGGCGTGGAGCGACTCCGAAACGTCGCGTCCCAGGCGGTACAGCTCCCGAATGCGCACCGTGCCGTCGGTGGCGGCTGTGGTCCGCACCCGGAAGCCCGATGTTGCCGTGGGGTCGGTCACTATGGCGAGTTCTGCCGGCGTCAGCTCGGCGATGGCCTGGAAGCTCCAGATGGCGATAGCGCCGGGCTCGACCACGGTTCCTGACGGTGTGGGAGCGTAGGTGACGCCACCCGCTTCGACCGGTTCGACCGCCACCGAGAGTCGTGTTGGGTCAAGCTCCCAGTTCTGCCAGTCCGGCGAACCGGTGGCCCGGCGTTCGAAGACGATGTCGAGGCCGTCGATGGTGAGGTCTTGTTCGTCAATGTTCTGGATGCCGGCGATTCCCGGCATCACCAGGCGTGCGCCGGTGTTGGTGGCCGAAAGTTGGAATTGCGCCATGTCCCCGGGCGTGCGTGGTGACTGCTCGGTGCTCAAGGCGACAACCAGTTCCGGCTGGATGACCGCAGACACGATGCCGGTTGGCCGGGCCCCGCACTCGCCGCCCGCGATCGTGGTGTTCACGCCGGACAAGGAAACCGACGCTCCGTAGATGCCGCACTCGTAGGTGTTGTCGGCACCACCGAGATCGACCATCGCTTTGAGTGACGAGATGGCACCCTCATAGGTTGAGTTGGTGCTGGAGATCGAGACGCCGTCGTCCTCGGCGCTGGTCAGGAACAGCAGTGAGCCGAAATACGGTCGGAAATCCAGGTTGGCGCCGGAGGTCCGGATCTCGCCGGTGCTGATGATGGTCACTTCGCCCGATGCGTGGATGAAGTCGACGTCGCAATCGACGTAGTACACGCCGGGGACCAGGTCCTGATCGTGGACTCGCCACCGCCCATCACGGCACTGGGAAGTGGTGTCGAAGTAGCGGCGGCCAATCGTCGTGGCAACTTCCGCTCCCGGTGCGTAGTCCGCCACGTCGAGCTGCAGTGGCGATGGTCGTGCCGGTACTGGTTCGGGGCTGGCAAAACCGTCGGTCGGGGCACATTGCGGATCGAGATCGAAAGAGGTTCCGTACTCCACCTGGCCGGTCGCGGCACTGTCGCACGCGATGACGGCGATGGAGGCATTTGAGTGGACTGTGCCGCTGATCGACGTGCCCGCCCCCTGGAAGGTGATGCCTTCGCCCGCGGTGGTGCCGTCTTCGGCCCACACCGCAATGGACCCGGTCACGATGGTGGGGAGTGCAATCTCGGCGATGTCCGAATCGCCATTGTTGTCGGCCAGGGTGACGGTGATGTCGTACTCACCCGGGGCGTCGAATCGGTGGCTGGCGAAGAACGTGCCTTCTCCGCTTCCCTGCACCCCGATGGCGCCCGGGAGCGTCGTGCCGTCACCCCAGTCCACGGTGACCGCATGGGTGTCAGCCCAACCGGGGTCGGTGAACTCACCTGCGAGAAGCGTGACGCCGCCAACCGATGCGTCGAGGCTCGAGGTGGTCACCGACGGCTCGACGTTGGCGACCTCGACCACCAAGGTGTCGGCGGCGGATTGACCAACCTCGTTGGTCGCGACCACCTCGAAGGTGTAGCGACCGTTGTCGAACGCAACGAACGAAGGCGTTGCGGTGTCTGCTCCAACCACGAACACCGGTGGTCCCTTCCGGTCGGTGTTCGTCCACGCGTACGAGACGTCACCGACGCTTTGGACAACGTCGGAGCAGGTTTCGATCGGTGTTTCGCCAACCTCGTCGCGCAGCACCACCTCAAGGCAGACCTCGGTGGCTCCGTCCAGGAGTTCAACCTGATCAAACGCCAGTGACACAGCCCCGGACGCCGGCAGCGCAATGTTCAGCGAGGAGGACACATCGATCCGGTCGCCGCCGTCGATCTGAAGGGTCGCCGAAATGATTTCGGGGGCGATCGTGGCCGCCAGAATCTCGGGCAAATCGGTGATGTCGATGATCTCAGTGCAACTACCGCCCGTCAGCTCCGCGATGGAGCTGAGGGACTGCACGCCGCCGTCACAGGAGGACCCGGCACCGATGGCGAAGGTATAGAACGCGGCATCGCCGCACGGCAACAGATCAGCGAGCGGATCGGTTTCGGTCGCTTCGCCGTCTGACATGAATGCAATCACCGACGGTCCGGTAAAGCTCTCCTGGGCCAACGAACAGGCGCGTGTTGCTGCTGCCAGGAAGTTTGTTCCCTGCCCCACCTCGGTACTGGTGAACTGGTCGATACCGGATCGGTTGGTTCCAAAGAAGCCGCCCTCAATCGCGAAGACGCTGCGCACGGATTCTTCCAAGTCGGTGACGCCCGAAGCGTCTTCGTCGTCGCTGGGTCGCACCGCCAACTGTGGTCCGTCTGCCGGGCTGAGGTCCGCAGCGGCCGAGGCGCCAGAGAAGACCACCAGTCCGCTTCGAACGCGCGGATCGCCGGCGAGGCGGTTGTTGAGCTCCAGGACCGCGAGCACTTCACAATCGAGAATGCTGCCAACGTCGCCGTCGCCGTTTTCGTCTCCACCGCAGCCGTCGCTGAGCGTGCTGGTTGAGAGGTCCATGACCGAGATGAGATTGAATCTGGTTGGGCTGTCAAATGCTCGAAGGTCGATACCTCCAACCACCGCATCGTTCTGAACCCCGTCCAGGCGAACCTCAACGCTGACCTGGGTGTCGTTGGGTAGGTTTCGGCTGATTCGGCTTGGCGCGAGGGTCGGCGCTCCGAGCGTGCCCGCCGGGGTGACGGCCTCGAGCTCAACGACATCGCCTTCCTGGACGTTGAGGTCGGGGCCAGCGTCGACGAACGAAGTGGGAGGTTGGACCTGAGCCAGGCCGGTGTGATTCCGCGGCGATGGTGCGGCGCCAAGCCACCCCTCTGTTGCGGCGGTGGGTGAGCTGAAGACAGTGGTTGCTGCCATCGCAAAGACCACAAAGACGGTGATGTACCCGGTCATGCGTTTCATGACGCATCCCCGTTCCGAGCAGGACGTCCCCGCAACTGCTGGCGAAGCCCCATCGCGATTGCGCCAGCCGCAAACAGCGCCAGAGCCAACGCAAGCAACGTCATGCTGTCCCTGCCGGTCACCGACAGAGGCGGGGCGGAAACGACTGCAGTCGGCACCGGAAGCGGCGCAGAATCGATGAACGCGGACGAGGCTGGGATCGGCGTTGGGGTTGGTGTTGCTGTCGATCGCGTGACCGATTCACCCAGCACCTGATTGGGTATCGGCGTCGCCGTGGGTACGGGTGTGCTGGTTGGTTGTGCAGTGGCGGTTGGAGCGCCGGCACCGGGCGTTGGTGTCGGGGTGGGGGTTGGCGTGTTGGTTGGTGGGATCGCGGTTGGGGTGCCGGGTCCAGGCGTTGGTGTGGCGGTGGCGGTTGGTTCTGTGGGCGGGGTCGGCGTGCTGGTTGGCGTTGGCGTTCCTGGTGCTGGCTCCACCGGGTTGACCGTGAGCTGTTGGGCTCCAGCCGCACCGAAGCTCACCTCGCAGGTGATGGGTGCCCCAAATGGACCGGCGAAGTCTGCGGACAGCGTCACCGTCTCGGTGAATGAGACGGGTTGGCCGACCACGACGTTTGTTGCTGATGCGGGTTCGAAGGTCACGGTCAGGGAGTCGCACCCGGTGCCTGGCGACGGGGTAATCGTGTTGCCGACCTCGCTGATGGCGTCGGCGACGATCTCGGCGATCTCTGTCGCGTCTGAGGCGAGCGCCCTCGTCGTTCCCCCGGTTCCCGCGGCAAGCGGTTCAAAGCACTCGGCTGCGTCGGTGCTCTCAACCAGTCCAATGAAGGTGATCTCGGCGATGTTCATGGCCGCAACAACGTCGGCAGTCGTGGCCTGATGGACGCCGTCGGCACCGTGGCACAACGAGTCAGTAGTGGCAACCAACACCCGCTTTGATCCCTCGCGCCACCCGCATCCGGCGGCGCCAGCATTGGCAGCTGCGGCAATGGCATCAAGTTGCGCTTCGGGCGGATCGCCGCCGCGGATGAGCGTGAGATCTGCAACTGCAGCCTCGAACGCGGACGCCGATCCAAGCACTGCGAGCCGTTCGACCGCAACGTCATCGGGAAAGCCGAACGGCGCAAGGGGGTAGTCTCCCGCTGCCACGAGGCCGAAGGCCATATCGCGGCCAGTGGTCAGCGCGGTGAGGCCCGAGATGTGCGTGCGCAGTTGGGTCAGGTCGCGTTTGAACGAGGCGGTCCGGTCGGCGACCAGGCAAAGATCGACCACCGGTGAGTCCCCGGAGATGGTGGCAGTCTTGTCGATTGCGTCGCGCTGCCCCGGAGCGAGTGAGATCTCTGCTGTGGATGGATCGACCTGCGCCACTGCAACCGCGCTGAAGAGCATCATTGCCAGAGCTGTCGCCAAAAAGGCAGACCACAGCGTCCTGATCGAAACGTCCGCTCGACGTCGCATCACGAGGCCCTCCCGAACACCCTCACCCGCACGTGTGCGCCGCCAACGTAGTCCACATTGACTTGCGCTGCTTGATGAGAGACTTGCGCTGCTTGATGAGAATTGCGCGTGCGAGCAACGAGATCACGGTCGAAGCGGGCCGAAATCTTCTTAAGATCGCTGGCGGCCGCGCGACTATCATCGGGTTAAAGGCGGGACCCGAGATCAGCGGACTATCGAAACAGTTTGGCAAGGTTCAGTTCGCCATGAAGGACGACGCGGCGGCGCCGATGTCAGCCGGTACGGCGGGCCCGCAGCTGGAAAATCCGGGAACCCCCATGCGGTTGGGGATGGCCATGCAGCCGGTGCTGGTAGACGAAGCGATCTCGCGTGGGCACGATAAACAAGTGAAAGCTGGCCACCCAGGTCGTGTACGACATCGTCGAAGAGTTCATTGACGCCACGCAGAGTCGACAACTCGTTGACTGAGCAGAAGCCGTCGTTGCCTCGGCTGGTTGTAGCGATCCTGCTTGCGGCAACTGTCTTTGGCAGCGCTTGCTCTTCGTCGACGCCGACCCCATTCCCTGCAGTCCCAGCCCTTCCGCCGCGGCCGCCGCCGGTCTCTGCCCCCGACTGGGTGACCGGCGCCATCTGTGCCGCCGAGTGCGATCCAGACGCGCCGGTTGCTGTTGGCGAGTTGATCAACATTTTCGAACGGTTGGAGGCTGCGGTGGGCACTCCGGCCAGCCGCCGGTCGGAGCTGGAGGCCCTGCCTCAATCCTTCTGCCCCGATGGGTGCACGGGCTTTGTTCTGACCCGACCACAGCTCGCCGAAGTTTCTTGGCGGTGGCTCGGTTCGCCCGGCTGGCCACTGATCGAACGCGGCTTCGTTATAAACGAGGTTGCGGTGGCTCAGACGTTATTCGGTCGGCGGTTGGCAGGGGTTGACCTGGAATGCGATACCGACTGTTTCGCCACCAGGCAGGACGTGACGGACCTGGTCACCGCCTTCTGGCGCTCCGGGTGGTTGGCGGGCGTGGTGGTCGGCGAAACGATCCCCCCTGATCTCATTGGTGATGTGCCCTTCTGGAGCAACGCGGCCTGGGAGCCGGCTGATCAGCTCTGTCTCGACCCTGATGGCAAGGCGCGATACGGCTACTACTCCGGGGTGTTGTGCGTCAGCCCGGAGCTTGATCCGCAGTTGCGATATGACGTGGCCGTTCACGAAGTGGGCCACCTGTGGCAGTCGCTCATCGGTCAGTGGAACGCAAGCCTCCAAAAAGAAAGCGACGCTGACTGTTGGGCCCATCTGCATGGCGCGCAATTCACCGGCTATGTCACAACTGGCTGCGAAGACGACGCACAGGCGCAGAGGATCCTGCTGGCCTACGCCGATTCGTTGGGCTTTGCGAGCACCGAGCTCACGGTAGGAGCGGGCTGAAATCCGGTCGAGATCGCTGCGGGCCGCGCGACTACGATCGGGCCCAATGGCGGGCCTCGAGATCAGCGCACTATCGAAACGGTTTGGCGAGGTTCAAGCGGTTGACGATCTGAGTCTGGAGGTTGCCCCGGGTTCGCTGATTGGTTTCCTTGGACCCAACGGGGCGGGAAAGACCACCACGATGCGGTCCATCATGGGAATGGTTCGACCTGACGCCGGCACCATCATGTGGAACGGCGGGGATGTGGGCGATGACGAACGCCGTCGCTTCGGATACATGCCCCAGGAGCGCGGACTCTACGCCCAGATGAAGGCCCGCGATCAGGTCGTCTACTTCGGACAGCTGGCTGGACTGTCCAAGACTCGGGCCGGCGAACGGGCCGATCATTGGCTGGAACGCGTGGGCCTGACCGACCGGGCTGACTCGATGGTGCAGGAGCTTTCGGGCGGTAACCAACAGCGGGTCCAGCTTGCGGTTTCGCTTGTGCATGATCCCGATCTGCTGGTCCTCGATGAACCATTTGGTGGGCTGGATCCGTTGGCTGCCGAGACCATGCGTCGCATCGTTGCCGAGCGCGCTGCCGATGGCGCAAGCGTGTTGTTCTCCAGCCACCAGTTGGATCTGGTCGAAGGCCTGTGTGAGGAGGTGGTGATCGTGTCGAATGGTGCGATGGTCGCCTCCGGAGCCATCGCCGAACTTCGTGCCGCATCACCCATTCGCCTGCTGAAAGTCCGGTGGGCCGAACCCCATCCCGACTGGGTGCCCTTGTCCGGCAAGGTCCGTTCCTTCGACGGTCTGGAAGCCGAAGTTGCGTTGGACGCCGCGGCGGACACATCGGCTCACCTTGCGCATGCGCTGTCCGCGGGAACGGTGACCCAGATCAGCAGCGAGCCTCCCGGACTTGACGAAGTATTCGCCGACGCCATCAGCGCTCAGGTCAACGGCGAGGTGACCGCATGATCTCGACCATCGCCAAACGAGAGCTCGCCACTCGCGGCCGATCCAAGGGCTTTCTCGTCAGCACTGCCATCATGTTCCTGGGCGTCATCGGTGCGTCACTGGCGGTGTCCCTGTTGTCCGGTGGCGACGAAGCGCAGGACGTCACTGTTGGCGTGCTCGGCGAGGGCGTGGCCTATGTGGCTGCGCTCGATATGGACACCGAGGACTTCACCGTTGCCATCGAGGAGTTTGCCACGGTGGACGCGGCCGAAGCGGCCGTCGACGCAGGGGCCGTCGACGTCGCATTCGACGGCGGCACGCTGGTCTGGGAAGGACTACCGAATTCGAGTCTCGACGCTCATCTTCGCAACGTCATACAACAGGTGCAGTTTGCGGACCGGGCTGACAGCCTGGGATTGAGTTCGGGAGATATCGGCCAACTCTTCACCTCGGTGGAGGTGGAGGAACGTCGACTCGATGGCGGCGAGAACGACTTCGCGGTCCGTGCGATTGTTGCTGGCGTCTCCGGACTGGCCACCTTCATGCTGCTGCAGATCTGGGGTGCGTACATGTTGCTGGGGGTCATTGAGGAGAAGCAGTCCCGGGTGGTTGAAGTGCTGTTGTCCCACGTTCGGCCGAGCACCCTGTTGGCCGGGAAGATGCTTGGCCTGGGCATCCTGGCCGCCATCCAGATGCTGATCCTGGTTGCCGGTATCGCGTTGGGCCTGGTCCTGGTTGATGACATTGAGATTCCCGAAGGCGTCTGGGGGGTCGTGCCGTTGTTCGCCGTGATCTTCGTTCTGGGGTTTGCTTTCTACTCGGCCGCATTCGGTGCGGTGGGCTCCATGGTTTCGCGCCAGGAGGACGCGCAGTCGGCCCAACTGCCGGTGATGTTGCCCTTGTTCATTGGCTACGGGGTTGCCGCCGCCAGTTTCGGCAACGCCGACAACATCGCGATCCGCATCCTGTCGTTCATACCATTCACCTCGCCGGTGGTAATGCCGTTCCGGCATGCGTTCACCAACGTGCCCGTGTGGGAGATCCTGCTGAGTCTGGTGATCCTCGCCGCCTCGACCGTTCTCATGATCCGGATCGCCGGCAGCATCTACCGCTATTCGCTGCTGCGCATCGGTAGCCGGGTTGGCTTCAAAGAAGCGCTGCGAGGCAGCCGCGGCGGCTGACTGATCAGGAACGCAGTGCGGGTATCAGGTTGTTCAGCGCAACGGTGAGCTGATCGTCGAGGTGCTGGTCCACGTCACCGAATGGCACCAGCACAATCGAATCGACGTCCGCGTCGATCACGGACTGCAACTTGGACGCCACTTCAGTGGGCGTCTCACCAACGGCGGACCACGCGTCCGGTACCTCCGGTGGAAGTGGCGGCATGTCGGCCAGCGGCCCGCACCAGTAGCCGGCAAAGACTGTGAGCCGATGATGATCGGCGCGTCCGGCCGCCTGGCGTCCTTTGTTGATGAGCGCCCGGGCCGCAGCAATCTCGTTGGGTCCGTGGCCTTCGGAGAGGACGGTGCCACCTGCAACTCGGCCGCTCAGCTCCAGTGACCTGGGACCCACAACTCCGGCGGACACCACCGGCAAGACCTTTGGGGGAAAGATCAGCGGCCAGCCTTTGATCTGGACGTAGCGCCCGTCGATGGCGGGGTCGCCGCCGGCGAGGATGGCCTGGGTGGCCACCAACGTCTCCTCCAGGAGCGTCAGCGGCGAATCAACCCCCTCGCCAATGTCGCGCATCCAGCTCTGCACGCCGTGGCCGATGCCGCACGCCACCCGACCCGGATACAACCGCGCCAGCGTGGCCCACTCCATGGCGAGCGCCATGGGGTTGCGGAACGGAGCCGGAGCGATGCCATGGCCCACCACCACGTCGGTTCCCGAGGTGGCCTCGAGTACCAGGGTCATCTGGCTGATGCCGCCGGCCCACGGCAGATCTTCGACGATCCACAGTTCGTCCACGTGGCTGGCCAGGTGTTGGGCGTGGGCAGCCACGTGCTCCGGTGCCACATCCCGGCGAATCATCATGCCAATGTTGGTTGTCATTCGTTACTGATGGCTTCCAGGACGTTCATTCGGCCGGCCAGCCAGGCGGGGAACGCACCGGCCAGCATGCCGGTGAAGGCAGCGATCACCAGATAGAAGAGGATCGTGCCCACGGGAAGCGATGTGGTGGTGACCAGGAACTCGGGCATCTTCTGGGTGGCCAGAACGCCAAGGCCGATCCCCAGCACGATCCCGACGACTCCGCCGAATGCGGCGATGATCAGCCCCTCCCAACGGATCATCTGGCGCATCTGACGAGCAGTGGTTCCCACCGCTCGGAGCAGTCCGATCTCCCGGGTTCTTTCAAACACCGCAAGGGCCAGCGCAATGGCAATACCAAGGATGGCGATGGCCGCCGACAGCAGGAGCAGAAGGTTTACCACCGCCAGCGTCTGGTTGATCTGGGCTTCGGCGTCAGCGGCGAATTCGGTCCGGTCTTCCACGGTCAGAATCGGATAGTCGGCGGCCAGCGCCGCTTCCAGATCAGCTCGGGCCGCTTCGGGTGCGACGCCGTCGGCGGTGCTGACCGACATGAACGAAATTTGGTCCGACGGCAGATGTTTATCCCACAGGGAGAAGTCGATTACTCGGCTGCCAAACACAAAGCCGTCTTCGTAGATGCCGGCAACGGTCAACTCCTCTGCCTGGCCGTCAAGGAATACCGCGACAAAGGTGTCGCCCATTTCGAAGCCTCGATCTTCAGCGAAACTGTCCTCGATCCAGATGGCCTGGTCGACGGGAACCGAGGTGTCGAGATCCACGAAGTCTGCATCAATGTGGTTGCGAACCGTGGCGAAATCGGTCCCCAGCACATCGTCGACCGAGATTTCGGTGGCCCCCAGATCAGCTTTGACCTGATCGAAGTCCGCGGGATCCAGGTCGTCATTGCCGAGCGAGGCAAACAGTGAGGGAACGTTGGCCTGAACCGTTGCGGCATCGGTCCCTTCGATCCGTGCAAAACCGGCGAAGTTGAATTGGAACGGCACCGTCAGCGAGGTGGCGTTCTCCGCGTCGACGATGTCGAGGGCCTGGGTGGAGAATGGCAAACCTTGAGGGCCACTCTGTGGACCACGAATCAGCCAGTCGGCCGTGATCGAAGATCCCAGGGCATCGGTGACACTGCTCTTTATGGAGTCACCAATCACGGTCACCGTGGTCACCAGCGCCAGGCCAATCATCATCGCGGTCGCGGTGGTGGCGGTGCGCTGGGGATTGCGTGACGCATTGTCGCGTCCGAGTCGGCCGGTCAGTCCCCGGGAGGCGAACGCGGTACTGATGGCGAACAACACCAGGATGACCGCGACCACTACACCCGCTGGGCCCTGGGAGACGGCATAGATGGCGCCCAGGACCAGAGCGGCGGCGGCGAGCCATGGATACCCGATGGCCTTGGCAATCGGACCTGCGAAGATGCCGCTGACCAGGCCTGCTCCAAGCAGTGTCAGCAGTGCTCCGGCGCCCAGCAGGCCAAAGGTCTTACCCAGACCGAATTCGGCAAACCGCACCACGGTCAGCGCCAACAGGCCAGTCCCGAGCAACCCCAGGCGCGGGATGGCGCTGGCTCCGCCGAAGATCCAATTGAGCCCCAGAAACACCAGGACCCCGCCGATGGTTGTGAGGACCAGAGCCCCCAACCAACCGTCGAAGGCAAACATGCCCACAAAGAACACAACCAGACCAACCACCAGCGATGCGGCGCCGGCCGCGGGCTGGCGGTCACCGGCCAAATCGTCGATGGAAGCGCCGTCGCGCAGGGCAACGATGGGCGTGACCCGACGAGCTTGTATGGACGGGAACAGCGCTGCAAGCATCGTCACCCCGATGCCAACCGCAACGGCGAGGGCAATCGTGAGCGGGTTGACGGGCAGGCCCGTGTCGCCCGGGAACCCAAGCTGGATGAGCCCGAAGCGCAGAAGCCGAGCCAGTCCCCAGCCGGCCGGCAAGCCAATAACGGTGGCGAAGATGCCCAGCAGCAGAGCTTCACCAAGCATCATGGTGGTCACCTGCGAACCAAACGCACCGATCGATCGCAGCAGGCCCAACTCCTTGATTCGCTGACCGAGGGTGATGTTGAAGACATTGAAGATCAGGTACGCACTGACAAAGAGAATGATGCCGGCAAACACCAGCAGGATGGTGCGGAAAATGCTGGCGATCTGCCCAAAGTTCCCCGCTACTTCTGCTTCTACTTCTGCTTGATTTCGCGCCACCAGATTGACGTCGTCTCGGGCGGACAGGATGGGTTTCAGGTCGCTGATCAGGTCTTCGGCTGAACCGTTGGCCACCAGGGTGAGGTCGTCGTAGCCCTCGCCTCCGTTGAGGAGCTCCAGCGCGGTGGCCTCATCGAAGGCCAGGATGATGGCGCCGACGGTCGCACTGCTTTCGGGGTCGGCGTAGGAGAAGGTGCCCGCCAGCTCAAACTCCTGGGAGCCGCCGGGGGTCAACACCTGGTAGCGGTCACCGATGGTGAAATTCCTGGACTCGAACGCCAGGATGTCCATCACAAACTGGTCGGGACCGACCGGCTCGGATCCGTCCAGCACGAACAGTCGCGGATTGGGTGTACGGCTCTCCCAGTTCAGGCCGATGTTGGGCGCGCCGCCCGCGGTGAGCGCGGGTTCGCCGTCGGCATCAATGGCCACGACGCCAAACTCGGCGATCCGGGGCTGCGCGGCGGCGACCGAATCCAAAGCCTGGACTTGATCCAGGACTTCCAGGGGGACGGTGGCGTTGGACAGCCCATCGCCAAAGGGACTGTCGCTTTGAATCGACACGTCGTACCCGGACTCGATATTGCCTGCGAGTTCGTCGAAGGTATCGCGCAGTCCATCGGTGAAGATGAACACTGCGGTCACGGCGGCGACGCCAAAGAGAATGGCCAGCGCGGTGAGCAGATAGCGCAGCGGTCGCTGCACCAGGTTCTTTCGAACAAGGGTGGCCAGCATGATCAGCGACCGATCCGGCGGATGACATCCAGGACGGTGTCGGGTGTGGGGTTTGCCAGCTCGTCGACGATTTTTCCGTCGGCCAGAAAGAGCACGTCGTCGGCGAAGCTGGCGCCCACGGCATCGTGGGTCACCATCACGATGGTCTGGCCAAAGTCCCGGACCGCGCGTCCCATGAATTCCAGAATTTCGGTGCCGGTGACCGAGTCAAGGTTGCCGGTGGGTTCGTCGGCAAAGATGATGTCGGGGCGGGCGGTGAGAGCCCGGGCCACGGCCACCCGCTGTTGCTGGCCGCCCGAGAGTTCGTCCGGCTTGTGGTCCATTCGATCACCGAGACCAACGGCGCCCACCACTTCGTTGAACCAGGACGAGTCCAGATCCAGGCTGGCCAGCCGCAGTGGCAGTTCGATGTTCTCCTGTGCGGTCAAGGTGGGGATCAGGTTGAACGCCTGAAAGATGAAGCCCACATGGGTCCGGCGCAGCAGTGTCAGCTCCCGTTCGCTCAGCGTTGACAGGTCGGTGTCGCCAACGATTATCTGGCCGCTGGTGAGGGTGTCCAACCCGGCCAGCACGTGCATGAGCGTCGACTTGCCGGAGCCCGATGGTCCCATAACGGCGGTGAATCGCCCCCGCGGGAACGCAACAGTCACATCATCGAGTGCTCGAACCTCGGTGTCGCCCTCGCCGTAGATCTTGCTGGCGTTGATGGCTTGGGCCGCCAGTTCTGACTTACCGGTCGACGAAATGGTTTCAACGATGTTGGACTCTGCTGAAGGGTTCACGCGGGCGCCTCCCGAGGCGTGCTCGGCAGCGGATGGGTAACCCGCCACATCTCCCCCCGAGGGTAGGCGGGGCTTTGTCCTTCGCTGCTTCCAATTCGGCGGTACTTTCCCTGCTCTACACTCCCGACATGGCTCAACTCCTGATGCATTCGGTGGCCCAGAAATGACCGATACCGGAAAGTCCGGCACCGTTGATCGGCTGGTGGCCGCCCGCCGATCACATTCACCGCTGGACACGCTGGCTCCCAACGATCCGGCCGACATCAATGAGGCCTATGAAATCGCTGATGGGGTGGCCAAGGCGCTCGGTCAGCCCGTTGTGGGGTGGAAGATTGGGTGCACGTCAGAGTTTGCCCAGCAGGCGTTGGGGATTGACGGCCCGATCTCGGGTCGGGTCCACGCGCGGCAGGACTCGGGGTCCCACTTTGATCTGGCGAGCTTCACCGGTGCTCAGATTGAAGGCGAGATGGCCTTCACCATGGCAACCGATCTTGCCGCCGCTGACGCGCCGTTCTCCCAAGCCGATATCACCGCGGCGGTGTCAACGCTTCATCCGGCAATCGAAGTGGTGGGCGGGCGGATGGCCAACTTCATGAGTCAGCCGATCCTGACGACCATCGCCGATTCGGGTGCCAATGCGGGGTTGATTCTGGGAGCGCCGGTGACCGACTGGGACCCCGATGATCTGCCGGCAACGCCGGGAACGATGACCGTTGACGGCGAACAGACCGGTGCCGGAACCGGCGCCGATGTCCTGGGGCATCCGCTGGCTGCGCTGACCTGGCTGGCCAATCACCTGGCCGAACGGGGCCTTGGTTTGCACGCGGGCGACGTGGTGACAACCGGGACGTGCACCCAGATTGCGGCCGCCGTGCCGGGAGCCACCGCCACCGTCTCCTTTGGGGTCTTTGGGACGGCGTCGGTTACCTTCCACGACTCGAGTATCAGTTCTGAGTCGCCCGGGGAATAATCCCCTCCGCAATGCGGGTTGACCGCCGACAATGATGAAGATGTTGTCGAAACCCACCACCGCCCTGGGGCTTGTTCTCCTGGGCTTCGGCATACTCGCCGCCGCCTGTGGAGGCGGAACCGGCGTTGCTACCGCAGCCAGTCTCGATCAAAAGGCCACCGAACAAGGAACGCCATCGGGAGAGGCCGAAGAGTCAGACTCGCGTAGTCCCGAGGATGAGGCCGCAGCAAACATCGGCTCACTCGTTATCGCCGATGATCCGCTCGATACCCAGGTTCTCAACACCGCCGACGGCACCGTCACCACGGTGCGCCAGCAGGTGACCGGAGACCGACCGGTGCTGCTGTGGTTCTGGTCCCCGCATTGACCAACCTGCCGGGCCGAAGGGCCCGACGTGGAGCAGTTCGCTCGCGACAATCAGGATCTGATTCAAGTCATCGGCCTTGGAACCCAGGACGACTTTGCCTACACCCAGAACTTCCGAGACCACACCGGCGTGACGACCCCCACGATGCTGTGGGATCCCAACTTCGCCACCTGGCCCCCATTTGGGGTGTCCTACAACTCGCAGATGACACTGCTCAACGCGGACCTGTCCGGCCGCACCGACCTCATCTTTGGCTTCGGCGAAGAGACCCGAGCCGCCATCGCCTCATTCGCCGCGAAGCAGTGATTACTGTTCTTCCTCGCTGGCGCTCGGCTGAAGCGTTCCACGCAGGTTGCAGTGATTACTGTTCTTCCTCGCTGGCGCTCGGCTGAAGCGTTCCACGCAGGTTGCAGTGATTACTGTTCTTCCTCGCTGGCGCTCGGCTGAAGCGTTCCACGCAGGTAAGCACGGTTCGGTATCTGCTGTTCGTATTACAAACGTACTATGCTGGCTCCAATGGCGGGTGAGACCAAACCGACAGTTGTGCAAGTTCGCTTATCGGATGAGCAGGTGGGCAACCTCGACCGGCTCGCTGATTTGCTTGGACTCGACCGGTCTTCGCTCCTGCGCTCTGCGCTCGACAACTTCACGATCGAAGCTGAGCGGTTGCTCGCGTCGCAGGCGTATGACGCGGCGTGGGCGAGTGAGTTTGGCCCCGTGGACGAATCACTCATTGCTGAAATGGACGAGTATCTGACCGAATGATGCTCGACGCGGATTTCCTCATCGCCGTCGAGCAGCACGACCACAGGACCCAGGCGGTCAAAGTGTCTGCCCAGCGTCGGGGCAAGAAGCTCCACACGACGGGCCTCGTGGTGGCCCAGGTTTGGAGAGGGGGCGCAAACCAGGCGCGGCTGGCAAGCTTCATCAAAACACTCGTGGTGCACCCGTTCCACGACCCACGTGACTCCAGGCAACCGGCCTACCGCGTTGGCGAGTTACTTGCCGCCAGCCCCACCAGGGACGTGGTGGACGCCCACCTTGTGTTAACGGCGAACCGACTCTTCCTCGACGTTCTGACCGGCGACCCTGACGACCTCGGCCCCATTGCCAAGGCGCTGCCGAACGGTCCAACCATCAAGGCGTGGCCGCCCCGCAAGGCCGGTGGCGTCAAGGCCGGATAGGCGAAGCGATCTGTCGCCAAAGTTGCGGTTCAACGACCCTATTCGGGTGACTTTGTCACGCGGAGGTAGGGGCGTTGTTCGTCCCAGCCGTCGGGAAAGCGGGCGGCGGCATCCTCGTTGGAGAGTCCCGGACTGATGATGACGTCATCGCCTTTCTGCCAGTTCACCGGCGTGGCCACCGGATGGGACGCGGTCAGTTGCAGGGAGTCGACCACGCGAAGGATCTCGTCGAAATTACGTCCCGTGCTGGCGGGGTACGTGAGGGTCAACTTCACCTTGTTGTCCGGAGCAATCACAAACACCGAGCGCACCGTCATGGTGTCGCCTGAGTCCGGGTGCAGCATGTCGTAGAGCGTGGCCACCGACCGGTCGGCGTCGCCGATCATGGGGAAGTTTGGGGCAACGCCCTGGGTCGCTTCGATGTCAGCGCTCCACGCCGCATGGTCGTCGACCGAGTCGCAGGAGAGGCCAATCACCTTGACGCCCCGGGCGGCGAAGTCGTCGGCGAGTTTGGCCGTGTAACCCAGTTCGGTGGTGCACACCGGCGTGAAGTCTTTCGGATGGCTGAACAGGACCGTCCAGCTGTCACCTTTCCACTGGTGAAAGTCGATCTCACCAATGGTGGTGGTCGCCGTGAAATTGGGGGCGGTGTCGCCAAGTCGAATGGCCATGAGTGTGGCCCTCCCATCGTGTAGTCGCTAAAGCGTGTTGTCGCTAAAGATGACCAATGTAGTCGGGATTAAGGGGCGAAGCGTCGCGCAACCGGGGAAGATCCGTCCGCCGGGCCCGTTAGCTTGGATGCTGATGTTGCGCCGAGCCGTTCTCTTGACGATGGTGATGGCGGTTTGCGGGTTGGCGATTCTTGGTTGCTCCAGGGATCGCGACGACCGCACCAGTGAGATGCAGCAGTCCGCGCCGGTCAGCACTGCAACTGTGGCGCCCACCGCAACCATCACCCCGACCCCCACGGCAACGCCGACGCCAACCGCCACCCCAACCCCCACGGCAACGCCCACGCCAACCGCCACTCCCACGCCAACCGCCACCCCCACGCCGACGCCCGCTCCGCCCGAGCCCGTTCAGACGACCATTGAGGCCACCATTGGCGGCACCGACCAGGAACTCGTGGCTTTCGACTCTGATGGCCAGGTGGTGTCGGTGACCTTTGATGAACCTCCGCCCGGACTCTTTGCCGGAAACGAAGGTCTTGTGTCCTGGGCCCCGGAGAGCGCTGGCGTCTTTCGGGTCCCGATGACCATCACCGACAATGACGGTCTTGAGTGGAACGGCGACCTCACGCTGCGGTCCACCTGGCCGTTTCGCCCCGATGCCCTGGTTGGGATGGGTGATTCGGTCCCGTCCGGCCATGGCCTTGACCTGCCGGACTATCTGGAACTTGACCCCTGCTGGCGAGCCGACACCACCTTCCCGGCTCTGGTCTATGAGGGCCTCAAACAGATCGGGCGCATCGATCCCGCCGCCGATCAGTTCGCGCTGGTGGCCTGCAGTGGCTACTTCGTCAACGATTTGTATGAAGATGCCAAGGCGGTCACGGGGGGATTCCTTGAGCCCGACGAGGCGCCCTCATTGAAACGTACCCAGGTGGACTGGGCGGTCCGGGCCAATGCCGAATACGTGACCCTGACCATTGGGGCCAACAACACCGGATTTGTTGGACCGCAACGGCTGTTCTTTTCCAATGCCACGCTCGACCGCCAACAGGTTGAGGCGCGCCTCGAATCCATACGTCGAGAACTGACCGAGGTGCTCGACAGTCTGGTGGAGGCCACCGACTCCACCATCTATGTGACCGACTATTACAACCCGACGGCGGACAATCCGCAGGGGATCGAGGGGTGTCGACGTTCGTGCTTCGCCCAGTATGCGGCTGAAGTCGTTGACGGGATGAACCTCGCCATTCGCGATGTTGCCGAGTCCTATCCCGCCGACCGCGTGATCTTTGTTCCGATCGCCGACGCATTCATTGGACACGCAGCCCCCAACGGCCTGGGCCCCGACGCCCTCCGCGAAGACGGCTTCGGAGTAATCGGCGATTTACTGAACATTCAGTCGGCGTCAATTCAGCCGTACTGCGCCCAAGGTGCAACCACTGGCGACCCGTGGGTCAACGCTATTGATTGCGTTCATCCCGATCAACAAGGTCACATTGAAATGGCTCGCGCCATCCTCCGCGCCATGACGTCCTAGTTCCAGAGACTTTCGGCGTCGGTCGGGGTGGCACCGAGGGTGCGGAGCTCGGCGATGTCCGAATCGCTGACCGCGAATTGTTGAAGCCGCTGCAGCCACTGATCGCGGTATTGCAAGTAGGTGATGTGCTGGCGCTCGGCGTTCTGATACTCGCTCCGGCGCAGGGCATGGATGGTCGATTCGCTCGCCACGGCCATGGCGCTGAGCTGGGCTCGCATTGCGGGCGCCGGGTGAGCGGCGACCGCGGCGCGCATGGGCCGAGCAAGTTGCTCGTGGCCGGCGAACAGGTCGTTGGAAAGATCGAGCTGCAGCCCTTTGTCTGAGACGACCTTCAGGAACTGCTCATGGTTCTCGATCCATGCCCGAACGGTGACCGAATACTCCCGGTGCCATGACGCCAATGCGTCAGCGCTGACTTCGGGTTGGGGAGCCACCGCATCCTGCACTTTGGGAATCGCCAGCGTCTTGTTCCGGCCTTGGCGGCTGATCAGGTGGGCCAGCGCCATGATGGTGAAGCATCCCGCGATGATCGCCAAGGGAATGTAGATGTCCGGGTTGTCCATGCGCAGTTCAGCGTATCTGTGCCAGCTTGTCAGTCCGGGTATCCGAACGGCCCATATGCGGTCCCACTACCCTCGTCGACTCCGGTCGGGATGGGGCAAGGGAGATGGCGGTAAAAGTGGCGCAGCCGGTGGTCGAACCCCCCGAAGACCACCGGCTGCGAACACTGTCGGCTTCATCCGCATCACTGCTCAACGCTGGGCAGTGTCCTGCACTGGGCGACCAGATACTGACGGCAGGAAGCCAAATCCTGTGAGGTCGTTTTCACCACCCCGCATTCTGAAATCTACAGGGCATTTGGGCAGAACCACCCAGACGGACAAGAGGGGCATCAATCCAATGCATGGCGTTCGAGTGGTGCCCGGGCGTGGGTCTACGGGCGTGTGTCAAACGCGCTGGTCAGCGCGGGCCCGGTGCTCGGGTCAGGATGCGGCTGCGGCCGGTGGAGCGATCTTCACCGTGGCGACCGGAGCGGCGATGGCCAGATGCCGGCCGCATGACCAGCACTCGTCCTCGGTCGAGCCTCGCCAGGTCACGTCGCACCGTGGGCACGCCACCTTGACGGGTCGCATCTTGGTGCGACCAATGGTGGTTCGGGTGGCGTTGACCGAACGGGACTCGAAACTGCTCACGGACCAGACAGTACGAAGCCCGCGCGCGGCAAGGGTGGATGGGGTGGTACTGCGTGGGTGTGGTAGCCCAACGGTCATGCCAGGGCCATCGGCGCAGTGAGCGCAAATGTGAGGGGTTCAACCCTCCATCGCTCAGCTGTAGTCGAAGAATCCTCTCCCGCTCTTGCGGCCAAGCATCCCGGCGGCCGTCATCCGGCGGAGCAACGGGGGCGCGGCGTAAAACGGCTCTTTGAACTCTTCGTAGAGAACGTCGGCCACAGCTTCGATGATGTCCAGTCCAATCAGGTCACAAAGCGCCAACGGACCCATGGGGTGGGCGCAACCGTTGACCATGCCGATGTCAATCGCCTCTGCGGTGGCCTGTCCGGTGTCCAGCAGCGAGATCGCTGCGGTGAGGTACGGCACGAGCAGGCGGTTGACCACAAAGCCGGCGCGATCCTCAACGCGGATGGTTGTCTTGCCCAGAATGTTTGTGGCGAAGCTGTCCGCGGCGTTCAGCGTCTCTTCAGAAGCGGTGATGGGCGCCACGATCTCCACCAGCTTTTGCACTGTCGCCGGGTTGAAGAAGTGAAAGCCCACGACCTTGTCGGGCCGCTTGGTGGCGGTCGCCAAATTGATCAACGCAATAGAAGAGGTATTGGACGCCAGGATTGCGTGCTCCGGTAATGCGGCATCGAGTGTGGCGAAGAGTTCACGCTTGAGTTGCTCGTTCTCGATGATCGCTTCGATCGCCATGTCGCAGTCGCCCAATGACGCAACGTCGGTGATGTAGCTGAGGCAACCATTTGCCGC
>Ga0209831_1000083_pt1 | contig 75838 bp, 64 predicted proteins | sample Maine_Asex4_meta_FD_187451 | JGI IMG/M metagenome (GOLD analysis project Ga0209831, IMG submission 187451) | Marine algal microbial communities from Maine, USA - Maine_Asex4_metaG (SPAdes) (version 2) | ecosystem: Host-associated > Algae > Red algae > Unclassified | place: Maine, USA | collected... | reverse complement strand
TGATGCCGTGGCTGGCGACGGGGTTGTTGTGATACCTGCATAACTATCAGGTGGTGCTACTATTTGATTGAGCAAATTTAAGTACTGCAAGCTGGTCTCGTCCAGCTTCTCATGCCAGGGAGTAAACTTCATTGGACAGCATTGAGATTCTATCCGAGTGAACGCTCCGATGAATTCAGGAAGTCGGTTGATTTCCACGTCCTATGCTCGCGCATTATTGCGCGCGGTCGCTGAGCACGGACACGATGCCAAGGCTTTTGCATCGGAAGATGGTATCGATCTCGACAGTCTGCAGGCCACCTATGACATGCCAGCTGATGTCTTCGGGCGTATGTATCAGCGCGCCATGTTGTTACTCAAGGATGAGTCGCTGGGTATGGTTAGCGGTGGCAAAGTGGCCAGTGGTACGTTTCGCATGATGTGTCTGTGCGTCATTCATCGGCCAACACTAGCGGCGATTGTAAAGCGAGCGGCAGAATTTCTGGACGTGTGTAACGGTGTGGCCATAAAGCCACAGATCATGGTGTCCTCTCAAAGCGTCAGTATCGCGTTTGCCACTGTTCGTGGTGAGACTGAACGAACCATCGATACTATCCTGAGCCAAGAGGACCCTGTGAAAATTCGCACCACCTTGTATTTGTGGCACAGTCTGCTCAGTTGGTTTGCTGGACGCTCACTGCCAATGGTACGGGTGGAATTCTCGTTCCCGGAGCCTGTCAAAGGTGCCTTGTGGTCGAATGTATTTCGATGTCCCGTTGCGTTTGATTGCGCTTTCTCTCTTCTGCGGTTCGAGCCCAATGTATTGGACTTGCCCAATATTCAAACCGAGCCGTCGCTAACTACCTTTCTCAAATCAGCGCCGTACCGGCTTATCGTACCTTCCCACGATGACCAGAGACTGAGTGATCGTGTTCTGGCCATATTCGGTGATGACTATTCGCAAAGGCTGCCCAGTGCTGAACAGGTAGGAAAACAGTTAGGCATGTCTGTAAGCACCTTGCGCAGACACCTGATAGAAGAAGGATCATCTTATCAGGAGCTCAAGGACGAATGCCGACGCGCTGCTGCCATGCAATACCTGGCGTCCCCTGATCTGACATTCGCCGAAATTGCCGGGCTACTGGGGTTCGACGAAATTAGTGCTTTTTACAGGGCATTCAAGCGATGGATGGGTGTGACACCGTCTCAGTATCGCGACAGTCTCTAGTAGTAACGGCGATGTGGCGAGTGAAGTGTCTTAAAAGGCGCGCGCTGACCTCTGGTTGCTAGTGTGTTTTGGCTGAGAGATTGTGGCACCCGGTCGCGAGTCACAGGGCGTGCTTGCGTTTGAGCGCTGCACCACATCGTATAGTCGTCTAAGATCGCGGCACTATTTGACTAACGACCTGTTGCCGTATCCCATGCTCTCCGACACTGAAACGAATACTACTTGGCGCAACCGACTGGGTAACTGGATAGCCCAACCGTCGGTCGAGCGTGTATTGATTGCGCTGATCCTGATCAACGCACTTATTCTCGGTCTGGAAACGTTTCCGGCAGTGATGGATCGATATGGTTCCCTGCTCAAGGCGCTGGATGCCGCGATACTAGCCATATTTGTGGTGGAGCTGACGTTGAGAATTGTGGCGCATGGCTGGCGCTTCTTTCGTGACCCCTGGAGTATTTTTGATTTCTCCGTGGTCGCGATTGCGCTAATCCCTGCCAGTGGTCCGTTAGCAGTTCTGAGAACATTACGCGTATTGCGCGTGTTGAGAATTCTGACGCTGATGCCGTCCATGCGTCGCGTTGTTACCGGATTGATCAGTGCGTTGCCTGGCTTGAGCTCTGTACTCATGCTGATGGGGCTTATTTTTTACGTTGCAGCTGTTGTGGCAACAGGGTTGTTCGGAGAGCAGTTTCCACAATGGTTCGGTAACCTGGGTGAGACGGGCTATACCCTGTTTCAGGTGATGACACTGGAAAGCTGGTCGATGGGCATCGCGCGGCCTGTGCTTGAGGCGTACCCGTATGCGTGGATCTTCTTTGTCATCTTCATTCTGGTGACAACGTTTACCATGCTTAATCTGTTTATTGCCGTGATAGTCAACGCCAATCAGGCTGAGCACGATGTGGAAAATGCCAATTTTGTGGAGATGCAGCATGAGCAGACGCGAGCACAGATTCAGGCGCTGGCGGTAGAGGTGACTACGTTGAAAGCCCTGTTGGAGAGTCGCCCTCAGTGATATTTATTCGGTGTAGGCAAACGAAAAAGGTAGTTTTCTTGTGATGAGTCACTTGTTTAAGTTACTGAATATATAGGATAAAATATACCCACACGATTTTGTGAACGAATATGCTACTAAATTAGCCCAAAATCGTTATTGAGTTGATGCGACTCCGGGTCGACACTTGGATCAATCAATAAACCGTGGGTGTACCCGACATGCCAGCATACAATCCGCCGCTACAAGACATCCGTTTTGCACTACGTGAAGTGCTGAATTTCGATGAGCATTACGCCAAGTTGACCGGGGCTGAAGATGCTACCCCCGATACCGTAGATGCCATTCTGGAGGAAGGCGCGAAGTTCGCCCGGGATGTGCTAAGCCCATTGAACAGCGTCGGTGATGCCGAAGGGTGTACGTGGAAAGACGGCGTCGTCACCACGCCTTCAGGTTTCAGAGAGGCTTATCAGCAGTATGTTGAAGGCGGCTGGCCCTCCATGACGCAGCCTCAAGAACTGGGTGGCCAAGGCTTGCCTGAGTCGCTAGGCACAGTGTTGTCTGAAATGAACGGCACAGCAAACTGGTCCTGGGCGATGTATCCAGGGCTGTCGCACGGAGCCATGAACACGCTGGCCGCGCATGGGACTGAGGCACAGCAACAGGCCTATCTGACCAAGTTGGTATCCGGTGAATGGACAGGCACCATGTGTTTGACCGAGTCACATTGCGGCACGGATCTGGGCTTGCTGAAAACTCGCGCCGAACCCAACGATGACGGCAGCTTTGCAATCACCGGTCAGAAGATATTCATCTCGGCCGGTGAGCACGACATGGCCGATAACATAGTTCATATCGTGTTGGCCAGACTACCCAACGCACCAAAAGGTACACGCGGAATTTCGCTGTTCATCGTACCCAAGTTCACGCTCGATGATGCAGGCGAGGTGGATACTCGCAACGCTGTCAACTGTGGTTCTATCGAACACAAGATGGGCATTCACGGAAACGCCACTGCAGTGCTTAACTTTGATGGTGCTACCGGCTTCCTGATAGGTCAGCCCAATCGTGGCTTGAACTGCATGTTCACGTTCATGAACACGGCTCGTATTGGTACGGCGGTGCAAGGCCTTGCGCATACCGAGCTGGCGTTTCAAGGCTCATTGGCCTATGCCCGTGACCGGTTGCAGATGCGCTCTTTGTCGGGTGCTTCAGAGCCGAGCAAGCCTGCCGACCCCATCATCGTGCACCCGGATGTCCGGCGCATGTTGTTGACGCAAAAAGCCTTCGCTGAAGGTGGTCGCATGTTCTTGTATCGCTGCGGTCAGCTGGTTGACATCGCTCACAAGGGCGATACAGAAGAGGTCCGGGCCACGGCTGAGCAAGAGTTGGCACTGCTGACGCCAATTGCAAAAGCGTTTCTTACTGAAACCGGTTTTGAGGCGGCCAATATGGGCATGCAGGTATTTGGTGGTCATGGTTACATCAGGGAGTGGGGGATGGAGCAAAACGTACGTGATGCCCGTATCGCCATGATCTACGAAGGCACAACCGGTGTTCAGGCCATCGATCTGCTAGGGCGTAAGGTGCTTGGGTCACAGGGCGCATTGCTCACCGCGTACACCAGACAGATCCACCGTTTTTGTAAAGCCCATTCAGACGAGCAGCGGCTGGGTCGCTACTTACGTCCATTGGCAAAGCTGAATGAGGAGTGGGGCGATTTGACACGGCGTATCGGTATGGCAGCCATGCAGGACAAGGAAGAGGCTGGCGCGGCGTCTGTCGATTACCTGATGTACTCTGGCTACGTTGTCATGGCTTATTTCTGGGCGCAGGCGGCAGTGGCTGCCGACAGGCAACTGGAAGCGGGCGAAGGCGATATGGTGTTCTTGCGTGCCAAGCTGTTCACTGCGCGCTTTTACATGGAGCGTGTATTGCCTCGCACTCGCACGTTAGCCGCTACTATGCTATCCGGTGCGGATAATCTGATGGATCTGGACGAAGCACACTTCGCCGTCTGACGATTTTCTGACGCTTCTGGCTAGGAAGCTATTCTCGGGCAGCCTCCTGGCAGCGTATTCTGATAGTTTTATTCTTAAGCCTAACAACGACTAGGAGCTATTGCTCATGCTTTTTTCTGGTAATGCTTTCAAGCTGACTCGCGATGGAGACATCCTCGAGTTGTGTTTTGACAGCGAAAACGAAAAGGTCAACGTATTCAATCGTAAGGCTCTGAAGGAGTTCGGTGACGTACTCGCGGTTGCAGAAGCTGAAACCGAGGTAGCCGGGTTAGTGATGACCAGCAGCAAGTCAACATTTATCGTGGGTGCTGACATAACCGAATTCCTGAGCTATTTCGCCTCTCCCGATGAGGTGTTGGGTACCATGCTCAATGAAGTGAATGCCATGTTCAACCGGCTTGAAGATTTGCCCTTCACAACGGTTGCCGCTATTAACGGCGAAGCACAGGGCGGTGGCTTTGAGGTCTGTCTGGCGTGTGACTATCGAGTTGCAGCTCCAACTGCCCGCGTGGGCTTGCCGGAAGTCAAGCTGGGCATCATGCCGGGCTGGGGTGGATCGGTTCGACTGCCACGGTTGATCGGTGTTGATAACGCTGTTGAGTGGATGTGTACAGGCAGTAGCAAGAAAGCGGCAGCCGCACTGAAAGACGGTGCCATAGATGCTGTTATCAACGATGGCAATTTGCGTGATGCGGCAGTGAGCATCATTCGCCAAGCTCAGGCCGGTAAGCTGGACTCAACAGCGCGCAAGGTAGCCAAGAAGTCTCCTCTGCTGCTATCCGACATGGAACGCACCATGGCAATAGAGTCTGCCAAAGGCGTGGTCGGTGCGAAGGCCGGTCCTCACTATCCGGCACCGATGACCATCATCGGCACCATCGCAAAGCACGGAACCAAATCGCGTGACGAGGCGCTGCCGTTTGAGAGTGCAAGCTTTGTCAAGCTGGCCAAGACTGATGTCGCAGAAAGTCTGGTTGGTATATTCCTGAATGATCAGGCGCTGAAGAGACTGGCCAGGCGGCAGACGCGTGCGGCATTGCCTGTCAAGCAGTCAGCGGTACTGGGTGCAGGCATCATGGGTGGCGGCGTTGCTTATCAGTCAGCGTCCAACGGCACCCCCATTATCATGAAGGATATTCGTGAGGAGGCGTTGGAGGCAGGTCTTGAGGAAGCGGGCAAGTTACTGAAGAAACAGATCATGCGGGGTCGTATGAAGCCGGAAGGTATGGCGGGCGTTTTAAATGCAATTCGTCCGGCATTGAGCTATGGCGAGTTCGATGGCGTTGATCTTGTGGTAGAGGCGGTTGTTGAAAATCCAAAAATCAAGATGTCAGTACTTGCAGAGGTGGAAGCCAATGTCAGTGATGACACGATTATTACCACCAACACGTCTACTATTTCTGTTGATCTATTGTCCGGCGCTCTCAAGCGACCAGAGAACTTTGTAGGCATGCACTTCTTCAATCCGGTGCACTTGATGCCACTGGTAGAAGTTATCAGAGCCAAGACCTCATCTGAGGCGGCCATAGCGACAACCGTTGCCTATGCGCAGTCCATGAAGAAAACGCCCATCGTTGTGAATGACTGCCCGGGTTTTCTGGTTAACCGAATTTTGTTTGCCTACTTTGGCGGATTCAACAAGCTGGTTGCCGAAGGTGCAGATTTTATCGCGATAGACAAGGCGCTTGAACGTTTTGGCTGGCCGATGGGCCCTGCTTATCTTCTGGATGTCGTGGGTATGGATACAGGCAAACATGCGGCAGGTGTTATGGCAGAAGGTTTTCCTGACCGTATGTCCAGCGAGGGTAATACGATCATCGATGCTTTATATGAAGCTAATCGATTGGGCCAGAAGAATGGCAAGGGTTTTTACCGGTATGAAATGGATCGCAAGGGTAAGCCACAGAAACTTGCTGATGCTGATGTCAATGCAGTCATAGCTAGCGTGCAAGCCAAACCGATGGAAGTATCAGGTGAAGACATGGTAGATCGTCTTATGATTCCTATGTGCATAGAGTCTGCTCGTTGTCTGGAAGACAACATCGTCGGTACAGCGGCTGAAGTGGATATGGGCCTGGTTTACGGTGTGGGCTTTCCACCTTTCCGGGGAGGTGCACTGAAGCATGTTGACAAGATGGGGCTGGCAGCGTTCTGTGCCAGAGCCGATGAGTTTGCTCATTTGGGCCCGTTGTATCACCCGACTGATGCCATGCGAGACATGGCGAAAAGTGGCGGTACTTTCCATCAGAAGGCTGAAGACAATTCAGGAGCGGCAGCATGAGTTATCAGGCGCGTGATGTAGTGATCGTGGACGGTGTTCGCTCCCCAATGGCTCGTTCCAAAGGCGGTGGCTTCACCAACGTGCGTGCGGAGAATCTGTCTGCTGAGCTGGTCAATGCATTGTTCCTCAGAAATCCAGAGGTGGATAGAGGTGATGTTGAGGATATCGTATGGGGTTGCGTTAACCAGACACTTGAGCAAGGTTTCAATGTGGCTCGTAGTGTTGGTTTGCTGGCAGGTTTACCCAAGCAGGTAGCGGCACAAACGGTTAGCCGTTTATGTGGCTCTTCGATGAGTGCGTTGCATATTGCTGCCCAGGGCATCATGACGGACTACGGTGATGTTTTTGTGGTTGGCGGTGTTGAGCATATGCAGCATGTTCCGATGTTGCACGGTATTGATATCAATCCGTCGGTCAGCTTACATGCAGCGAAGGCATCCATGATGATGGGTGTGACTGCAGAGATGCTTAGCCAGATGCATGGTATCAGCCGCGAAGATCAGGACAAATTTGCATTGCGTTCGCACCAGCGTGCACAGGCTGCATCTGATGAAGGGCGTTTTGATAATGAGATTGTGCCCATCGCCGGGCATGATGAAAACGGTGCGCTGACGGTCATTGAGAAGGATGAAGTTATTCGGGCTGATGCATCGCTAGAAGCACTTGCCTCCTTGAGACCCGCCTTTGTACCGAAGACAGGTACAGTCACCGCCGGTAGTTCATCGGCCATTGCTGACGGTGCGTCTGCCATGTTGATGATGTCGGGTGCCAAGGCCAAGAGCCTGGGGCTCAGCCCCATTGCCCGTATCAAGAGTATGGCGGTCAGTGGTTGTGATCCTGCGATCATGGGATACGGTCCTGTGCCGGCATCCAGAAAAGCACTCAAGCGTGCAGGCATGACCATCGACGATATCGATTACGTGGAGCTTAACGAAGCGTTTGCTGCGCAGTCACTACCGGTCATGAAAGATCTTGGATTGCTTGACGATATGGATCGCAAGGTTAATCTCAACGGTGGCGCTATTGCATTAGGGCATCCACTGGGTTGCTCTGGTACTCGCATCTCGACAACACTGTTGAACGTGATGCAACAGAATGATGGCGAGCTTGGTCTGGCCACCATGTGTATCGGCATGGGGCAGGGGATAGCGACTGTCTTTGAACGGTTGAAGTAGTCGTTATTTGAACGAGCGAAGTAGTCCTTAGTCGGATGTCGCTGTTTTAACGATCGTCATCCGTGTCTACAGCTACCCGCATCTACCCTGTCATTCTCGTGAATCACTTATTATCCAGCTCATCCTCGCGAATGTGGGGATCCATGTGCGGCTCACATGGATTCCCGCCTCCGCGGGAATAACGGTCGCTCAAGGTAACCAGCTGACATCCACCACACGCCATTTTGGACCACCTTCTGGCACATCGGCATGATGCGTAAGCCGTGTTAGTGATACGTTGCCGATGTCAAAACTGACACTGTTGCGTAGCGGTAAATCCAGCGCGATCTGCAGGGCTGCCAGAATGGTTCCGCGATGAGCCACGCAGACAATGTCTTTGCCGGTATGTTCGGCGACCATTTGCTGGATAAACAATTCGACGCGGGTACGCAACATCGAGAAACTTTCCCCGTTAGGTGCCTGTTGTTCGGGCGACAATGGCCAGAAACCCAGATAGGCATCTTCTCGGAGGGCAAACAGCTCCTCGTGCGTCATGCCATTGTAATCACCAAAATCCTGTTCCATGATCTGTGCATCCTGCGCCCAGCTGGCGGCGCTTGCACCATGGTGAATAAGTGCGTCGGCTGTTTGCTGTGTGCGCTTCAACGGACTAGTAACCCACAATGCGTCGCCCGGCAGTTTTGCGGCAATACCTTCGAATAGAGGGGTGTTGCTTGTGTCGCAGTCCACATCCAGGCTGCCGTACATGCGATGTGCTCCGTCTGGCACCCAGGCATGGCGAATCCACCAGAAGCGTGTGGCCTGTGATGGCTGAGGGAGCAGGGCGCGCAGAGTTTCATTCATGTGCGAGTAATCCAGATGATCGAAGTTGAGGCTTGAAAAACGTCATTCAGCAGTTTGAACAGTAGGAGTAATCGAGCGAAAGGGGGGAGGATCGGAATCCCAACATGTTTGAGCAGCTTAATGGTTCAAATGACGAAAACATGCCGGAAAAGCGGTCCGAAGGGAGCTGTCTGCAGCCAATTGGTTTGTACTGTGTGGGCTTCCTGGCTTGTTAGTTCATGGAAACGGACTAGCGGCAGGCAGCAATGGCCTCGTAGTCGCTCTGATTCTAGCGGTTTGATGTCCGATACGCGAGCGAACGTTGCTTGTATCAGGGGCGTTAACAGCGCCTCAGATAAACCCCCTTTGCGCTTGTTATCAGTCGAGAATAGCCAACACCTGATACATTGTGGAGAACTGTCTGCAAGATATAACGAGGCCTGAAGTGAGTAGTGAGAACCTTGATCGGCGCATAGAGGGCGCGCGCGAGTTATTGATTGAGCTGACGCAGAACCTGATCAGACTACCCACCATCAATCCGCCCGGTGCCGGTTATGCCGAGATCTGCGATTTGTTGGAAGACTTCCTGAAGCCGTATGGTTTTGATTTCCAGCGGATTCGAGCCATCGGTGCTTTGGGTGATAGCGACAAGTACCCACGCTGGAATCTGATCGCACGCCACGAAGGTAGATACGCCGGTGAGTGTGTGCACTTCAATTCCCATACAGATGTGGTGGCGGTGGGCGAGGGTTGGACCGTCGACCCGTTTGCCGGTGTGGTGAAAGATGATCGTGTCTATGGGCGAGGCGCGTGCGATATGAAAGGTGGATTGGCGGCGTCCATGATTGCGGCCATTTGTTTCATTGCAGAACACCCCGACTATAGCGGTGCCATAGAAATCTCAGGTACCTGTGATGAGGAATCGGGTGGGTTTGGAGGCGTGGCGTATCTGGCTGAACAAGGCTGGTTTAATCCGGCGCGGGTGCAGCATGTCATCATTCCAGAGCCGTTGAACAAGGAGCGAATCTGTCTGGGGCATCGTGGTGTGTTGTGGGCTGAGATTGAAACACATGGGCATATCGCCCATGGCTCCATGCCATTCCTTGGTGATTGTGCCGTACGGCACATGGGTGCTGTTATAGAAGCCTTCGAGGAGACGCTGATACCGCGGCTGGCGAGTAGACGAACCACCATGCCAGTGGTGCCTGACGGTGCGCGTCAGTCCACATTGAATATCAATTCCATACACGGTGGTCTGGCGGAACCGGAAGAAGGCTATACAGGAATGCCCTCAGCACTCGTGCCTGATCGTTGCCGCATGGTCATTGACCGACGATTTCTGATCGAAGAAAACCTGGAGGATGTACGGGCGGAATTGCAGGATATTCTGGACAGCGTCAAGCGTGATCGCGAGAAGTTTGATTTCCGAGTGAAAGAGCTTTTCTCGGTACAGCCCACGATGACCGAGAAAGACGCACCCATAGTCAGCGCTGTCGGCGATGCGATTCGTGAAAAGCTGGGCATTGAGCCTGAGTACGTGGTCTCCCCGGGGACCTACGATCAGAAACATATAGATCGCATAGGGCGATTGAGTAACTGCATTGCCTACGGGCCCGGCATACTGGATTTGGCGCATCAACCCGACGAATACGTTGGAATACAGGATATGATTGTGTCAGCGCAGGTGATGGGACGTTCACTACAAACCCTGCTGCCAGACACTGGAACTGAGGAAACATCATGAAACAGCACTATATTAAGACGGCCGTGTTGCTGGTCGTTGCTGGTATGTCAGGCAGCCTGTACGCCGCCAAGACTGATATCACTATTGGCATGCAGCTTGAGCCACCCAATCTGGATCCTACTGGTGGCGCTGCTGCGGCGATCGATGAAGTGGTCTACGCGAACGTTTTTGAAGGGCTTACGCGATTTGCTTCCGATGGTAGTGTCATGCCTGCACTAGCCGCAAGCTGGCTGATCGAGAATGACGGTGCGCGCTATGTGTTCAGTTTGCAAACGGGTGTCACTTTTCATGACGGGGCTGAATTTAGTGCAGAGGATGTGAAGTATTCTATCGATCGCGCCATGGCTGAGGAATCCACCAACGCTCAAAAAGCACTGTTTGCCAACATAGACAGCGTTGAAGTGGTTGATGCCAATACGGTTGCCTTTAACCTTAAAGAGGCGGACGGTAGTCTTCTGTTCAACCTCGCCTGGGGTGACGCAATTGTGCTTGATAGCGCATCGGCTGCTGATACGGCTACAACTCCAGTAGGCACAGGACCGTTTGTCTTTGACAAGTGGGTGCAAGGCGATCGGATAGAACTTGTCAAGTATGCCGAGTACTGGGGCGAGCCTGCCAAACTGGACAAGGCAACCTTCAAGTTCATCAGTGAACCAGCTGCTGCATATTCAGCCATTCTGGCGGGTGATCTGGATGCATTCCCGAACTACCCGGCACCGGAAAATCTGGCTCAGCTGGACGCCGATCCACGTTACTCGGTTGTGTTGGGTTCAACAGAGGGTGAGACTATTCTGTCCACCAATAATGCACAGCCGCCATTCGATGACGTCCGGGTACGACAAGCGTTGGCCCATGCTATCAACCGCGCTGAGATCATCGACGGCGCTATGTTTGGTTATGGCACACCGATAGGCACCCATTTCGCGCCGCATAATCCGGCTTACCTGGACTTGACTGCACAGTCTGAGTTTGACCCTGAAAAAGCAAAAGCCTTGCTCAGGGAAGCAGGCCATGAGGCTGGTTTGACAGTGTCGCTGAAATTGCCACCACCGGTTTACGCACGTCGTGGTGGTGAGATCATTGCCGCTCAGCTGCGTGATGTGGGTATTACCGCTGAAATCGAGAACCTTGAGTGGGCTCAGTGGCTGGAGCAGGTGTTCAAAGGCAAGGATTTCGATCTTACTATTGTGTCGCACACCGAGCCTATGGATATCGGTATCTATGCCAATCCTGAGTATTACTTCCAGTACGACAACTCCGAGCTGCAAGCTCTGATGGCAGAATTTGGCAAGGAGACTGATCAGGAGGCACGTACCAGTCTGTTACAACAGGCTCAGCAGATTATTTCCGATGACTACGTTAACGGGTATCTCTTTCAGTTGGCCAAGACCGGCGTTGCCGATAGCAAAATCAAAGGCCTGTGGGAAAACTCGCCAACACAGGCTAACGATCTGACAGCTGTCTACTGGGAAGACTAGAACGGATGAGTCTGCACGTTGGGGTACATCCGATGTGCAGACTCGTTGCCTGAATGATTCATCAAACCACTCAACGTATGCGTGTTGATGAAGTGTTCAGTCTAGCCTGCTAACCATGTTCCGCTACGCCGTCAAGCGGCTCGCCTCTTTGATAGCCACCTTGATTGTGGCAAGCCTGGTGGTCTTCGTGGTAATCGAGGTCGTGCCGGGCGACCCCGCCTCTTACATGCTTGGCATGAACGCTCAACCGGATACGGTAGCAGCGCTGCGAAGCGAACTGGGTCTGGACTTGTCTAAACCTGTCCGTTATTTCAGTTGGGTGACAGGTATGTTGCGAGGCGACTTTGGGCAGTCGTACACCTACCGTACGCCGGTGGCCGGAATGATTGCTGACCGGTTGTGGATTTCCCTGCCACTGGCGCTATACGCACTTGCATTGTCAACCGTGATCGCTTTTCCAGCAGGAATCTGGGCTGCCAGCCGACGCGGTGGTATCGCAGACACTACTGTTATGGGGTTTACGCAGTTGGGTATCGCCATACCCAATTTCTGGTTTGCGCTATTGCTGGTCATTTTGTTTGCCATCAAGCTGGGCTGGTTTTCTGCGGGTGGTTTCGCAGGTTGGGAGTCTGGTGCTTACGCTGCCATGAAGTCACTGACCTTGCCGGCGGTGGCTCTGGCGTTACCACAAGCAGCCATACTGACGCGTGTCATGCGTTCAGCGCTGTTGGATGTGCTAGGTGAAGACTTCATGCGTACTGCAAGAGCGAAAGGCCTGAGTCGACGTCAGGCGCTACTAAGGCACGCTTTACGCAACGCGATGATTCCCGTGTTAACCATTATTGGCTTGCAATTCTCCTTTCTGATTGCCGGCGCCATCATTATCGAAAACGTTTTTTTTCTGCCAGGACTCGGCAGACTGATATTTCAGAGCATCGCGCAGCGAGATCTAATCGTTGTGGAAAGCGTTGTTATGCTGCTCGTGTTCGCTGTAGTCATGGTGACGTTCATGGTCGACTTGGCCTATGCATGGGTAGATCCTCGCTTGCGACAACGACTATGAAGTTGCGTAGCCTGCTTCCCGGTTTCGTACTGGTCATGCTGGTGCTGCTAGCTGCGTTGATCAGCTACGTCTGGACGCCGTTTGATGTAGAAACGCTCGATATCCGGAACAAGCTCAAGACACCATCGGCAGAGCATCTTCTGGGAACAGATCACTACGGACGCGATATCCTTTCCATGCTGATGGTCGGTGCCAGAACGTCCATAGCAGTTGCACTGGTGGCCGTAGGTATAGGCATGGGGATCGGCGTGCCGCTCGGACTTCTGGCCGCCGCGCGTCGACAGTCGTGGACGGATGAACTGATCATGCGGGGTAACGATCTGGTCTTTGCATTTCCTGCGTTGTTGATCGCGATCATGATCACAGCGGTGTTTGGTGCCGGAGCCATCAATGCCATCATTGCCATTGGTATCTTCAATATCCCGGTCTTTGCAAGATTGACGCGTGGCGCGGCATTGAGTTTATGGACGCGTGAATTTATTCTGGCTGCCCGTGTTGCAGGCAAGAACGGGTTTCGTATATCCATTGAACATATATTGCCCAACATAACCAATCTATTGATTGTGCAAGGCACCATACAATTTTCACTAGGCATTCTGGCGGAGGCCGGGTTGTCTTATGTCGGCTTGGGCGCTCAGCCTCCGATACCGAGCTGGGGGCGTATGCTGGCCGAAAGCCAGACGCTGATTACGCTGGCGCCGCACTTGGCGTTATTCCCGGGGCTGGCTATCGTTATTACCGTACTGGGCCTCAACCTGTTGGGCGATGGTTTGCGAGACTGGCTCGATCCGAGGCTCAGACGTGAGCGCTGAAACACAGGTGACAGAGCCACTGCTGCAACTGGATGGCGTTAATGTGCAGATCCACGGTTCGCCGATTCTGCATGACATCTCTTTCTCACTCGCGGCTGGCAAGACGCTGGGTATCATCGGTGAGAGCGGATCGGGTAAATCGATGACTGCACTGTCTGTCATGCAGTTGCTACCCCGTGGATCTGATTTGCAAGGGACCTTACGGTTTCAAAACCATGCGTTGCACAGCCTGTCCGAGGAGTCGCTATGCGGATTGCGAGGCAGTGACATTGGCATGATTTTCCAGGAACCGATGACAGCGCTGAACCCAGTGAAGACGATCGGTGATCAAGTCAGCGAAAGTATCCGGCTGCACCGTCGTGTCAGTACTGCTGAAGCAACCGAGCTTACCGCTGCAACGCTTGAGCGCGTGGGTTTACCCAACAGTGAGTTTCCGTTAAGCCGGTATCCTCACGAATTGTCGGGAGGGCAACGGCAGCGGGTAGTCATAGCTATAGCGGTAGCGTGCAAGCCCAGGTTGCTGATCGCCGACGAACCCACCACAGCACTTGATGTCACAACGCAGGCGGGAATACTGTCGCTATTGAAGTCATTGCAACACGATGAAGGTCTGGCACTGATGTTGATCACGCACGATCTGGCTGTTGTGTCGAACATGGCCGATGATGTTGTGGTCATGAACAAAGGGCGTGTAGTAGAACAAGGGGATCTTGGGCGGGTGTTTCGTCGACCTGAAAAGGACTACACCCGAATGTTGTTTGATGCATCTGCGTTGACACAAATTGCCACTAGAAAAAAACACGTCGACGACAATGCTGTTAGCGCAAGCGCAAGCGCAAGCGCAAGCGCAAGCGCAAGCGCAAACGCAAACGCAGAAGGGTCTGATGCGACATCGAGCTTGCTTTTGAGAGTCACGGATCTCGTTTGCGAATACCCTGTAAGACATTCTGGCTGGTTCTCTCGTGCAGGCAGTTTTCGCGCCGTGGACAGTGTCAGCTTTGACATCAGGCATGGTGAAAATGTGGGGCTGGTGGGGGAGAGTGGTTGCGGAAAATCAACCTTGACGCGGGCATTGCTAGGGTTGATGAAATTACACTGTGGATCTATAGAACTTAACGGAGAATCTGTCAGTGCTGCACGTGAAGTTTCACGCAAGGCACGGCAACAGATGCAGGTTGTGTTTCAGGATCCCTATGGATCATTCAATCCAAGACACAAGGTGTCCCGTCTGGTCAATGAGCCTTTATTCTTGTTAGATACGAAGCTGGGTAAGCGTGGCGCGAGCATGCGCGTGTCTTCGGTGCTGGAAAGTGTTGGCATGCAGGCTGATGACGCTGACAAGTACATTCATGAGTTCTCCGGCGGGCAGCGGCAGCGTATTGCCATTGCACGGGCCTTGATTGTGCAGCCATCCCTGATCATTCTTGATGAGGCGGTCTCTGCGCTGGATGTGTCGGTACGTGCGCAGGTTCTGCAACTACTCGATGCTGTGGGGCAGAGACAGGGCCTGGCGTACCTGTTCATCTCGCACGATTTGACTGTGGTGCAGCGTGTCAGTGATCGGGTGCTGGTGATGCAGCGCGGCCAGATAGTGGAACGCGGTGATACCGCTGCTGTGTTCAGTAACCCTCAGCATGCCTACACGCAGCAACTGATTGCGGCAGCACCCCGACTGCAACTACCCGCTGAAAAAGACGAATGAACGATACAAGCAATAACAATCAGTGGCGTGCTGGTCAGCGTAACCTGATAACCGACGTGCCAGGATTGATGGTAGGCAATGCGGGTAATGACATCATCAAAACCGGCGTAACCGTGCTCACGGCAGCAGAGCCTTTTATGGCTAGCGTCGATATCATGGGTGGTGCACCTGGTACGCGGGAAACGGATTGTCTGGCTCCAGACAAACTGGTAGAACAGGTAGATGCGCTAGTGTTGTCGGGTGGCTCAGCCTTTGGTCTGGATGCAGCATCAGGTGTCATGAATGCATTGCGACAGTTGAATAGAGGTTTTCAGGTTGGGCCGGTGCAAGTGCCCATAGTACCTGCAGCCATTATCTTCGATTTGCTCAACGGCGGGGCCTCGGACTGGATAGATAATCCCTATAGTGCGCTGGGTAATCAGGCATTCAAGCAGGCTGGAAGTGACTTTGATCTGGGAACGAGGGGTGCTGGTACTGGCGCTACTACAGCGCGTTTGAAAGGTGGTCTGGGCTCAGCTTCTCTGGTGATGCCCGATGGCGTGGTTGTAGGTGCACTGGTTGTGGTTAATCCACACGGCAGTGTAGTAGTGCCTGAAGGTCCTCATTTCTGGGCTGCACCGTTTGAAATGAACGACGAGTTTGGTGGGCTGGGTATGGCTAAATCTCATGATGTCGTGAGCTTGCCGCGTAACGAGAAATTACGTGCCTATAAAGCGTTACACGCATCATCTGGCGCACAATCTACACCGCCTGAGAACATGAACACGACCATCGCAATTGTGGCTACCAATGCCACGATGAATAAAGCGCAGTTAAAACGGTTGGCCGTGGCCGCACAAGACGGTATGGCGCGAGCCATCGTACCGTCGCATACACCGTTCGATGGTGATCTTGTTTTTTCAGTGTCTACCGGTGAGCGTCCATTGAAAGACCCGGTAATAGACAGTATGCAGCTGGGTCACGCAGCTGCAGTCTGTTTGTCTCGCGCTATCGCACGGGGTGTTTTTCATGCAGTGCCGGCCGAAGGGGATACGCTGCCTGCCTGGTGCTCGCTGACGTAGTGCGGAAAATCCCTGTCTTTGCAGAGATGACTTGGAAGAGGCGGCTCTATTAGCCAATTGTACAGAGCGAGTCAGACTCCGATTTGCGAAATCTAGCCGGTGTTTTTGATTAGGCTGTTGGGATTCTGCCAGTGATTGTGCTTAGGCTGATGGGATCTTTCCGGTACGTGGGCGATACGTGTCTGGCAACACTACACTTGGGCCTATTTATCTTTGAGCGCCGCAAGAACACATCGAATAAATTCCTCAGGTTGTTCCCAGTGCATTGCGTGAGCTGCCTGATCTATGACATGCGTAGTCATAACTGGATGTAGATGCTGGCATTGAGCAAGCATGTCGGGTGGAAATAAAACATCATGACTGGCAGCAATTAACGTTACAGGACAGCGTATTGATGCTAGGTCTGGCGGTGCCAGAAAACTGTTTAATCCGGCCACCTGAGCGGCCAATGCGTTCATGCCTTGTTTGTGTGGATACGCTTGTGACGCTATAACCGCTGCTTGAACATTGGCTTCACTGTCAAAAAAATCCGCCTTGAACAGGAACTGAAAGAGCAATTTATACCAGTATTCTTCGGTGTGTTGTTCGCGTAAGGCAGACAGTGAACTGAACAACGAAATTCTGGCTGAAATGATGGAGGGTGGCGCGGCGGCGGCTACCAGATGTGCCACCCTGTGTGGAGCCTCTGCAGCGATCGCCCAGCCGAGCATGCCACCCATGGAATGACCCACAATATGGAACAGTGGGATCTCAAGGCTGTCCAACAGTGCCAGCACGTCAGTAACCATAGCGGCTCTATCGGTAGCGACAGGGTTTGGCAGGGTTTGCCCTGTGCAGCGATTGTCTGGAACAATCAACGTATGGTTTAGTCGTAATCCCTCAATGACAGGTTGCCAGCTGGCACTGTCACTGGCCATGCCGGCCAGCAGAACGATGGGTAGTGTGGGCTGTCCGGACTGTCCGGACTGCACCAGGGCCTCATGCCACTGGTAGTGCATTGACAGACCATTGACTGCTTTAAATGGCATCGTGATGAACCTGAAGCTGATACATCGATCCGAGTATGGGGGTAACTGTGGGTACACGCTATCATGTCAGTCGTATAAACAATTCTTTAGCAATCCTCTAGCAGCTATGTCACGGCAAGGTACAAGAATCGATAGTTTCGGCTCGGCCACTACCAGCCCTGTGGCCGCGATGCAGGGTATTAACGACTTCGCTGAGGGTTTCGTGGCCTACGAGCCCCGGGCAGCTAACGTCCTGTCTACCGCTGATGAGAATCCTGACAGTGCACTGGCGAATATCTACGCGGGCATGCTGTGGATGTTTCTGGAGCGTCCTGAAGCGCCTGAAAAATCCCTACCGTACAGCCAACGCTCGGAACAGGTGGGTGAGTTGAATCATAGAGAGCAGGGATTGCTGGCTTTGCTGAAAGCCTGGCAACACCACGACTACCCACAGGTACTGAATATTGCAGAAGCACTGTGCCAAGAATATCCACAAGACCTGCCACTACTCAAGATTGCGCAGTATCACGCCTTCAACGCAGGCAATGCGCCACTGATGTTGAAAATGGCTCTGGCTGCAGAGTCAGCTAACCTCGATCGGGCGCCGGTATACAGCATGATTGCCTTCGGGCATGAACAGTCTAATCATATCGATGATGCGGAGCGTGCGGCGTGTCGGGCGCTAGAGCTAAATCCGGATGAGCCGTGGGCGCATCACGCACTGGCTCATGTGCACTTGAGTCGTGGCACCACGCGTGAGGGTTTGCAGATGCTCACAGACAGTGCAGCTAGCTGGACGGGTCTGAATTCATTCATGTTCACACACAACTGGTGGCATGTCGCCCTGTTTGATATCGCCCATGGTCATGTTCAGTCGGCTTTGCGTATTTACGACGAGCGATGCTGGGGTGTGCAGCCTGAATACAGTCAGGATCAGATCGGTGCTGTGTCCCTTCTGGCTCGTCTGGAAATTGCCGGTGTCGATCTGACAGATCGTTGGCAGACACTACGTCCGTTTCTTGAGCAGCGAGATGATGATGTGGTTCAGCCATTTCTCACTCTTCAATATCTATATGGTCTGGCCAAGGCAGGGTCTCCAAGGGTCGACAATTTAATGGCGTTAATAGAGTGTCAGGTAGAACAACCGGTAGTGAAGAGCGATAAGGCGTTGTGGTGTGAGGTTGGTATTCCAGTCGCCAGGGCGATCGTTGCACATGCGCGGGGCTATCACGACGAAGCCGCCAAGATTCTAGGACCCATACGCTCACAAATCTGGAGAGTGGGGGGTAGTCATGCCCAGAGAGATCTTTTCGAACAGATATTGCTGGATGCCAGGCTCAAGGCGGGACACTGGGAGCCGGCTCGCAGGATGCTCGAACAACGTAGACGATGGGAGCCTGAAAGCCCGTTATTACATCAGCAGCTGAACAACGTTTATCGACAGATTGATCTTGGGTGAGGAAGGTTTGCTTGAGTTGTACTATTTACATGAGATCACACGACACTGGGGTTAACGTCTCGCGTTTTCTGAGACGGCAACTACAGAGCCACTGGTGCTTTAAACAGCCTCTATGGGCTATGGTCGCCGCTCGCGATGTACACGGATGGGATAGAAACGAATGCCCGACTGGTCCAGTGAGGGCGCACCTGGAAACCCGCGACTTGCGGCCAGCGAATACCAGCGAGCAGCGTCACTGAGCGCGTCATTGGCTGCTGCAGGCGCAAACGAAAGCAACGTTGCTTCCTTGGCAAAATCAGCACCCAGAACAACCTGAGCGGCTCTCTCTCCGTTCTCCGCCTTCTGTTTAAGCGCATTTCTATCGAGTTTTTCCAGGTTTTTCTGCTCTTTGATCACTTCTTTGCGCAGTTTCTTGTTCGCAGTCACAGGATCAGCAACTTCCACGATGCCGGATTGTCGGGTGAGCGTGACCACTCCGGGTTTACCAGGCTTCTCATTACCGCTCACCGGCAACGGCTGATCCAAAGGGCCGGCATCGAGGCCAAGCGCTGTGGAGGCTGATGAAATGGATACAGGGGCGGTAACCAGTAGTGCGGCAAACCAATAGAATTGGAGGCGATGCATATTCATTGTTCAATTCGGAATTCGTTGATTATCGCTGAAGTTTCGACAAAGTGAATGGTGCCAGTCTACGAAGCAACACAACATACGCTGAAATTATCGATCTTGTCACGAATATTGCAGATCTGCAGGTGTGTATTGGCCTGTTGCATGGGCCCTAACGTGAGTCAAGGATCAACATCGATGGTAAACAAGTTCGTGGTCTGGTGCGGTAACGCATTACTGGCAAGTCTTCTGGTTATGCTTGTGTCGACGAATCTGGCGCGAGCTCAGGACGATAACGTATCAACTGACGAGATAGGGCAGCAACCCTCGGGCCAGATAGAAGTGCCACTTTCAGGCACAGCAACTGTGACGAATAACGGTTTATTGACGATCGAACCCCGTCAAGTTGAGACAGGCCTTATTGAGGTTGGTCTTGAGACGACACAAACATTTACGATCAGGCATTCCGGTGGCGTGGATGCACCACCAGTGGAAATACAAAACGCTGAACTGTTTGGCAAGAGCGCCGGCGAGTTTTCCTCTAGCTTCAACGGCTTTACCACTCTGTTTGGTGGAGAGAGTATTGAGGCGACGGTGACGTTCTCTCCTCTTACACCGGGTACCAAGGCTGCCGGTTTGCGATTGAGTATTGCCGGTGCAACGAACCCCTACATATTGTTGTTTACAGGTACCGCCCGATATCCGCTGACATCAGATCTTGGCAGTTCGGACGCAAAGGTTCCGTTTGGACAGGCTATCCAGAACAGCAACTCGCAAAAGAACTTTATCCTGACTAACAAGGGAGAAGAGGGCGCTCCTGTTATCAACGTGTCCGCCATACAACTCAGTGGTACCAACGCTGATGATTTTACAGTGAACTTTACGCCGACCACCTTGCAGCCGGGCGAAGCGCTGGACATAAAGGTGGATATGGCAACCGGCGACACGGGTTTCAGATCTGCCATTGCCGAGGTGTTCCACGATGGTAACAACGGATCACTGGAAGTCGTGCTGGACGGAACAGTGATTAATCTTGGAACTATTGAAGTCAATTTTGGTACCAGTACGCTCAACACAACTCAGGAGATAACCCGAGGCACTTCGTTGCAGTTCGGTCCTGACAACAAGCTGTACGTAGCCGAGATGGATGGGTTCATCCATGTTTTTGCGATTAACAGAAACGGCAAGAACAACTACAGCGGTACCAAACTCGAAACGATCGATCTGATCAAGAACGTACCCAATCACAACGATGACGGAACGTCGAACTTTGCCGGTAAAAGACTGGTGACGGGAATTCACGTGACAGGCACTGCAGGTGCACCGATCATTTACGCGGCATCTAGCGACCCTCGACAGGCAGCTGGGCCATCGGGCAACGATTCGAACCTGGATACCAACTCAGGCATTCTGCACAAGCTCACCAAGAATGGCGGTGGCTGGTCCAAGCAGGATATTGTCCGAGGGCTACCACGCTCGGAAGAGAATCATGTGTCCAACGGTCTCGTATTGGTGGGTAACAAGATCTATTTGAATGTGGGTGGTCACACCAACGAAGGAGCGCCGTCCAACAATTTCGCGGAGCTCCCTGAATATGCATTATCGGCTGCCGTTCTGGTCATAGACCTGGGCGCCATCGGTGGTGGTACCTATGATTTGCCAACACTGAACGGGCCTGCTGATCAATTTGATCCGTTCGGTGGTCATGATGGCCTGAATCAGGCCATTCTGGAGCAGAACGGTCCGGTCAAGATTTTTGCATCCGGTTTTCGCAACGCCTACGACATTGTGTATTCCCAATCCGGCAAGTTCTACGTCTGGGACAACGGTGGCAACACGGGATGGGGTGGAACTCCAGACAACAACTGTTCAAACGCGATTGATAACGGGGGTACAAAGCACAATGACGGATTACATCTGATCAGTCAGGGTTACTACGGTGGTCACCCCAATCCCACTCGCGGAAACAAAAACAATACATTTGGAGGCCAGTCGCCCATAGAGGGAGCTGCCAATCCGGAGGAATGCGATTTTCTTCTGCCCGGACCCGCTAGCGGCGCGTTGACGACTAATGCGGCATCAACCAACGGGCTCACTGAATATACGGCTAGTAACTTCGCAGGTTCCATGCAGGGCAATCTGATAGCCGCTGCCTTCAACAAGACTATTTATCGAGTCGAGCTTAACGGCAGTGGTACCGCTGTTACGTCCAAGTCTGTGCTCAAGAATAACCTGGGTACGGTGCCACTGGATGTCACGGCACAAGGCGATGGAGATGTATTCCCCGGCACTATCTGGATCGTGGATAACATTGCCAAGACTATCTCTGTTCTGGAACCCAGCGACTACTGATTGCCTTGGACCATGAAGCATGTCACCGGAGCATCGGTTTTCTGCTGGGACAGATAGCACTGTTTCCCTATTAATACTTAACTATCGGGCGGGTCAGGCCGTTATCCCCTGTATGAGGGGCAACAGTGCGCATTCATGCACAGCTGCCACCACGACGTATTGCCCGTTGTATCTACGATATGGCTATGGCGCAAATAACAAGGTATGCAAGGTATGAATAAGGTGTTTCGTACGCTGAATATGAGTCTGCTGTTAGCCACTACGGCGATACTCGGTGCTTGTGATGATGGCGGTGGGAGTGGTGATACCAGTGTCACTAACAGGCCACTGGTCGCGCCAGTGGCCCGAGGCTTGTTGCCTGACCTGGCCCGTTCAGATGCAACCTTTGAAGGTACGCATCACTCGGGCAGTGATTCCTGTGCTTCCTGCCATAATGATCCCTCTATGGAGATCAACACATCAATTCCCGGTGAAAAGCGCAACGTATCTATTGGCACCGCGTGGGAAACCAGTGTGATGGCCAACGCTACACGCGATCCGTACTGGCATGCAGTCGTCGCGTCTGAGCTTGATAATTTTCCGAACCTTGAAAATGAAATCAACGACAAGTGTACTGTCTGTCATGCGCCTACCGCACATGACATGGCGAAGAAGGAAGGTCTGGATTTGCGTCTGTTCGATAAAGGATCAATAGAACAGGGGGACTTCCAGCAGGGCATTTATTCCATGACTGAAGAGGATGATCTGTTCAACCACGCGATGGACGGTGTGACGTGTACGTTGTGTCATCAGATGGAAGATGTGAATTTCGGTAACGATGAGAGCATGACTGGCGGTTACACGATACTGGGCTCCCCCACTAGCGATATAAACGATCGACCGGCCTACGGTCAGTACACGGACCCTGATGTGGGCTACATGCGTCAGCAATCTGGTTTCCTGCCACTGCACGGTCCTCACTTGAGCACTTCCGAGAGTTGCGCCACCTGCCACAACCTGAACATTACGCCGGTCGACTCCAGCGGTGAAAAAATCGAAGGTGCCGAGCATTTTGCAGAGCAGGCAATTTACACTGAGTGGCTGAAGAGTGATTACGCGATAGGCGGTCCGAAGGAGGCTTCGTGCCAGGCTTGTCATATGCCGAAAATCGAACAAGCCGTTCCTATTGCACAAGGTGCACCGGGTGAGCGACTGAATTTTGCCGAGCATGTGTTTCTGGGTGCCAATACTGTTATGCAGGACATGTTCAAGAACTTCTCAGAAGAGTTGGGTATCAAGCCGGGTCTGGATTTCGACGGTTCTATCGCTCGCAACAGAGAATTCCTGAAAACATCAGCGGTGGTGTCGGTCGGCGAAGGTAGTTTTGCTGACGACAGACTGATTTTCGATGTGAATGTCCAGAACAACACTGGGCACAAACTGCCTGGCGGTTATCATTCACGCCGTGTGTATCTACACGTACAAGTGCTGGATGCCAATGGAGAACTGGTGTTCGAAAGCGGCAAGATCAATCCAGACGGCAGTATCGTGGGCGTCTCGGAAGATGTGAATCCGGCATCCTGGGAGCTGCATTACGACGTCATAAACTCGGCGACACAGGTGCAGGTGTACCAGACCATTGTGGGTAACTCGGATAACGAACGCACCCATTCGTTACTCGATGGCAGCTTTTATCTGAAGGATAACCGTCTCTTGCCATCGGGAATGAACCGGTTTGATATCGCCAACGACACCAGCTTGCCAGAGAGCTTTGGCACGTTTGGCAAGGCTGTGGAAGATCCCGACTTCATTGGCGGTGGCGATACGGTGACCTATCAGGTTCCGGTTCCAGCGCAGGCTTCCTATACGGTCTCTGCAGAACTACGTTACCAGCCATTCAGCTATGGTCACTTGCAGAAGTTGTGGACCCAGGGCGACCGGGTCGACGAGGTGGATATGTTCCGCACGATCTACAACGAAACAACGTTGCGTGACGAGGTCATTGATACAGCCACACGAACGTTGCAGTAACAGGGCGATGGTAACGTTTCCTGCCATATTCTGCATGGCGTTAGGTAGGGAACGGTTTTACAACTTGCAAGGTGTCATTACTTGTGTTCAGGAATGATCAGCTATACTTGCGTACTTGACACTTCATCCGGTCTGCCGACATAACGTCCGGTAGCCTATGTACTCCGGGAGCTTTATCCAATGCTAGCCACACGTTACTCGACATCTCGCAACTCGCTGCTTATCGGTGCGTTGTTGTCGGTCTTGCTGCTGCTGCCCATGTTGTCTCACGGCCAGGCCTCCAACGGTCTTGAGTACAGAATTGGTCCTGAGGATGTACTGCACATTTCAGTGTGGAAGGAGGAGGACCTTGATCGCAAGGTTCTGGTGCGCCCCGATGGTGGTGTCTCATTCCCGCTGGCTGGCGACATTCAGGTCTCCGGCCGCACGCCACTTGAGGTGCAGGACGAGATCCGGTCACGTCTGCAACGATACGTCCCAGACGCAGAGGTCACAGTATCGGTCGACAAGATCTCCGGCTACACCGTTTTCGTTCTGGGCGAGGTCGAAGAACCGGGCCAGTTCACGTTGGGGCGTTACGTTGATGTCGTTCAGGCCTTGACCCTGGCGGGTGGATTCACGCCTTACGCCAACGGACGTGACATTCAGATTCTGCGACGTCAGGATGGTCGCGAAGTGACTTACTCATTTGATTTCCGGTCAGTCTCCAGGGGCCGTAATCTGGAGCAGAACATTATTCTGCAGAGTGGCGATGTCGTGCTTATTCCCTGACCGGGGAGCGACGAGACATGGCCGTGAAAAACAACGTGTATCGACTATTGCCGCTGACGCTAGCCATGTTATGGGGATCAGCGGCGGCCAACGTCTGGGTTTTTGAACCGTCGATCTCCCTCGATCAACGCTTCGATGACAACTACTACCTGGAACTGGATAACCCGAATACGCTGAGCGCCACACGAGCCGTGGGTGAGTTGGGCCTCAGTAGGGAGTCTCAGGCTGCCAGCATACGCGGACTGGTTCGTATTGATGGCCTGCTGACCGCGTCTAACGATGACGCCGATAACGACCTCGATTCAAACCAGATCGTGGCGTTCGAGGCCAAGTTGAGATCAGCGCGGACGCGTTATGGCATGTATGTCGGATTTAAACAGGACACCCCCAGCCGAGATATCGCGGCTGATCTCAGTGATCCCGACAGCCTGGCATCAGATACCGGGCTGGACCTGACAGAATCCAGTGATGTAGGGCGCCGTGAAATAACACTGACACCGAAGTTCGAATACGACGTTACCCGTCGTCTGGTGTTCAACACCAAAGCTACCGTGACATTGGTCGATCACGATACCCCCGATGCCCAGGATACTATCTACGAACGCTACCTGAGCCTGTTGCCACGTGACGATAACGGCAACATCATCGGTGAAGTGTTGCCCTATAACGAGGTCACTATTGCCGATGCTGGCAACGTTTTCAGTCCCTCAGGTGAGCTTGACGATTACCAGGAAGCTGAGCTGGAACTTGGACTACGTTTTAAACTGAGTACCATTACCACTCTGACGACTAAATTGACTCTCAGTCGCTTCAACGCCGATGTGCTTGTGGATCCGTTCGCAATCGTACCTTTCGAGAATCTAGCGCCTGACAGTAGCGAGCCGGGTATTCGCCGCCGTCCTCGTCGCGAATCAATATCAACAACATCCAAGTTTGAGCTCGGTTATGAGCGTTTTCTGACCGAGACGCTGCAACTCGGTGTGTCGGGTGGTGTCTACACGAATACTACCGATACGACTGACACCCTGAGAGCTGAAGATCGACCCGGCGAGGAAATTCCCGCGGAAAGGCTCGAACCACTGGAATCTGACAATGATGGCTGGCTAGCCAGTGTGTCGTTAACAAAAGATGCAGGGCAGACTCGATATACCGGCCGGTTTGCCGTAGACGTTCAGCCTAGTAGTGTCGGTACACAGGTCGAAACGCAAGAACTGACCGGTGATGTGTTTCACGTATTGTCGCCACGCATCAATCTGTCCATGCGTGCCCGAGCCTATGAGCCTGATCGACTGGCCGCGAAAGAGAGCGACAGATTTGCGCGTCGGTTCATCAGCATTGAGCCAAAGGTTGAGTGGAACTACACGCGTAACTGGACGGTCTCTGCAGCGTATCGATACCGGCGCCAGAAGGCCCGCATAGACCCGGTTTCTGCAGAAAGCAATGCGGTACTTTTTTCCATCAAGTACACACCGCCATCGGAAGTCCGTGATGCAGCTCGCGCTAACGGCCTATAGGGGCAAGGTACGGCACGCAACAATAGCCTTCTGCTCGTTGTTAGCAGCAGGCCCGTTTTTATTCTGACTCACCATCAGCGATATCCAGCGTCTCACTCGCGACATCCAGTGCAGGCTTCTCGATAGCAACGTAATCCACGATACGCAGTTCGCGTGGATCGAAGATGGCAATGCCGTCTGCATAGCGAGCTGTAAACGGATAGAACTCAACGTCTTCACTAGTTACTGAGCGCTTGTCGAGTGTGCTTTGAACGTCCTCCAGTGCGCCTTGAGCTTTAAGATCAGCGGTATTTAATGCATGCTGTCTAAGCTCATCCAGATGGCCCGCTATGGGTTGGTACTGATCATTGCGCATGGCAGGACTCGGAAAGCCGTTAAGGGCATCTTCGAGTATTTTACCGTAGCCTCCCTCTTCTGGAAGTGGTGTCAGTAACACGGGAATCTTCAGCAGAGAGGCTTGCGGTACAAGCTTGGGCTGGACAGACAGATCGAGCAATTGCTGGTCGGCTTCCAGCCTGTCGCTGGCAGACACTGTCGTAAAACTGCGTTCAGCGAACACGACTGCGATCGTTCTTTGCTGATGAGTGGTGTAAAAGCCGTAACCAAGCGCTGCAATCTGTATGCAGGCGATCATCGACATGTCCATGACGAGCTTAGGCTTGCCAGGTTTGTACAGGATCAACGTCAGCGCCGGTCCAAGCACAAGATCGACCATGGCCACCAGCTTAAGCCCCTCCCAGCCGCCATCAATGAAGAAGAGATCTCCCGGAAACCAGAAGAGCATCATCACTGCCACGAGCGATGAGAATATCAGCAGGCTTAATGCCAGATGGATAGTGAACGCAGCACCCCTCGATAAAGGCCTGCGCGACCAGAGTGTTGAATCAGTCATGTGGAAAACTCCAGCAGGTTGACGTTACTGTCTAACCTGCTGAAGTAGCAAAGGGCACGCCAGCTGATCGCTCACGAGCCCTTCGATTGTCTAGCTCATCAGAAATTCGAGCAATGCTTTTTGTGCGTGGAGTCGGTTGCCGGCTTCTTCCCAAACGACACTTTGCGAGCCATCTATAACCTCGGCAGACACTTCTTCACCACGATGCGCAGGCAGGCAATGCATGAACAGTGCAGCGTCGTTGGCACGTGCCATGAGCTCATTGGTGATCTCATACCCGGCAAAGGCGACTTCACGCGCTTTTTGTTCCTCCTCCTGACCCATACTGGCCCAGACGTCAGTGACAATCAGGTCAGCGTCGGTACAGGCCTCTTCTACAGAGGCTGCGCGGGCTGCTGAACCTGCTGCGCGTTCGAGTATTTCTGCATCTGGCTGATACCCGTCGGGGCACGCAAACGTCAATTCAAATCCGAGTAGGCGAGCGGTGTTGATGTAGGAGTTGCACATGTTATTGCCGTCGCCGATCCAGGCGACACGCTTACCGGTGATATCGCCACGATGATCCAGATAGGTCTGCATGTCAGCGAGTAGCTGGCAGGGGTGGAGCAGATCAGTCAGTGCGTTGATGACAGGCACTGTAGCCACTTCACTAAACCGTTCAAGCGCCTCGTGTGAAAAGGTGCGTACAGCAATCGCATCGACCATCTGTGACAGCACACGCGCCGTGTCAGTGAGCGGTTCACCACGTCCCAGATGCGTATCGTTGGGCGAAAGATAGATTGCGTGACCGCCAAGCTGCGTCATGCCCGCTTCAAAGGAGACACGCGTCCTTGTCGAGGACTTTTCGAAAATCATGCCCAGAACGCGTTGCGGGCGTGTTGGCGTACAGCTGTTGGATTCCCACTGTTTGCGCAGTTCACTGCCACGAGTGAGAATGGCGCGAAATTCGTCCGCAGTCAGGTCGAGTTCTGAAAGGTAGTGTCTCATGCGTTTAACCGTGTTAATCAGGCGGTGGCGTCTGCTGGGTTGCCGGCGGGCAGTTCAGCTTGTTGCGCGAAGTCGATGATCAGATCGCTAACGCGGCGTACGATATCGTGAGCCTCGTCGTCGGTCAGGATGTAAGGGGGAAGCAGCCGAACCACATTGCCAGCGGTAACGTTGATAAGCAGGCCGGTATCGAGTGCCTTGCCAACCAGTTCTGCGCAAGGCTGCGTCAGTTCGATTCCGATCATCATGCCCTTGCCACGAATCTCCCTGACCATCGATTGATTGTGCAACGACGTTCTGAATCCTTCCAGCATTATCTCGCCAAGATCGCCTGCTCTTGCAACCAGATTGTGCTTCTCTATTTCCTGTACAACGGTCAGGCCAACCCGACACGCTATGGGAGTGCCGCCGAATGTGGTGCCATGCGAGCCTGGTTGAATAAGATTGGCCGCATCGCCCCGTGCCAGGCATGCCCCGATCGGCATGCCGTTGCCAAGGGCTTTGGCGATGGCCATCACATCAGGCTGTATACCCTCATGCTGATGTGCAAACCAGCGGCCCGTACGACCCATGCCAGACTGGATTTCGTCGCAAATCAACAGCCAGTCGTTCTGATCGCAAATTTCCCGCAGTTGACGCAGATAACCGGGGTCGGGAATGTTGAGTCCGCCTTCACCTTGCACCGGCTCGACCATGATGGCCACGATGTCGTCGCGCTGGGTCGCCACTTGGCGGATGGCGTCGGCATCATTGAATGGCACGATGGCAAAGCCTTCGAGCATTGGGCCAAAACCTGCCTGGATTTTCGTGTTGCCTGTGGCTGAGATCGTCGCCATCGTGCGGCCGTGGAATGCCGTGTCTGTGACGATAATCGTGGGTGTTTTTATGTTTTTGCGAGCGCCATGCAGCCGGGCAATCTTGATACACGCTTCATTAGCCTCAGCGCCCGAATTGCAAAAAAATGCCTTGTCCATCCCGGATATACGGCACAGAGCCTCACCTAGCGCCTCTTGTTGTGGGATGTGATACAGGTTGCTTACGTGCATCAGTTCGCGCGATTGCTCGCTGATGGCATGGCTGATGGCAGGATTGGCATGACCGAGCGCGCAAACAGCTATTCCAGTTAATGCGTCGATGTACTCGCGACCGGTGTCGTCCCAGAGGCGCACGCCTTCGCCACGCACCATAGTGACTGGCAAACGACCGTAGGAGGACATTAAAGAGGACATGGAATGCTGGCTCTATTTTGGTGTACAGGCAGGCGATACTATTACAGAAGTGCAGGAAGACCAACCAAAAGGCGCACTGGTGAACCCTGCAGATTCTACGATCCTTATTCCCCAGGCTTGCCAAGGCAGAACTCACGGTGCGACCATACGGCGATGGTTAGCGATTTTCGTCACGGTTTGCCGCGTGTATGTCGGTTAGCTGAGCGATCGCAGCTTTTATCGCCCCTGTCGATAACAATCGACGCAGGTCATCTCTCCAAGGAGTTTTTATGTCTTTTACGTTTCCCGATTTGCCTTATGACTACACGGCACTTGAGCCTCATGTGGATGCCCAGACCATGGAAATCCATTACGACCGGCACCATCGCACTTATTTCAAGAACTTCACGGGTGCTGTAGCTGACTCTCCGATGGCTGATCAGTCGCTTGAGACGGTTATGGCGGGTGTGGATGCCAGCACTTCTGCGGCAGTGAGAAATAATGGTGGTGGTTATTACAACCACATCTTGTACTGGAATTCCATGTGTGACGGTGGGAGTGCGCCGAGCAGTGAGCTTGCCAGTGCCATAGACAGCGCTTTCGGCTCTATGGACGAACTGAAGTCTGGTCTCAAGCAAGCGGGTGTAACGCGCTTCGGGTCGGGGTTTGCATGGTTGATTGTCAAAGACGGCAAACTGGCGGTGACTTCAACGCCTAACCAGGACAACCCGCTTATGCAGGTTGCTGACATGCAGGGTTCACCTATTCTGGCGCTAGATGTATGGGAACATGCGTATTACCTGAAGTATCAGAACAAGCGTCCAGACTACATTGACGGATGGCTGGAAGTGGTTGACTGGGCGAAGACGTCTGAGCGTTTCGCGGGTGCATTGTCTGCCTGATAATTTCCTGGCTTTTGCAGGATTTTACAGTGGCGCGCGGGGCGGCTTCCGCCTTGCGCGTAAACGGAACGGCCAGACGCTGATCCGGCAGTGTTGAGGAAGGCGCTCAGTGCTGTTGAATCATTCCAGATCTTGTCATTTGCAGAACATGCCCCAAATCCTCTAGACGCTGGCAGCAGAAAGTGGCTTGCGCGGGTACACTTGAAAAGCGGGTCATGCGCCTGATGCTCATCTTCCTCGCAAGATTAAAGGGTGCTAACGCTGCAACGGGTGCGCCTCCCGCTTTGGCGGATCTCACTCCGTCCCGACACACATTTGATAACAACCAATAGCAGATACCATGACAGACCAACCTTCAGACGTTCGCACCCGGATAGAACAGCAAATTGCTGAAAACCCGGTAATCCTGTACATGAAAGGCACGCCTCAGCTGCCCATGTGTGGTTTTTCCATGCGTACCGTGGAAGCCCTGAAGCAGTGCGATCAGGAATTTGCCTATGTCAATATCATCGCCGATCCTGCTATCCGCGAGACATTGCCGCAAGTGTCTGATTGGCCAACGTTTCCCCAGCTATATCTCGAAGGCGAGCTTGTGGGTGGATGTGACATCGTGATTGAGCTTGCTGAAAGTGGTGAGCTGAAAAAAATGGTCGATACGGCAACCAGTAAAAGTCCCTCCTGATTGTCTGATCAGCTAGCTGAGGTAGCTTCGGCGACAGGCTCCTAGGAGCCTGTCCGAGAATAATCTGATCGGCCGACAGCGCGATCTTTTGGCCATATTTCCGCGTAAATTTCGGCGAATAGAACAACTATTCACCTCAATTGACACGAAAATCTGACTCAAAATCTCACACTCTCGCCTCGATCGTTATTCTCGGACAGGCTCCTAGTCGTCGTTGACTCTGCCTCGGCCTGCTTTGATTCTCGAGCGTCGGGTTTTACTCTCAAGACGCTTCTGTACCGATCCACGCGTGGGTCGGGTAGGACGGCGCCTCTGGCGCACATGTAAGGCGTCTCTGAGAATCTCCGCCAGACGCTGCATGGCAGCTTCGTGGTTCTGATCCTGACGACGGTGTTGTTGCGCCTTGATCACAATTACGCCGTCTTTGGTGAGGCGCTTGTCGCTGATCGCGAGCACGCGTTCTTTCACGGCATCCGGTAAAGACGATTGCCGCACGTCAAACCTCAGGTGTACGGCTGACGATACCTTGTTGACATTCTGACCGCCGGCACCTTGCGAGCGAATGGCCTGCCACTCGATGTCTTCGAGGGCTACAGAGACACTGTCATTTATCTTGAGCATGGTTGTCTGTAGCAGAGTCGGCTGGTGATAATCGAGCGACTTCCAGAGTTTATCGGGGCAGAATAGAGCCGTCGGCAATAGGCGCCTCGATATCCTTGTGCCGAGTCTCCCACTGGTTTATGACAGAGCAAAACAATTTTGCGGTCATGCGAGTGTCGTAGATAGCTGAGTGAGCTTCAGCCGTATCCCATTCCAATCCCGACGCAACGGCTGCTCTGGCAAGTACAGTCTGGCCGTACGCAAGACCGCATAGTGAGACGGTATCAAAACAACTGAACGGGTGAAACGGGTTTTTCTTGATCCCCGTCCTGTCGGCCGCTGCGTTGACGAACTTCAGGTCAAAGAATGCGTTGTGGCCGACTAGAATGGCCCGGGTACATCCCGCTGCAGAGACCGCTTCCCGCACAGGTGTGAAGATGTGTGACAGGGCTTCCCGTTCTTCACGGGCTGCTCGTAAAGGATGGAACGGATCAATGCCATTGACTTCCAGAGACTTCGGTTCGATGTTGCTTCCGTCGAAGGGCACTACGTGTGTCGTGTAGCTTTTTACCGGCTGTAAAAGGCCATCTTCGTCGATGTCCAGCAGAACTGCAGCGATTTCCAGCAGGGCATCTGTGCGTTCATTGAAGCCTCCTGTCTCCACATCCACAACAACCGGCAAATAGCCTCTGAAGCGTTCACTGAGTCGGTATGCTTTTCCGGGTTGGTACATGCGACGCAAGGGCTCTTTGGGGGCGGCAGAGCTGACGGGAACGTCAGCTGAGCGGGAATGATACACGCGGGTTCAGGTGATACCATCAGAACACTCTAAAAAAGCAACACCTTATTATCGTGGGCCAACTGCTAAAGCACTATTTCAATATCGCGTTTCTCATGGGCAAGCCGCAAGATCTGCCAGCCGGTGAATCACAATTGCGAATTGGAATTGCTCTGGCGCTGCTGACGTACGTCGTTGCTCTGGCAGTACCTTTGGGTGTTGGCAGAGCTTTTCTTCAGGCATCGATAGATCTGGGCGCCACTGGTACCACGTTATGGTTTGCACTCAGTCTGACGGGACGCAGTAACCGTTTTGAACAAGCCTTCGGTGGTTTATGCGGTGCTTCAGCGTTTATTAACCTGGCTGCTGCGCCGCTGTATCTGACGCGTCCGGCAACTGCTTCTGAGGCTGGAGGCTCACTCGGGGTGCTGCCAGATTTTGTATTGCTGGTGTGGGGATTGTCACTGCTGGCACATGTCATCAGACACACATTTGAAGTGAAGATGGTTATCAGCGTGTTTTTATCGTTTGTTTACTTTTTAATGCTGATTTCGTTAATGTCGTTGATTTTGTCAACGCCAGCATCAAAAACTGATAATTCGGTGTCGGGTTTAATGATTCGGGAGGTTTCATTCACAAGTAACCCGTTACCAGACACCACGCCTACCACTTTTGGAGTGGTGACATCCAGTTCGAGGATGTTATGATCCGGCAACTTTCGCCTGCATCAGCGGCCCTCATCAACCTTCTGTGTCTGCATCTCTACGACAACGCGCAACTGCCTCGGCCCGATTGGCACGACGCGCCATGGCGTTTACCAACGCTCCGGCAGGTGCCACGCCGCAAGGTCAGGACGTGAAGACGGCTGGCCCCGATTCATCGCCTACGGATGGTGCAAAGCGAAGCGGACGAGCTGCCGACGCCAAAAGGTCAACAGCTAGCGCAACGCAGAATACACCATCTGACAAGAAAGTGACGCCAGCGGCTGCAATTCGTCCGCTGGATATCACGGTGCCGGATGAAATTGGTCGATACACCATAGGCAAACGGATTGGTTCTGGCACGTGTGGCGTCGTGCATCAGGCGCTGGACAATCTGTTGGGGCGCGATGTTGCTGTCAAGCTTTCTCCTATCGGCGAAGCTCATGTGTCTACGGGTAAGGTGCCAGGAGCACAGCGTGCCTACCAGACTGAGATAGTCGCTGCCGGGAGGCTGACCCACGCCAACATCGTTACGGTGCATGATGCGGGGCAGTTCGAAGATCTGAATTACCTGGTCATGGAGGTCATCGAAGGCAAGTCATTGAAGGAATATGGCAAGGGCAAGAAACTACTCCCTGTGCACGAGGCGTTGCGAATTGTGTCCGAGTGCTGCCGGGCACTGGATTACTCACATTCTCAAGGCATCATTCACCGCGACATAAAACCAGCCAACATCATGTTGGGTGACAACGGTGTGGTCAAGCTGCTCGACTTCGGAATTGCAGTCGGTATGCGAGATGGCGGGGGGTTGAAAAAACAGGGCCCGACTCTGGGTACTCCAAACTACATGTCGCCCGAGCAGATACTGGGCAGAGAACTAGGCCCACCCAGTGATTTCTATTCGCTGGCAACCGTGTTGTTCGAACTGTTGACCGGCAGACAACTGTTCAAGGCAAAGAAGGTCAAGGATCTTTTTCGTACTGTGGTGCACAAAAGCGCACCGCGCCTGCACGACATACGACCGGATTTACCCGTAGAATTGTCTGATGTTCTGGCAAGGGCTCTGGAAAAGAAACCGGCTGCTCGCTTCCAGACAGGCCAGGCCATGGCAGGGGCGCTAGCGCCGTCTATAGAACGCTTCAGCATCGTCGAGAAGCGTCCTGCATCCCAGCAGCGCATGATCCGGCAACTTCAGAGATTGCCCTTCTTTCTGGCATTCTCGGACGTGGAAATTGCCCAGCTACTTGAGAGGGTAAAAGTACGTTCGTTTGCGCAAAACGAGACGTTGATTCCAGCCGGCTCAGTAGATCGCCGACTGCTGGTTGTTACTGACGGTGCCGTACGCATTGAGCACGACGGCAAGTTCGTACGATTACTCGGTGAAGGGGAATCCTTTGGCGAACTCGGATTTATCAACGGTGCTGCTGAGAAGCATCGTATAACGGCTCTCACACCTGTAAACGCGCTGGAGTTGTTTGCCGACGCTCTGGGTGAGCTTCCACCCAAGGTGCATTTACATTACTACCGTCATATCTCCGATATCCTGGTGTCCCGCACGGCACTGGCCGATCAGGCGCAAGTTGATATCACGCTCTGACCGGAAGTGTTTCGTCGGTTGCTCAGTTGCCTTGATCTGCGTTGTGCTGACGTTCCAGCAACGTACGCTCCCAGGCTAGTGAAGTCTTGACGATGGTGTCCAGATCGTCGAACTGAGGCGTCCAGTCCAGCGTCTTGTGTATCTTGTCCACCGCCGCTATTAGTGATGGCGGATCGCCTGCGCGTCTGGGCTGCTCAATGACCTTGATGGGTTCGCCATGTGCGCGCTCAACGGCATCGATAACCTGTCGAACGCTGAATCCATGTCCGTAACCACAATTGAGCAGTGTTGACTCGCCGCCGTCACGAAGGTAATCCAGCGCAGCCAGATGCGCATTTCCCAGATCGGTCACATGAATGTAGTCGCGAACGCCAGTGCCATCGTCTGTCGGGTAATCCGTGCCGAATACGTAGAGTTGCTCGCGTTTGCCAACAGCTACTTCAGCCGCAACCTTGATCAGCAAAGTGGCTTTGGGTGTTGATTGGCCAATTCGGCCGTCCGGGTCAGAGCCAGCCACGTTGAAATAGCGAAGCACAACATGCTTTAGATCGGTTGCTGCACTAAGATCCCGGAGCATGGCTTCTGACATCAGTTTGGACGTGCCATACGCATTGATAGGTGCCGTAGGCTGCTGCTCGCTACAGGGGCCATCGTTATGATCTGGCTCGCCGTAAGTGGCTGCAGTGGATGAGAATATGAAGTTTTTGACTTTCTGATCCTGGCACGCCTGCAGAAGGTTGCGTGTGCTGCACGTATTGTTTGCGTAATACTTCAGGGGATTTTCGACGCTTTCAGGCACGATAGTGTGCGCAGCGAAATGCATGACAGTATCTATCCCCTTGTCGGCGATCAGTTTGCTGACAAGTTCCATGTCGCCGGTTTTGCCGATGACAAGCTCGCCGTGAAGTACAGCTTCTGCGTTGCCTGTCGAGAGATCGTCCAGCACAATGACTGACTCGCCTCGCTCGCCCAGCAGTTTGACAACATGGCTACCAATATAACCGGCACCGCCAGTAACAAGAATCGGGTTGGTTTTGCTCAAGAGTATGGTTTCCGTGAGGCGGGTTGTTTTAAACGTAGGTGATTGTATCGTTCTGCGTCCGCTTTTTCACCTAATCACTGGTGGCGTGTACCATTCGCAACACTTACCAACATTCAATCTGATGGGCTGAAGAATGGATTATTCCGAGCAGGTTGCTCAGGGTGCTGTGTTGCTTACAGTGAACCAGCGGCTAGCGCGTAGTCACCTCACACAGTTTGAACGCTGGCAATGTCAGCAAGGCAATGCATGGTGGGAGACGCCAGGTATATTGCCGCTTCGATCCTGGATGGGCGCGCTGCACACGCAGGCAATAGCGCACGGTATCTCGCCGCTGACCGTATTACCCGATCTTCTACAGCAGCGAACATGGAAGCAATGCATTGAGCAGGATGCCGCGCTGGAACTGCTGGATGTGGACGCCGCCGCCAGAGATGCCAGGCGCGCCTGGGATATTGCCTGTGTCTGGCATTGTTTTCCCCCCAAAGATGATTATCTGCCACGTGATCAATACGCCTGGCAACGATGGAGTACGCGCTATCGCAGTTTGCTGGCCAAAGAGCAATGGACTGATACCAGCATGTTGGCTGATCATCTGGGAACGTTAATTAGCGACGGTAAGCTGAATAATCTGCTGCCTGAGACGATTATTCTCGACGGTTTTCTGCAGTTGCCTCCACAGATTGAGACGCTCATGAGCGCATTGGTAGCTGCAGGTAAGCAGGTATCCAGATCCATTCCCGAACCGAATGCTGTCGTGCACTCGATAAGCTACGCTGATGATGCACAGGAGATGCTGGCAATTGCCACCGATATGCGACGCGAGATTGAGCGGGATCCAAACCAGTCATTAGGTCTCGTTGTACCAGACTTGCAAAACAAGAGGGCCGCTGTGCTTCGAGCGTTTGACCGGGTTTTCTTCCCGATGCTATCGCCGCGTGAAATCACAGAGTCTGGTCGTCCCTACGATTTATCCATCGGATTACCACTAGCTGATACAGCGGTGGTTCACAGTGCACTGTCAGTGCTTGAATTATCCGTGTCGTCACTGGCGAGTAGCGAGCTCTCAGCGCTGCTACTCAGTCCTTACCTGGAAGCGGCTGCAAGCGAATCGCGGCGTCGTGAACTGATGGACAGACGCTTGCGCGAAGAGCGTGTTCGTAGTCTGGACTTGCAAGAATTTGCGCAGCAGATGTACAGCGGCAGCAAGCTTTCAAATCCACTCAAGCGTCTGTTAAGAACCCGCAAGCTTGCCGCCACCACCTTAAGCGACTGGGCATCCCGATACAGCGAGTGGTTAAAGGCATTTGGGTGGCCAGGCAAAGGTATGGAAAGCGAAGAGTATCAAGCGGTATCATCATGGATAGAGTGCCTTGATAATCTGCAACTACTGGATGATGGTGAGAACGTCTCCGCACACGATGCATTCAGGATGATACAAAGACTGGCCAGAGAGCAGATTTTTCAACTGGAGACACCCGCTACTCCCGTCAGGATCATGGGCAGGCTGGAAAGTCATGGCATTGCATTTGACTGCCTGTGGCTTGCAGGGCTGGATACCGAGCAGTGGCCGGCGACTGGCTCGCCCACACCGTTCCTGCCTATAGCCCGGCAAAAATCAGCAGGGGTTCCGGATGCCTCTGCTGCTGCGCGACTGGCACTGGCAGAGCTTGAATTTACACAATGGTGTTCACAAGCGCCACTTGTTATTGCCAGTCATGCATTGAATCGTGATGGCAATGAACTCGAAGCGGCACACGTTCCAACAGTGTCTTGTAGTGAAGAGAATCAGAAAAAGGTGGCAGCAAGACTCAAACAACTACACGCGAACGTTAGTGTTGTGGACCCTGTGTCGATCATCCGTTCAAGTCTGTCACTAGAGTCCGTTCAGGATAGTCATGGTCCGGCATTGGCTGATGGCAGTGATGTACGAGGTGGCGCTCGTCTTTTTGAAAATCAGGCTCTATGTCCTTTTCGTGCATTTGCACTTCACCGTTTGCTTATTCGTCCACTGGAGGAGGCAGGCCTTGGGCTTGATCCTCGTCAGCACGGCACTCTGTTACATCACGTGCTGGAGCTTTTCTGGAAAGAGATACGAACACATGACGACATGATCGCGCTGGAGCCAGACAGGCTTCAGGAGAAGATCCTGGCCGCAATCGATGAGGCAATTGTTGCAAACAAGGTGCCGAAGGCGCTCTGCGAGCTTGAGCGATTACGGCTGCAAGAATTGATTACCGAATGGTTGTTGCAATGCGAAGCACCTCGGCAAGCATTTGAAGTGGTGTCGCTTGAGGAACGGCAGGCGATTGAACACGGTGGTATCAGGATGAACGTGATGCTTGACAGAATTGATCGGATAGACGGATCGCTGGTGGTTGTCGACTATAAGACAGGCACGTCAAACAAAGTCAGCACCTGGGCAGATACCCGTATCGTCAATCCACAATTACCGTTGTATGTTTTGACCAACGACGAAATCAAGGGGGTCAGCTTTGCACAAGTGGCTCGTAACCAATGCGGCTTCAAAGGTGTTGCCAGTGATGACGCCATGCTACCCAAAGTCAAGACTACGGTTAACAAGTCGCGGGGCGGGCAGGCTACGACTCGCAAGCTTGAAGACTGGTCTGACTGGCGTGCACACTGGCAGGAATCTCTGGATGCAATAGCGGATGAGGTGCAGAGTGGACTGGCAACTGTTACACCGATGAAGACAGCCTGTCTGCACTGTGAACTCAAACCCTTGTGTCGTATTGATGACAGCGAACCGCTGGAAGAAGGAGAACTCACATGAGTGCACCGGTGGATGCAGGGGTGCGTCTTCAGGCGCTGGATCCTACCACCTCATTTATCGTGCAGGCGCCTGCCGGCTCTGGCAAGACGGAGTTGCTGACTAGGCGTGTTCTTACGTTGTTGGCGACAGTCGAGGTGCCTGAAGAAATACTGGCCATCACGTTTACCCGCAAGGCTGCCAGTGAAATGCGTCAGCGCGTTGTAGAGACATTGCAACGAGCCGAGCAAGGTTTTACGCCCGTCAACGACTATGAAGCTGAAGGACTGGCGTTGGCTAAGCGGGTTCTGGACAGAGATAAAGAGCTTGAATGGCAGCTGATCAGAAATCCACAGCGCCTGAATCTGCGAACCATTGATGCGCTGGCCACGCAGCTTGCACATCGATTGCCGGTAACATCAGCCCTGGGCGCGCCAACCGGGGTTATCGAACACGCAGCCGGACTCTATCGAGACGTAGCTGGCCGGTTCATTGAGTCTCATCTGAGTGATCTGCAGCGTGTACTGCTGCAGTTGGGTAATCGGCTCGAACAGGCGCAGTCTTTACTGGCTAACTTGCTGGCGAATCGTGATCAATGGAAGCGTCATGTCTATGGTGCAGGCGCCGACCATGATCATTTAAGGCTTGTCCTGGAAAGCATGCTGGCTGATCTGGTTGAATCCAGGCTCGCTAATTTGTGCGCCTGTGTACCTTACGAGCTAGATGCTGCGCTTCCGGCTCGATTGAGAGTAGCCTATGAATTCCTGCTGCAGGACAGTGAAGGCGACGCCGATGAGCTGGAGCCAGAAATACAAGCCTGGTCTGAAATGCAGGAGTTGCCCGGCTGCGAACTGGGCGATCTTGCAGGGTGGGACAGCATAGGCAAGGCACTATTGACGAGTAAGCCTGAAATACGCAAAAGCGTTACCAAGGCTATCGGATTTCCGGCAAAAAGTGATGCAAAAAAGCGTGGTGTAGACGCCTCGCTGCTGGCGTCGCACAAGCAAGACATGGTAGTCATTCTGGATGTGGTGCGTGACTCGCCGGATTTCGTGGAAGCCTTGATCGAAGTCTGTAGCCTGCCGTATCCTCGATACGGTGACGAGCAATGGCAATTGTTAAGCGAGCTGCTCAGTGTGTTGCCTGACTTGTTACTGGAGTTGCAGATTGCCTTCAGCGAACGCGGTGTGGTGGATTTTGCGGAGCTCTCCGAAAGGGCGCAACGCGCGCTGGGTCCAGAGGATGAGCCGACAGACCTTGCGCTGTCCATGGATCTGTCGCTCAAACATATTCTGGTGGATGAATTCCAGGATACGTCGCAGACACAGTTTCGTCTGTTTCAACAGCTGGTAAGGGGCTGGAGTGAAGGTGACGGACGTACGTTTTTTGTCGTGGGTGATCCCATGCAATCGATTTACCGATTCCGTGAAGGTGATGTCGCGTTGTTCGGCCAGGCCAGAGCAAATGGAATAGGGCCTGTCGCACTCACGCCGCTTACGCTGAGGGTTAACTTTCGCGCATCCCCTGTGGTAGTCGACTGGGTGAACGACAGTTTTTCACACATCTTCCCGGCTCTTGAAAATCCGGACAGCGGTGCAATTCCCTATTCCCCATCCAGTGCACACCTCACCTCGGAGGGTAGCGTCACCGTACATCCCTTAATTGATGTGAAAAAAACGGACGAGGCGCTGCTGGTTGCAGAAATTGCCCGTCAAGCGCTATCGGATGATCCTGATCATCGGGTGGCTATTCTTGTCAGAACCCGTGGTCAGGCTGCCGAAATATTCGCAGCGTTACGAGCTGCCGACCTGCCTTATCAATCCATTGACATGGATCTTGTGGGTGAGCGTGCGGTTGTCAGAGACTTGCTATCGTTGTGTCTTGCGATGCGTTACCCGCATGACAGACTGCACTGGCTGGCGCTATTGCGAGCGCCCTTCGTCGGCTTGACTCTGCATGACTTGCACACGCTTGTTGAGGAGGGCGGTTCCAAGGCTGCCATCGTGGAATTGCTGCGCGAGTCTGAGCGTGTGTTGCGCCTGTCTACAGAGGGGCAGGCGCGAGTGGCCCGGCTGATGAACATACTGGAACCTGCACTGAAACGTGCCAACCGAAGCCAGCTTATACCGTGGGTTGAGTCTGTCTGGTTGCAGTTGGGTGGTCCTGTTGTATGCCGTGATGAGATTGATGCCAATGCGGCGGAGCGTGCTATCGAGCGCCTGGTAAGGCTTGAAACAGACGGATTGCTCTGGCAGAAAAGTGTGATGGATGAAGCCATGCAGTCTCTCTATGCCCAGCAACCTGATGAAGCAGGCAGCCAGATTCAGATCATGACCTTGCACAAGTCGAAAGGTCTGGAGTTCGACACCGTTATTTTGCCGGCATTGGACCGGCAACCCAGAGCTGATGGCACTCAGCTGCTGAACTGGTTTGAAAGTACACTCGATGGGCGGCCTCAACTACTGCTGGCGCCGTTCGAACAGTCCGGTTTGCACCCCGGACGACGAGATCGGCTCAATCGGTTGGTGCGCAAGGCGCGTGAACGTTGCGATGCTCAGGAAAAGCTGCGACTGCTTTACGTCGCCTGCACCCGGACACGCCAACACCTTCACGTGATCGCGCGGACTGCAAAGAATGCCGAAGGTGAACTCAGGACACCTGTTCAGGCTTCGCTGCTTAATCCGCTGTGGCCGATTGTGAGAGACAGGGTTGCAGCTGCTGATACGGCTGATACGGCTGATACGGCTGATACGGCTGATACGGCTGATACGGCTGATACGCTGGATGAAACTGTTGTTGAGGTCCTGTCGGTTCCTGAGTTCGAGCGCTTGCCGCTAACAACCGAATTCCCACACTTTGATCGGTTTCAGTGGTTGACAGATCCGGAGACGCTAATACGCACCGATGAGAGCGTCGAGTTCTCTTGGGCGGGCAGGGAGGCCAGGGATGTCGGCACCATAGTGCACCAGCAGCTGCAAAGCATAGCGGATAGTGGCTTGAGTCTTGAGGATATGGATTTCGTTGCGATAGAAGCCGTCGCACGCCGACAGTTGCGAAACCTCGGCGTCCAGTCCCACAAGCTGGATGCTGTGAGTGCGAAAGTGTTGCGCGCTATCGAAAATACCCTGGCTGATGAAAGAGGCTGCTGGTTACTGATGGCGCACGAGCAGGCTCGCTCCGAGTGGGCGTTGTCGGTGCCCCGCAGTATTGCTCCAGCCGGTTCTGGTCAATCGGGTGAAATGCCCGCTCAGGCCTCGCTGTTCGAGCCTGTATTTTCCGGGGTTGAGAAAATCGTTATCGACAGAACTTTTATCGATGAGAAGGGCACCCGCTGGATTGTTGATTTCAAGACAGGCGACCATTCTGGTGGCCAATTGGAGACATTTCTTGACAGTGAGCAGGTGCGCTATGCCGATCAGCTCAATCGCTATGCTGATATCATGGGACGTCTGGAGCAAAGACCCATCCGTGTAGGGCTGTATTTCCCGATGCTCAAGGGCTGGCGGGAATGGGAGCCGGCTCAGACGGGCAATGCATTCCCTTGAACCTGGAAAACTGATTCTGTTATGGACGCAGAGTACTGGCAAAAGGCCTGGTATGAAAACCGCACAGGCTTCCATCAGAAAAACGTCAATTCACGACTGATACGTTATTGGTCTGATCTGGCGTTGCCTGAGAAAACCACCGTGTTCGTGCCGCTTTGCGGTAAGTCCAGCGACATGCTGTGGCTACATCAGAACGGCTTTCAGGTTCTTGGTATCGAGCTTAGCGTAAAGGCGGTAGAGGCCTTCTATGCTGAAAACAAGCTGGAATACACGGAACATAAAAAGTCAGGATTCCACCGTTTTTCAGGTGTTGGAGACGCTGAAGGTCTTGATGTGTGGGCGGGTGACTACTTTGCCCTGCATGCAAAGGATATTGACCACTGCGGTGCCTTCTACGACCGCGCATCGCTGATTGCCATGGAACCGTCCATGCGCGCAGATTACACCGTGCAACTGACTAGCCTGACAAGGCCGGGTGCGAGTGGGCTCATGCTGACAATTGAGTATGATCAGAACAAGATGAACGGACCCCCATTTTCAGTGCCCGACAGCGACGTGCAGGCACTGTTAGGTGCAAATTTCGAGATTAGCGTCGCTGAACATCACAGTGGGCCAGAAAGGTTGGGCAATCTGGCCGACAGAGGCCTTGAAACGCTCGACGAACGGGTCTATCTCCTAAAGCGCAACCCTTGAGTAAACCAGTATGCCAAAAGCTCTTCAACGTGTTATCGGATTTTTCATTCTGTTCGCCACCGTCGGCATGATTTCCTGCCAGGCGTTTCTGGGCTGATCATGGCTGCTGTTACCCGTATTGAGTCGGATACCAAGCCCAAGGTTCTGTGGCGTGGATTCATGCTGTATCTGCTGGCGTTGCCGCTGCTACCCGCGGCCTTTTTCTCGCTGATGGACGGCAATCTTATGGAAGCGCTGTCGCGCTCGGCTGGTCTGGTACTCACCATGACGGCCGCAACGTTAATTCGCAAAGGTATCCGGTTGGACAATGAGGCGCGCAAACGTCGATTGAGACGTCGAGCCAGTACGGTCCAATACCGCATGATCGGTGCCTGCCTGGCAGCCGTCGGGGTGTTTATCGTCGCCTGGCTGGGTCTGGCGGATCGTTATTCATTACTGGAAAGCGTGCTTTACGGCCTGGCTGTGCTTCTAGGGTGCTACTTGTATTATGATTTTGACCCGGCACGGCGTGATCCCGACATTGCGGCGGTAGGCATAACCACGGAAGAGCTGATTGATCTACTGGACGAAGCCGAAGGCAGATTGCAGAGCATTGAGCAATCCAGCAAACGCATTCACAACATTGAATTCAAGGACAGGCTGCGTCGTATCGTGAAGGAGGCGCGCGACATTCTCGATACCATAGAGAGTGATCCCGTCGATGCACGACGCGCTCGAAAATTCCTGAAAGTCTATCTTGATGGTGCTCAGCAGGTAACCGAAGGTTACGCGCGTACCCACACGAAAGGCGAATCGCATGAACTTGAAGACAATTTCAGGCGCGTGCTCACCACCATAGAAACAGTTGTTGCCGAGCAGCAGTTAAAATTAAAAGAAAACAATCTGAGTGACCTCGACGTCAATATCGAAGTCTTGCAGATGCAGCTGGAAAAAGAAGGCGTTACCTGAAGGCTCTGATTCATCTCGTCCGCAGGCACGGTGCTGTTCTACAGGTAGCAGGGCGCAATACGGCAAATTCAGTCAGCGCTTAAATCACTTTCACACGACGGAGAATATCCATGGCTCAAACACGAACTGATGTGGCGACTGAGGTTGACATACTGCCCGGTACCGAGCTGCTGCCCGATCTTGCGCACGACATGGTCCCCTATGAAAAAATAGACGCGGCAGAACGGCAGCAGATCGATCAGCTGATGAGTGAGATAGATCTCACCGATAGCAACTCGGTCATATTCTTCGGTAGCAAGGCGCAGCAGGAACTAACGTCCATCTCCGACAACATGCTGGAAGGTGTGCGCAACAAGGATCTGGGTTCTGCAGGTCGATCGCTCAACGACATGGTGTCGGTGCTGCGCGGATTTGAAGTCGCGGACTACGATCCAAACAATCAGCCTGGTTTTTTCATGCGATTGTTCCGTAAGTTGTTTGGTGGTGTGACACCGGTTGCAAAGTTCATCCAGCAGTACGAAGGTGTGAGGCGTCAGGTAGACACGGTCACCGATGACCTCGAGAAACACAAGACCTTGTTGCTGCGTGATATCAAGTCACTGGACAAACTGTACGGTGCGAATCTGGAATATTTCCATAACCTTGAGGCCTACATCCTGGCGGGTGAGCAAAAGCTGAAGCACATAGACGACACTATGATTCCGGCAGCAGAAGTAGCGGCAGCGCAATCTGATGATGTGCTGCATGCGCAGGAACTGCGCGACATGCGCGGCGGTCGCGATGATCTGGAACGACGCGTCCATGATTTGCGGCTGACACGGCAGGTTGCCATGCAGGGATTGCCCAGCATTCGTCTGATTCAGGAGAACGACAAAGGGCTGGTCAACAAGATCAATTCAACGCTGGTTAACACGGTACCGTTATGGCGTCAGCAGCTGGCTCAGGCTGTCACTATCTTTCGCTCTGCAGAAGCTGCCAAGAGCGTCAAGGCTGCCAGTGACCTGACCAACGAATTGCTCGAGAAAAACTCTGAGAATCTGCGTACTGCGAACAAGACGGTGCGTGAAGAGCTTGAGCGCGGTGTCTTTGATGTCAATGCGGTGCGCCGGGCTAACGAGAATCTGATAGCGACGGTTGAAGAGAGCCTGCAGATTGCTGATGAAGGAAAACGTAAGCGTGCGGAGGCAGAGAAGCAGCTTGAGAGCATGGAAGTCGAGTTGAAAGAAACGCTAAAGGCGGCTTCTGCCAGGACGCAAAGTCGTCCTGTTGCCGGAGTCTGACATGGGGCTCTTCAGCAAATTTTTCGGTGAGTTCGTTGATGTCATTGAATGGACTGACGACAGCAGCAATACCATGGTCTATCGCTTTGAGCGCTATGGCAATGAGATAAAATATGGCGCGAAGCTTGTAGTTCGCGAAGCGCAGTTCGCGGTATTCGTCAATGAAGGCGTTGTAGCTGATGTACTTGGTCCGGGCACGTATGAGCTTGAAACCAAGAACTTACCCGTACTGACAACACTGCAGAACTGGCAGCACGGATTTCAAAGCCCGTTTAAGGCTGAAGTCTATTTCTGCAACGCTCGACGGTTTACCGATCTGAAATGGGGAACCAAGCAACCGTTGATGCTGCGTGACAGCGAGTTTGGCGGTTTACGTATTCGAGCGTTTGGGACATATGGTGTGCGTATCACAGACGCACTCATGTTTATTCGAGAGATCGTTGGTACTGAAGGTGTCTTTACGACGGATGAGATCAGTGCACAGCTGCGCAACCTGATCACGTCTCGTTTCGCCACTATTATTGGTAGTGCCAATATCCCTGTGCTGGACATGGCTGCCAACTACGATCAACTGGGTGAGTTTCTGACCACCCGTATTGCGCCTGAATTCGGCGAGTATGGCCTTGAGCTCACCAGAATCCTGGTCGAGAACATCTCGTTGCCACCCAAGGTCTCCGAAGCGCTGGACAAGCGAACCAGTATGGGTATGACAGGCAATCTGGATCGTTATATCCAGTACCAGACAGGTACTTCGATGGAAGCTGCGGCACAGAACCCCGGTGGTGGTGCTTCGGATGGTATCGGTATGGGCATGGGTTTTGCCATGGCCAACCAGATGAGCGACAGTCTCAAAGGTTCCGGAGCAAGCGCAACGCCGCCACCCATTCCGGGCTCGTCGGCAATTGTCTTTCATATGGTTGCCGATGGTTCTGCTCAAGGCCCGTATAGTGTCGAACTAATGAAGCAACAAGTCGCATCTGGCAGGTTACAGCCTGAAACTCTGGTCTGGTCACCGCACATGAGCGAGTGGCAGCCGGCTGAAAGCGTAAACGAGCTTAAGGATATCTGGCAGAAACCCATAGCAACACCACCGCCCATTCCTTCCTCATGAAATGAGTCTGGGTGAGCGCTTACAGGCGCAACTACAGGAGCGAATAGCAGGTCGGCAAGCTGATGATCCTGCGGTTGAGCAGTATGACTGGGCAGACGAATCTTCCAATGCCCGGCAGATCGGAGAAGCGACCACAAAAGCGTTAACGGAGAAGCGTTTCCCGTGCGCACAGTGTGGTGCTGTCCTGCACTACGCTATCGGTACACAGTCGCTTGAGTGCCAGTACTGCGGGCACATGAACGCTATCGCTAACAGTACGGATGTTCTGAAAGAGCTGGATTTTCACACAGCTCTCAGACAGTTGCAGACATCCGCGAATATCGATCCCGGCGACAACATCATCAGTTGTCCGAACTGCGCAGCACAGTTTGCACTCGATGCGCATATTCACGCAGGCGAGTGCCCGTTTTGTGGCACTGATGTGGTGACACAGACGAGCGAGTCAAAGCCTCTAAAGCCGAAGGGCCTGCTGCCATTCGCCATTACGGCAGATGCAGCCCGAGAAGCTTACCGGAAATGGCTGAAGCAACGATGGTTTGCACCGAATGAACTCAAGAAGTACGCTCGTAGCGATGCATCACTGAATGGTGTTTATGTACCTTACTGGACATACGACAGTGATACCGCTACCGCCTATCGTGGCCAACGAGGTGAGGTTTACTACGTCACGCAGCGCTATACCACCACTCAGAACGGTCGTCGGGTAACGCGAACTCGCCAGGTTCCCAAGATTCGCTGGTATCCCGCCAGTGGCAGAACATCACGTCACTTTGATGATGTTCTGGTGGGTGCAACAAAAACGCTACCTCGCAAGATTACCGACTGGCTGGCACCATGGGATCTTGAGAATCTTGTGCCTTATACAGAGGACTACCTCGCAGGTTTCAGTAGCGAGGTATATCAGGTCGATCTTGATGAAGGTTTTAACATCGCACAGAAGACGATGGATACTGTCATACGTACCGATGTGCAACGTGCCATAGGGGGAGACCAGCAACGCATCACAAGCCTGCGAACTCAGCACAGTGACACTACCTTCAAGCATGTATTGCTGCCGTTATGGACAGCAGGCTTTCAGTTTCGCGACAAGACGTACCGGTTTGTGGTTAACGGTAGAACAGGTAAGGTGAGAGGCGAACGCCCCTATAGTGTGATCAAGATTGTGTTTGCCGGTGCAATTGGACTAGGCGTAGCGGCAGGTGGTGTTTTCGTCTTGGGCACGTCTGAAGGTTTCCGAGACTTTGATTCAGGTTTCTCTACAGGTGGCGGCAACATCATAAACATCGACTGGGGCGCAAGAGCGGCACCATCGCGATGGCCTGAGACGCCGTTGAACAACCGGTTTCAAGAGTTGGAACAAAGAGCGCCAAGAGTTCAGTTTTAGCGAGCATACCGGTTGAGAGCGAGATCAGGGTAGGTTAACCCTAGTGATGCAAAATGACTAGGTAGACTCTTCCCTGTGTTCAAGACTTGCAACAATCGCCTGTTGCAAGTCAACGAGACTGTAGGGTTTTTGGAGTACTTGCAGCTTTCTGATCTACGTCGTCTTCAACTAGTTGCTCACTGTACCCTTAAGTCAGCAGGACCTTCACGTCTGGTCGGTGCTTTTTCGCCCATCGAGCAACATCGTAACCGGTCATGCCACCGCTCATCACGATGTCGGACAGAACCAGATCAATGTCGGGGTTGTTCTCAAGCTGTTGAATGGCCTCTATGCCGTTACTGGCTTGTTCAATGGTGAATTGCAGAAGTTCTAGTTGGTTGATAGTCAATTCGCGAACCATGTCGTTATCTTCAACAACCAGTATCAGCGCGTCATTTTGAGACAGGTGTACCTTGGTGGCTCGGGTTTCTGTATGAATAGGGTTAAAGCTCTGGGTTTGTGTCTATACAGGCGGAGGCAGCACATGGCGTTGCTGCCGCTGCGCTACTGACGTTTTCTGGTACTGATCATTCGAGCCCGCATGATGCTTGCGCTTGATGAACCCGGGCTGCCCTTTCAAACGGTTATGCGAATAGTCGTCAATTAGTGTCTGTTCCACGTTGCATTCCTGTTCCAGTAGTTTCTGAATCATGAATTCGTGCAACAGGTCGAATAGTCGTGGCAAGGCAATCTTGTGAGTTTGGGTTGTCGTTTCAAAGAGCCAATCACTCAGTGCCATGAATCGATTAAAAGGCTGCATACCTAAAAGAGATGGAAGTGCATTGGGGAAGCGACCCGAATTGCCAATGAGATCCCAGTAGCGTGCAAAGCGCACCATGCGCTGCACCGTATCGAAGTCTGCATCACGATGGGCGAGTATGCGATAGGGAGGAGTACTCATGTATCGCATGTCGTAGTCTTTTGTATGTCGGGCTATGGGAGTTCCGCGTAGTCGTTTCAGAATACCCACTTGTATTTCCTGTGGACCGAGTGAGTACAGCAGGTCAAAGCCCTCACCAAAACTGTCCAGTGTTTCACCGGGCAGGCCGAATATCAGATCAGTATGAATGTGCGCTGTGGTATGACTTCGTAACCATTTCAGGTTATGACAGGTTCTGTCGTGTTGTTGTTTTCGGCTGATACGTTTTTGTACATCGGCGTTGAACGATTGAATACCAATTTCAAATTGCAGTGAACCCGGTGGGAATTGTGGCAACAGATCCAGAAGAATATCGGGTAGACGATCGGGTATCAGTTCAAAGTGTAAAAATAATCCTTTGTCGATATGCGAAAGAAAGAACTCCAGTATCCGCCGGCTAGTATCGGCTTTCAGGTTGAAGGTGCGATCAACGAACTTGAATTGCCTGGCGCCACGTTCAATCAGTTGCTGCATCTGTTGGAGAAACACGGGCAGATCAAAGGCAACAGCGGTCTTGTCCAGAGATGAAAGGCAAAACTCACATTTGAAGGGGCAGCCGCGGGATGCCTCCACGTAGATAACGCGATGCGCGATGTCATCGTCAGAATAAAACGGGTAGGGTGATGTCAGCGCGTCTATCTCGAGAGGCAGGGACGATACCTGGCGAGCAGGTGCCTTGTTATCCAGAATCTCTGAGCACAATTCGGCAAAGCTGGTATCAGCTGCACCGGTAACGATGAAATCAGCCAGCTGGCTGATGGGTTGTTCATCAAGTTCGTAACTGACTTCCGGACCGCCGATCACCAGATTGATATCAGGGCTTACGATTTTGAGTAATCGAATGACTTCTGTGGTGAGTGTGATGTTCCAGATATACACACCGAACCCAATAATCCTCGCATCGTTCTTGAGCAGCAGCTCAACGATATCTTCTGCGCGTTGCTCAAGGGTAAATTCCTGCAATGTGGTGCAACTTTGCAGATCACCCATGTTCGCGTAGAGATACCGGAGTCCCAGCGATGCGTGAATGTAGCGGGCGTTGATCGTGCAGAGAGTAATGCGATTCATAATAAGCGAGACAATACCGCATTCCTCTCGTCTTCATAGAGGAATTGCCGAGGTTTTTGCACAGACTCGTCCTTCGCGATAGACTATCGCCTCACGCAGCAACTTCGCTACGTGGTCAAAGCACCTAATGGAAGCCGTGACTACCAGTATGGTTCGGACAGTACCCGACGGTACAGATGAGCGTCGTGCGCAACAGCAGAAGTGGACAGACTGGGTCCTGTTCCTCATTGGAGCTGGCCTGCTTGCGTGGGGAATATACTTGGGTGCTACCTCCATGGGGTACAACTGGCAGTGGTATCGCATTCCACGGTACCTCTATCGAATCATTGATGGTGAGCTGATCTGGGGGCCTTTGGTCAAAGGTACGCTTGTCACGCTCGAAATCACGCTGTGGGCCACAATAGTGGCGTTTTTTGTGGGGCTGGTAACGGCCCTGTTGCGATTATCCAGATCATGGTCGGGTCACATGGTCTCCACGATCTACCTGGAGTTAGTGCGCAACACACCATTGCTGGTGCAGATGTACCTGTTCTACTTTGTTCTATCTCCCATCATTGGTATCGACCGGTTCTGGACCGGCGTGTTGTGTCTGGCCTTTTTTGAAGCTGCCTTTATCTCGGAGATAATCCGTGGCGGCATATTGTCCGTAGAGCGAGGGCAGTGGGAAGGTGCAATGTCGCTGGGTCTGCGTCGCGGTCCGGTCTACGCACGCGTCGTTTTACCGCAGGCAGTGCCCATCATGTTGCCACCCATGACATCCGCGCTGGTCAATATCATCAAAAACTCGGCAATAGTGTCCACGATTGCGATATTCGATTTAACCAATGAGGGCAGGAACGTCATAGCTGATACGTTTCTGAGTTTCGAAGTCTGGTTCACTATTGCCGGTATCTATCTGACCATGACCATCAGTTTGTCCTATCTGGCATCACGGCTGGAAGCCCGAGCCCGCAGAGGGCATGCCGGATAGGTCACGCCATATTGTTTGTTCGTTGTTTCACTGTAGTGCCTTTTATCAATATCAGGAAATAGCATTATGAAAATACGAAAATTGTTGTCTCGCCGAGGATTTATCGGCGCTGGAATTCTGGCTTGTGCATCATTGCTTGGCACCGTTGTTCATGCGCAAGATAGCGTCATTGAGTCCATCAAGGAGGCTGGCGTGCTGCGAGTTGGCATGTCTACATTCGTACCTTGGGCCATGCGCGACAAGGAAGGTGAGCTAATTGGTTTCGAGATTGATGTAGCAAGAAAGCTTGCGGAAGACATGGGTGTGGAAATCGAATACATCCCCACTGCATGGGATGGCATTATCCCAGCGCTGCTGGCTGGTAAATTCGACGTTATCATCGGCGGCATGACGGTCACGCCCGAACGAAACCTGACGGTCAATTTTACCGATGCTTATGCTAACTCTTCGTTGGGCGTAATGGCCAACAAGAAAATAGCGGAGAGCCTTAACTGGCCTGATGACTACAATAGTGCTGACGTGACGTTTGCCTGTCGTCGAGGTGCTACACCGTGTTCCTATATTCAGACAAATTTCCCCAAAGCAACGTTAAGGCAGTTTGATGATCAGGGCCAAGTATTACAGGAAGTGCTTAACGGCAATGCTCACGCACTGATGGGATCACAACCCCTACCGGCATTCACTATCTTTGAAAACCCTGAAGTGGCTTTCAGCCCCACGGATACAAAAATCGATCCGGGTAACGAAGGTTTTGCGCTACGTAAGGGCGATCCGGATGCATTGAATTTCTTTAACAACTGGATCCTGATCAATCGTGGCAATGGCTGGCTGGATGCGCGTCACGAGTACTGGTTTGGTGGTCGTGAATGGGGTGACCAGATAGCGGAGTAAATTCTGCTGCGAAATGCAGGCTGGATGAGAAAAACCAGCTTGCATTTTCCTGCTACATCAATCTGACATCTGCCTTGTATGTATCCAGATCCCAACAGGAAGCGCGCATTCGGCATTGTCGATATCGTGGTCATTGCCATCACGCTGGCAAGTGTGATGTATCTGTGGCAGAACATATCCAACGTACTCGTTTACAAGTGGAACTGGAATTTTCTACCTCAGGTATTGGTTGTTCGTAGTGAAGAGGGTGGTTGGTGGCGCCCGAACGTTCTCCTCGAAGGTTTGCTGACTACGTTGCGACTCTCCTTCTGGTCCATGGTGCTGGCAAGCGTTCTCGGTTTGCTTCTCGGAATCATGGCCACACTGAAGCGGTTACTCCCCAGACTGATCGCTGTGAGTTATGTCGGCTTGATCCGAAACATTCCACCGCTGGTCTTTATCTTCGTTTTCTATTTTTTTATCTCCTCTCAAATTGTTCCAGCGTTGGGAATTGATGTATGGGCCCGTGAGCTAGGGCCTGACGGCAAACGCATCATGGGCACCTTGCTGGGTCCGCCTCAGCTATTGGAAAACCTCATCTCCGGTGTCGTTTGTCTGGCGATGTTTGAAGCAGCCTATATCGCTGAGATTGTTCGAGCAGGAATTCGCTCAGTTCCAGAAGGACAAACTGAGGCTGGTCAGAGTGTCGGACTCAAACCGTTTCAGCTGTTCAGATTGGTCGTTATTCCGCAGGCGCTAAGAGCCGTTGCCCCACCGATGGCGAATCAGTTCATCCTGCTTGTAAAGAACAGCGCCATCGTGTCATTGATTTCTGTGCAGGAACTAACCTTCATGGGCAGTGAGATAGCCATTTCGACGGGCCGGCGCTTTGAAACGTGGATCGTCGTGGCCGCCATGTATTTTGTGGTCTGCTTTGGTCTGGCAAGCTGGTTTAGTCGCCTCGAGAAACGCTCACGAAAGATCTATGAGCGATGATCAGACGAATGCTGTTTTTATCAATTACAAAAAGGCGTATGAAATGACAGCCTGGATCGAGATGATCAGCGATGAAGAGGCGAGTCCTTCACTTAGAAAGGAGCTTGATCTCGCGCGTACGCCTCACGGCACAGTCGATAACGTCATGCGCGTGCATTCATTACGCCCCAGTACGCTACGTGGACATGTAGAGCTCTACCGTGCTGCGCTACACGACTCGGCCAACACATTGCCCACGTGGTTGCAGGAAACCATTGCGTCGTATGTATCCATTCTGAATTGTTGTGACTACTCGTTGGCCAATCACTGGGCTAATGCGGCGCATCTTATAGACGATCCGGAACGGGCCAAGAGCATAGAAAAGGCATTGAAAGCTCAGGCTCCAGAGAGCATCTTCAGCGGTAAGGAACTGGCTCTTTTGACCTACGCGCACAAGCTTACCCTGGCACCCGGAGATATGCAGGAAGCGGATGTGCAGTTACTTAAGAATCATGGGCTGACAGACGGTGAAATACTGGAGGCTAACCAGATCATAGGCTATTTCAATTATGCCAACCGATTGCTGAACGGACTAGGCGTGACTACCGATGGTGATATTGTCGGTTACTACTCAGCGACATGAGCGTGTAGTTGTCTGTTCTCGTTCAATCTAGCCAATCTGAAACGCTATAAATCCGTATGTCCACTGTGCTAACGCCCATGAGTGATGTGTTTGATGACGGTTCTACCGTTATCACTCGGCGTGAACTAAAAGCGTTGATGAAACGCAGTAATAAACCTGGCCTGAGGCATCTGGGTGTCTGGCTGCTGTTGCTTTGTGCCACTTCCCTGATCGTCTGGATAGCTCAGATTCACGTTGTCTTGCTGGTGCCTGCCATGTTCGTGCACGGAGTTGTTGTGGTCCATCACTTTGCACTTCAGCACGAGTGCAGCCACTACACAGCTTTTCGTTCACGTACTTTGTGCAATACGCTTGCAGCGTTGTGTGGGTTTTTGTTGTTCATTCCACCGCGTTTTTTCCGTTATGAACACTGCGACCATCATACCTACACCAATCAGCCCGGGCACGATCCGGAGATGATCCCACTGCCGAAAAGCAGAGCGCAATATTGGTGGTATCTGTCTGCCATTCCTTACTGGCGTTCTCAGTTCAGTGGATTGTGTCGTCGCGCCACTGGCAACATGACTGAGGACGAAAAGCGATTTATTCCTGAGGTCGAAGAGCAAGCTATTGTCAGGGAGTCTCGTATCATGCTGTTGGGATACGCACTCATTCTGATACCTACTGTCATGTTTTCCTGGACTGCTCCGGTGATCTACTGGTGGTTTCCCCTGCTGTTAGCTGAGCCTGTTATGCGATATATCAGAATGACTGAGCATGTCGGGCGCCCGACAGTGAGCGATCGCACCCTCAATACAAGAACCAGCAAAGTGTCACGCCTATGGCGATTCCTTGCGTGGAACATGAACTACCACGCTGAACACCATTTTGCGGCATCGGTGCCTTTCCATGCATTGCCAACACTGCACGACAAGCTTGAAGGGCAGCTGTATGTGGAACAAAACGGCTACTGGCAGGCCCATCGCTCTATTCGTAAGAGTATTCAAGACGTTGAGTGAATGGATGAATGTCATCGCTGTCGAGGATCTGGAGCCAGATGATGTCACGACAGTGGAGATTGGCAACAAACAAGTAGCTATTTACGATGCAGCCGATAGATTGTATGCCACACAAGCGCTCTGTTCGCACGCCGGCGCTCGGTTATGCGACGGATATTTCGATGGTCATGTCATTGAATGCCCGTTGCACCAGGGCGGTTTTGATATTCGTGATGGCCGGGCACTGTACCCACCAGTAACTCGAAATTTACGGGTCTACCCGGTCAAGGTTGTTGATGGTCGTGTGTTGGTAGAAGTGTAGAGCCCAGTCGTTTGCGTGATGGCAATCCAGATGATCTGGAGAAATACAGCTCAAAATATTCTGAACGTGACGAAGCCGTCAATATCACTATTGGTGCGTTGCTGGTGCAAATTAACGATCTGTTGATTCGAACACAGCTAGGAAAATTTCCTGCCGAATAGACGTAATTGGGTATTCAATACCGTACGGCACTGGGCGAATACAGAGAAAGTAGTCTGAAAGCCCCCTTCCAGGCTGACGCTGCCGTACGCTGTAAAGATCGCTTGCCGGCAAGCACTCTCAAGCTGTTGTCTGGTGAACTTCGCAACGATCTGCATACCTTGTTGGAGCAACAGGCGCACAGTCGAAGCGTTGAACAACGCAATCAACCTATTTCTATTGTCGCCTTGTTCTTCACGCTGTCTGCATTTGCTTATTGGATGACGAGCCGCAACATAAGTAACCCATTGGGTCATACGCTTGCTTCTGTAAAGAGATTGACATCGGGAGATGCACAGACAACTGTTACCAGACCGGGCCGTAAAGATGAGATTGGCGACCTTGCGGAAGCTTTTGAATACTTTAGAAAAAACACGCAGAGCGCCGTGGTCGGTAATACCGTAAGTATGTTTTCTGTTTTAGCAAATGGTTCTGTAATAGCAGGGAAAAACTGTTCGTTGGTGTGTTTTCTGATAATAAGAAATCTGATAACAATCTCTTTCTTTCAAACAGAGCAGGCGTCCAAAACCACGCTACGAAGCAACTGAAATATCTTCTCGTTATTTATTATCTTTTACTGGAATAGGCGCAAGCGCATGTGATATGCGATTATACGCCTGATGTCGATTGCCCTTTCGGGTTCGATACACCTTTTTTACTGATGTACAACTTAAATAACTAGCGATAATTAAATATGGCACGTACTGCAAAAAAACTGAGTTTTGAAGATGTCGGCGCACTGGTCGCAATTCTGGGAGCTGTCGGTTCTCAAGAGAAGAAGGCGCCTCTGACAAAACCACAGGTTGCTGAATTAACCGGATTAACAGGTACGCAGGTCACTGCGTTCTACAAGAAGTTACTCAAACTTGAGTTGGTAAGTCAGATTGAGGCACCAAAGGGCATGCCTCTTAAAGGTGTTTACGTCAAGATCACCACTAAAGGTAAAGCGTATATCAAAGCATTTGATCTGCTTTTTTCCTGAGTAATTCCCGTGCCGCTGAGATCAAAAAATATTCTCAGCGGCATCTCGATCGGCTGCGTTGACTTGAGTATCATTGGCTAAAGGTTGATCAACCCAACTAAAAGGCAGAACGCTGCTGCCTATAGCGCAAAATCTTACCTGCCTGGAAACGTCGGTTTCAAACAGTGGTTTTATCAAATGCCGCCTGCATCAAGGCTTGGGTATAGGCGTGTTCAGGATGGTTCAGCACGTGGGTGGCGGGGCCACTTTCAACGATCTTGCCCTCGCGCATCACGATAATATCGTCACTCAAAGCCCTGATAACCTTTAAGTCATGGCTAATAAATACGTAGGCTAGCTGATACCGCTGCTGAAGATCTTGCAGAAGCTGAACAATTTGCGCCTGAACAGACATGTCCAGTGCAGAAGTTGGCTCATCGAGTATCAGCAAGGTAGGTTTGAGTACCAATGCCCGCGCTATAGCGATCCGCTGGCGTTGTCCTCCAGAGAACTCATGCGGATATCGACTCATTGCATCAGCGTTGAGACCTACTTCCAGTAACATCGCCTCTACCCGTTCGGCACGTTCGCCGGCGCTCATTTCTGGTTGGTGAACCTGCAGGCCTTCTTCGATAATTTGCAGAACCGACAAGCGTGGGCTCAGGCTGCCGTAAGGATCCTGAAAGACAATCTGCATGGACTGACGCAGGTTTCTCAGTGAAGACTGTTTTCTGTCATGAATGGACTCTTCATTGAATATTATCTCGCCCTCGCTGGGAATAAGTCTCAGAAGAGCCAGGCCCAATGTGGTTTTACCTGAACCCGATTCGCCAACGACACCAACAGTTCGCCCGGCACTCACGCTCAAGCTTATCCCGTCACAGGCATTGACGTAATGCCGGACTCGTCCGAACAGACCACCTTTGACGGGAAAACGAACTCGAATATTGGTTGCCTGCAAAACGCTTTTTTGTTCCTGATCATCTCTGTGTGGAAGAGTGCCGGGTTCTGCTGAGAGAAGCGCTCTAGTGTAAACATGCTGAGGATGCTGGAAAATGTTCTCTGTACTGCCGTGCTCAACGACTTCGCCCTGCGTCATGACATGAATATCGTCTGCCATCTTCCGTACGATGCCAAGGTCGTGGGTAATCAATAACAAGGCCATACCCAACTGATCTTTCAAGTCGGATAGCAGTTCGAGTATCTGCGCCTGAATGGTCACATCCAGTGCCGTGGTCGGTTCATCGGCAATCAATAACTCGGGTTCATTCGCCAGTGCCATGGCAATCATGACGCGTTGCCGCTGTCCGCCGGATAGTTCGTGCGGGTAGGCGTTGAGCCGAGTCTGTGCGTTTCGGATGCCAACACGCTCAAGTAGTTCGATCACACGATACCGGCATGCCTTGCCAGTGAGTCCTTTGTGCAATTTCAGTGATTCGCTGATTTGTCGTTCAATACTGTGCAGCGGATTCAGGGAGGTCATTGGTTCCTGGAAAATCATGCTGATCTGGTTACCGCGAATGGATCTTAAAACTGATGGTCCAGCACCAATCAGTTCCTGCCCACAATACTGAATGCTTCCCGTCGGATGGCTAGCAAAGGGGTAGGGTAGTAGCTGCATGACGGATAAGGCGGTAACAGATTTTCCGGATCCGCTTTCACCCACCAGAGCAACAGTTTGTCCCCTTTCAACAGAGACGCTAACGCCATTTACCGCATTGGTGCGCTGTTCTTCATGGCCAAACGTCACGCACAGGTTGTCTATATGCAGCAGGGTTTCAGTCATGCGCAGCATTTCCTGAAAACGTTTTTCTCGGATCCAGTGCATCACGAACTGCTTCGCCCACGAATACCAGCAGGCTCAGCATAATGGCTAATACAAAGAAAGCCGTCAGACCCAACCAGGGTGCGTGAAGGTTATCGCGCCCCTGTTTCAGCATTTCACCGAGTGATGCTGAACCGGGTGGCAAGCCCAGTCCCAGAAAATCAAGACCGGTTAGTGTTGTAACCGAGCCACTGAGAATGAATGGCAGAAATGTCACCGTGGCAACCATGGCATTGGGCAGTGTATGACGAATCATGATCGTGGTATCACCCACACCCAGAGCCTTGGCAGCACGGACATATTCGAAGTTTCGGGCGCGCAGGAATTCAGCGCGCACCACCCCCACCAGTGATGTCCAGCCAAACAGCGTCATCAAGACCAATAGTGATATAAACCCCGGCTGGATGACACTCGCCATAATGATCAGTAGATAGAGAACAGGCAGACCTTGCCAGATCTCTATGAAGCGCTGTGCCAGCAGATCCAGCAAGCCGCCGAAATAACCTTGGACGGCACCGGCTGAAACACCGATCAATGTGCTGAACAGCGTCAATAATAATCCAAAGCTGACAGATACTCTGAATCCGTACAGCATGCGGGCAAACACATCGCGCCCCTGGTCGTCTGTGCCAAGCCAATGCCTCGACGAGGGTGGACTTGGGGGGCTGCTCTGCAAATCAAAATCAATGGTCTGGTGGGAAAAAGGCACGAGCGGCCAGTAGATAGAGCCCTTCTCTTCTATCAAGTCGGTGAGGTAGGGATCTGTGTAGTCAGCCGTAAATCCCATGTCCCCGCCAAACACGGATTCCGAGTATGTCTTGAATACCGGGAAATACCATTGATTGTCATAATTAACCACAATCGGTTTGTCGTTGGCAATCAGTTCTGCGCCCAGCGACACTATGTAGACAATGAGAAAAATCCAGAAGGCCCAGTAGCCTCGCCGGTTACGCTTGAAGTTTGCCAGCCGTCGTTGATTGATAGGGCTGAGGTTCATGCTTGAGTCCCTAAAGATCTTCTGCCGCAGCTATCGCCAACGGCCAAGTCATACCCGGTTTTGCACTGTTCAGTAGAAAATAGCTTGCGGCTAGAATAAGTGGGATTCGTTACGCATAAAGGGTATGCGGGAGCAGGCCTTCCGGAAGAATCCGGACTGGGCATCCCCGTGGCACGATGGATATCCAGGCTAGAAATCACGACTTTCAAAATCGATGCGTGGATCAATCAGGTGATACATCACATCGCCAAGTAGTTGAAGGATCAAACCGAGCAAGGTGAAAAAATACAATGTGGCAAAAACGACAGGATAGTCTCTGTTGATGGTGGCCTCCCAGCCCAACAAGCCGATACCGTCCAGTGAAAAGATCACTTCTATCAGAATAGAGCCGGTAAATAGAATAGAGATGAACGCACTGGGGAAGCCTGCGATAACAATCAACATGGCATTACGAAAGACGTGTCCGTAGAGCACCTGTCGTTCTGACAACCCTTTCGCTCGCGCGGTTTGCACATACTGCATGCCGATCTGATCAAGAAATGAATTCTTGGTCAGCATGGTCAGACTGGCAAATCCGCTGATCACCATGGCAGTGACAGGCAGCGTGATATGCCATAGATAATCCAGTGTTCGGCCGAACCAGTCCATCTCGTCCCAGTCAGGGGAAGTAAGACCACGAAGGGGGAAAAAATCGAAGTAGCGTCCACCGGCAAATACAATGATGAGCAGAATGGCAAATAGAAAACCGGGAATGGCGTAGCCGACGACAATGGCACCACTGCTCCAGACGTCGAATGCGGAACCATCCTTCACCGCTTTGCGAATACCCAAGGGAATGGATATCAGGTAGACGAATAATGTTGTCCAAAGACCCAGACTGATGGAGACAGGCAGCTTGTCCAGCACCAGGTTGATAACGGTTTCATCACGAAAATAACTGGAGCCGAAATCAAAGCGCGCATAGTCCCAGAGCATGGTGAAGAAACGCTCATGCACGGGTTTGTCGAAGCCGAACTGTTGTTCTATCTCGGCGATAATGGCAGGGTCCAGTCCTTGAGCCCCGCGGTACTGGGAGGTGGTGCCGCTTTGCAGAGCTCCACCGGACTGGCCGGAATCCTGAACATCGCCGCCTTGGCCTGAGAACGCGGCGGTGGAGTCGGCTGCGTTGCCACGCATTTCGGCCAACACCTGCTCGACAGGACCACCCGGGGCAAACTGAATCACCGTAAAGTTGATGATCATGATGCCCAGCAACGTGGGAATGATCAGTAACAGGCGCCTGAGAATATAGGCCAGCATCAGAACGAATCGATCATGCGGGGTTCGTCTTCATCATGCTGATGCTCGCCGTCAAGCGACCCTGCCTTCAGCGAGCAAGGTCCAGCTTTTCGTCGAGTGTCGTGTCCAGCCACCATCCGGTGGGAAACCGTGTTGCCGAGTAGCTGATGTATTTGGGCAATGTATCCGGCTGACCGAACCGGTTCCAGTAGGCAATGCGATGTTCGCTATTATAGAACTGTGGAATAACATAGTGATTCCACAGCAATACTCGGTCCAGTGCTCGGGTGATAACCTTGAGCTTGTCGAGAGATTCGGCAGCGATGATCTGTTCTATCAATTGATCAACGACCGGGTTTTTTATGCCTGCCATATTGGCTGAACCGCGCTCATCGGCTGCTGCACTACCGTAATAGGATCGTAGCTCCGGGCCTGGTGGCGGGAAGAAATTGAGTCTTACGGTAATCAGGTCAAAATCAAAATCATCAACCCGGACCTGATACTGTGCGCTGTCGACAATCCTCACGGTATTGTCTATGCCTGCTTTTTTCAGGTTCTGCAGAAATGGCGCAGCTGTACGTTGTCCGTCGGGCTGAACAAGCAGTAGTTCCAGTGCCATCTGCTCACCGTTCTTCATCAGCTTGCCTTCCTCAAGCTTCCAGCCTGCCGTATTGAAAAGCGTTAGTGCTTCTCTGAGTTGTTTACGGTTGCGGCCACTGCCATCGCTGACCGGGGCCATGAATGCCTCCGTCATTACCTCAGGTTGCAGCTGATCCTTAAAGGGCGTGAGTACTTCGATCTCATCAGCATTGGGTGGACCTGATACACCGAAATCCGAATTAGGAAAGTAGCTATTGATTCGATCGTACTGATTGTAGAGGATGGTGCGTTTGATGGTCTCGAAGTCGTACAACAGACTGATGCCCTTGCGCACATTCATGTCGTCGAAAGGCGGCCGGCGCGTATTGAAAAAGAAACCCTGTATAGCCTGAGGTGCGTTGTCCGGTGGCGTGTCGAGAATGATCTCACCGTTATCCACTTGTTCTATGTTGTAGCCCGTTGCCCAGCGCTTGGAGCTGTTCTCGGAACGAAAATCGATATCACCCGCCTTGAAGGCTTCCATCATGACTTCAAGATCGCGGTAGTAGTCATAACGCATGCTGTCGAAGTTGCCTAGTCCCTTGTTTATCGGCAGATCCTTACCCCAATAATCTTCCACCCGCTTGTAGGTCAGTGAACGTCCGGCATCTATATCGGCTATGTAGTAGCTGCTGCTTGAGGGGCTCGGAGTCAGGTAGGTTTTGCTGATGTCCTTATCTTTCCAGTATTCCACTGAGAGTGGAGACAACCCTGCCACTTTCATGAGTGGTTTCATGGTGTCCACGGTATTGAACGTGAACTTGATCTTGTGTTCGCCAAGTACTTCAACGTTTTCCACTTCATCGTAGAAAGACTTGAGGAAAGGTCGGCCATGCTCCCGAATAGTCTGGAACGAATATTCGATATCAGCCGCGGTGATGGGTGTGCCATTGTCGTAATGGGCTTCTGGACGCATGTTGAAAATGATCCAGGCTTTGTTGGCGGGATACTCTACTGTCTCGGCTAACAGGCCGTAGGCGGAAGCCAGTTCGTCGGCTGAGCCTACCATGAGCGAATCGCTGACCAACCCAAGGCTGCGTGGGTACTCACCTTTGAGTATGTAGGAGTTCAGGCTATCGAAACTACCAAACGCGCCAGCGACTATGGAGCCACCTTTGGGCGCATCAGGATTTACATAGGGCCAATGTGTGAGCGTCTCATCGTACAACGGCTCGCCGAATTCAGCCATGCTCCAGGAAACAGTGGTGGCCTCCTGAGCAACTACCGGAACACTGGCCAGAGCGAGCGATGCTACCGCTACACGGAATAGTAGGCCAGCGGAGGTGTTTTTCACTTTCATGGTACGCGTCCCGACATCCGAAAAAAACTGTTAATGATTCAGTTTAGCAGCCTGTGGCGCAACGACAGCGCCACAGTTTGCTTCAACATGCCACAGACGTGCCATGCCTCATATTCATACGATGTGGGCGATTGATCGGAACCATTTCAATGAACACTGGCCTGAATAGCCCGACGGCACTCTGCTAAGCTCGCGTGAATTCGACGATGCGGTAACCAGCAGCCATGCAGTTCTCTCATGCTGTCAGCTGTACTGTTTGCGTCTGTTGCCTGTTCGTTTCTTTTTGTTATCTGGAGTATTGATCTACACATGCCCAATCTTCGCCGATTTCTGCCGGCTGTCGTCTGCACCCTTGTCATGTTGGGTTCAGCTTCTGCACAATCTGTTGAACCAGACTCGGACTGGGAAACAGTGCTTGATGAGGCTCGTGGCCAGACCGTGTATTTTAATGCGTGGGGCGGTAGCGACAGAATTAACAGCTACCTTGCGTGGGTAGCATCGCGTCTGCAATCCGAACATGGCCTCACTCTGGAACATGTGAAAGTGGGTGATATTGCCGAAGTTGTGGGGCAACTTGAAGCAGCCAGACTGGTCGGTCGCAATGACGACGGCAACGTGGATCTCATGTGGGTGAACGGTGAGAATTTTGCTGCCATGAAGCGCAATGAGCTCACTTGGGGGGCATTTGCGGACAACCTGCCCAACGCTCGTCTTGTAAAAGACTCCCCTTCCATAAAAGCTGATTTTTCTGTGCCGGTTGATGGCCTTGAGTCACCGTGGGGTGGTGCTCAGCTGGTTTTCATTCACGATACTGTCACCGTAGAGTCACCACCACGATCCGCCGAAGCGCTCCTCGACTTTGTGGTTGAGGGTGGCCGATTCAGCTACCCGGCACCCCCTGCGTTTCATGGCACAACCTTTATCAAGCAGCTACTGATCGAACTGGTTGCAGACTCTTCCGCGAAATTTGCGGCACTGTCAGCACCGGTCGAGGATGCCGACTTTGCCGAAATGACAGCACCGCTCTGGCACTATCTGGATACGTTACATCCGGCTCTGCGAGGCGCGGGAAAAAGCTGGCCTACCAGTGGTGAAATGACGCGCCAGTTGCTGGATGACGGTGAGGTGGATATCGCCTTGTCGTTCAACCCCAATGAGGCCAGTGCTGCGGTTCGCGGTGGGCAACTGCCCGACACGGTGCGTACGTATGTCTTTGATGAAGGCACAATCGGCAATACACATTTTGTCACGATCCCCTGGAATGCCAGTGCCAAGGCGGGTGCCATGGTTGTCGCTGATTTCCTGTTATCTGTCGAGGCACAGGCGCGCAAGGCAGACCCTGAAATCTGGGGTGAACCGACTGTGCTGGATGTTGCTCTGCTGACAGAGACCGAGCAGACGTTGTTCAGTCAGATAGATCTGGGTGTGTGGGCACTTCCTATCGGATCGGGTTCGGTGTTGTCAGAGCCGCATGCCTCATGGACAGGTGCACTGGAAGCTGCGTGGATCGAGCGTTATGGGCAGTAGCTTGCGCACAGTGCAAACTGTACGCAACGTCCTTGTGATGATCTGTTGATAATCGATTCATCTGTTCTGAAGCGGTGACATGAGACATTCGTTTCAACACGCTCTGATGTGGTGTCTGGTTGTGCTGTTTATGACGCCGGTCGTGTTAGGGATCATGGGTACCGTTCTACCTTCTTTAGGCCTGTTACCCAGTCTCTCGACGGGGCAAGGCTACACCGCCTTTTTTCGGGATCCGCGTTTAACCTCTGCGCTGTTGCTGAGTATTCAGACAGGTGTCCTGGCTACCGTTCTGGTGCTGGCCCTGACGCTGCTATCGCTGGTCTGTACCCATGACACGCGACTCTGGAAATGGTTGAGCGTCTCGTTACCGCCTGTTCTGGCGGTACCTCATGCGGCAATCGCCGTTGGCTTGCTGTTCCTGATATCACCCAGTGGCGCTGTAGTCAGACTGTTCTCTCCGGAACTCACTGGCTGGACTCGTCCGCCTACATCGTGGGTCGTTCCTGATGCGCATGGCTGGTCGTTGGTTATTGGGCTGGTCATCAAGGAAACACCTTTCCTGATACTGGTTGCTGCAGCACAACTTCAAGGGTTGAAGGTAGATGCTGCGCTGCGCATTGGAAGAACTCTAGGCTATTCGCCGGCTCGCTGCTGGAGTCGACTGATATTGCCACGGCTCTACGCGCGCATTCGTTTGACGCTGTTTATCATTCTTGCGTTTAACCTGACGGTAGTTGATATGGCCTTGTTGCTGGGTCCCGGAAACCCGCCTACGTTATCAGTACTCCTGATGTCACTGGTGAGTGATCCTGATTCCCGTGCTGCCGCCTCAGCGGGGGCCTTGCTGTTGTCGGTGCTTGTAGCGCTGTGCTTTGTGGTGATGTTTGTGCTTGAACAATGCATCACAGGAGTCGCTACAAGACGTCGACGTAGTGGCGCACGTGGGCGAGGTTTTGGTGCCTTCAGGAGGCTGGGTCAAGGCATCGTGGTCAGTTTGCTGTTTACCTGCATCGCCTCGCTGGTTGTGCTGCTGGTATGGAGTTTCACTCGACGCTGGCGATTTCCGGATACCTACCCGTCGGAGTGGACGTTGCAGAACTGGTTGGGTCGCGCCGATGTCCTGATCGATCCCTCATTAAGTACGCTCAGCATTGCACTCAGCGTCATGCTTGTCTCTGTGGCCAGCGCTATTGTATGGCTCGAACTGGAGCGTAAAGGTATCGCACCCAATATCGATGGAATGTGGTTCCTGCCGTTGCTGATTCCTCAGGTCAGTCTGCTGTTTGGCTGGCAGGCAGTCGCGTTGTGGCTAGGTTGGGATGGTCAATGGTGGATGGTGGTTTTCACCCACTGGCTATACACCATGCCGTACGTCATTCTTATTCTGGCAGTGGCGTGGCGCGAACTCGATCCTGGCTGGAGCCAGGCGGCGCAAACGCTGGGTGCGGGTTACTGGCGAGTACTATGGCGTATTCGTCTACCCCTTCTACTTCGGCCGTTATGCCAGGCTGCCGCTGTGGCGGTAGCGGTGAGTGTCGCTCAATACCTGCCAACATTGCTGCTGGGAGCCGGTCGTCACCAGACGCTGGCTACCGAACTGGTTACCAGCTTCGGCGGTGTGGATCGTCGTGTCATCGCAGCGCTGGCTGTCCTGCAAAGCCTGCTACCCTTGATAGCCTTTGCTATGGCATTGCTTTACCCGCGTTGGCGCATGAGTCTGCTACGCAGGCATATTCAACCTATTCCGGTTCAACCGGTTCTTTCTTAAATGACAGACCAACTGCGTGTCGATAATCTGGAACTGCATTTGCCCGATGGTCAGTGCCTGGTTCGGGGCATGTCTTTTTCCATCAAGGCTGGTCAGGTGCTGGCGCTCATGGGTCCTAGTGGAAGTGGCAAGTCCAGCATACTGAGCTGGCTGACCGGTACCGCTGATCCACGCCTGCGCGCTCGCGGTGAAATCTGGCTCGGTAATCAGCAGCTCGACAACCTGCCCACTGAAAAACGACGCCTGGGATTGATGCTGCAAGAGGATTATCTGTTTCCTCACATGAGCGTCGGCGACAATCTGCATTTTGGATTGCGAGGAGGGACAAGACAATCCCGCGAGCTCAGAGTGTCCAAAGCCCTCGAGGATGCTGGATTGCCCGGTGTCGAGCGACGTGATCCTGCAACGTTATCCGGAGGCCAGCGCGCCCGTGTCAGTCTCATTCGTACCCTGCTGTCTGATCCTTGCGCGTTATTACTCGATGAGCCGTTCTCCGGACTTGATACCGCGCTGCGTGAACAGATCAGGCTGTTTACCTGGGCATCAGCCTCCCGTCTGCCAGTGTTACTGGTAACCCACGATCTTGCTGACATACCTGACGGGGCGAAAATCATCACCATCGGTGAGTCCCGTCCGGTCAATGATTCACCTCAACCTAAATCTTTATAGCCCTGCCATGTTGGACAAATACATCGTCCCGGTACTCAGAAAACCACTGCGAACTCTCGCGGTTCGTTTACACCAACAAGGGCTGAGCGCTAACACGGTGACCGTTGCTGGCTTCGTTGTTGGTCTTGCCACGGTGCCCGCGCTGGCGCTGGGCTATCCGTATCTGGCGTTGATGTTTCTCATCCTGAATAGACTGGCTGACGGACTCGACGGCGAGCTTGCACGTCTGACAGCACCCAGTGATGCCGGGGGATTTCTTGACATCACTCTGGACTTTATTTTTTACGCGTTGTTCCCGTTGGGGTTTGCAATTGCAGACCCCGCTACCAATGCGTTACCCGCCGCGGTACTGATAGCCAGTTTCGTGGGCACCGGGGCCAGTTTTCTCGCTTTTGCTACGCAGGCCCAGAAACACGCCATAGCCAGTCCGGATTTTGAATACAAGAGCTTGTACTATCTTAATGGTCTGGCGGAGGGGACAGAGACTATTCTGTGTTTTGCCCTCATGTGCCTGTTTTATGACTACTTTGCGGTTATTGCCTGGTGCTTTGCAGCTGTGTGCCTGATTACTGCCGCTAATCGCGTCATTTTCGGGTTTCGCACGCTTAAATAACAAGGGTGCAAAATTTCCGTGTATAAAATGCATATTTGCGCTGGTGGCATCATTGCTATTCCGGTAAGTTGTTTCTGATAAATTTTCTTGGCCAACCGAGCTGCCAATGAGTGAATCGCAGTATGGAGTTGCCTGTTGTGCATGCGCTATCTGCCTGGTCTTGTCAGGTTGTGGCAATTCACAACCTATCGCCAACTCATTGAATGCAGACTCAGTCACTGTTGATAGTGATCAAGCACCCGTTGGTGATGATCCGAGCCTTGAGCTGTCATTGCCCCCCCCGATAACGCAGTATGACGATGAGTCGCCGTGGGTCTCTCTGGGGCCGGAAGGCGACAGCAACGTGTTGGTCGGTGACAGTCGCTACCCCTTAAGTAGCGCGCTAGGGGACATCTGGGGTACAGAAGGGGAGCACTACAGCGTCGATTTCACCCTGACAAACGGAAAGTTCCTGGTAGCGCCAACCGAGGTAAACGGTGTCATTCATAGTCTGCTGGTACCCGTTCAGGCTACAGCGATAGTCTATGCCGAGCTCTACAGTCCAGGGAGCTCGCTGTCATTTGTCACTTACAGCTTTTCCTCGTTTGGCAACGCGGGTGGTGTTCTGGCTGGCAATGCATTCTTCGATCAGGCCTACGTCGGCGTGGATACCAACAACAGTGGTGACGTTGAGGACGACGAGAAGATCGCCATCATAGGTGGCACTATCGAATTCACCGGCAAGCTACCCGATATCGAATTACGATTCAATGTGACTCTCGAGAATGGCCTGGCAGCAGAAGGTTACTACACAGGCTTGTTCGATTTCGCTGACAGACAGTAGTCTGTTCGTCTCGGGTATAAAGCCGACACCCGAGTGTGCCGGCTAGTTCCAGTCAGGTTGATGAACCCGGATCCAGCCGCATCGCAGCCTCTGATCGCGACCCGTCTCTGAGATTATTGCTTACCCGGCGTTTCTTCTGCATGGTTGGAATCTGATCGTCGAGTTCAGATAGTGCATTACCCTTTCCAGAAGTCAGGCTATCGTGCTCCTTTGGCAGTTCGTCCAGCGTGCCGCCCAGATCACGTGCGAAGAGCATGTAGATGGAGGGGATCACGAACAAGGTGAACAGTGTTCCGATAGCCATACCTCCAACCAGCACGAGGCCGATTGAGTTTCTGGCTTCTGCTCCCGCACCGGTGACCAGTATCAAAGGAAAATGCCCGGCGACCGTTGCGAACGTGGTCATCAGGATTGGCCGGAATCGAGTGGTCGATGCTATCTTTATCGCAGCAAGCTTGTTGAGCCCCTTTTCCTGCATCTGTTTGGCGAATTCCACCACCAGAATACCGTTCTTGGCGACCAGGCCTATGAGCGTCACCAGACCCACTTGCGAGTATATATTCAGCGTCGTCGTAAAGCCGTTTGTCCAGTGTGGTAACTCAGGGTTAGGCATACGCAGGAAGGTAAATATCAAGGCGCCAAACATGGCAAGCGGTACCGATCCTGCCAGGATAACGAAGGGGTCTCTGAAGCTGTTGAACTGTGCCGCCAGTGTCAGGTAGATAAGCACCACTGCCAGAGCAAAGGCTGGCAGAAACTTGTTACCTTCGAGTCTAAGCTGTCTGGATTCACCGGTGTAATCCAGCGTATAGCCGGACGGCAGGATGGCTGCAGCTTCAGTTTCAAGAAACGTCAGTGCCTCTGACAATGGTCGGATGGATACACCACTGAGCTTTACAGCGTTGAGTTGTTGAAAACGATTGAGCGCGCGAGGCACTGTACTGTTTTCTATAGTGGCAATCGAGCCGAGCTGAACCATCTCGCCATCGGGACCTGTGACGTATAAATCCTGAAGCTGATCCGGATTGAGTCGCTCGGCACGCAGGGCTTGCGGAATCACTTTGTAACTTCGCCCTTCGATATTGAAGCGATTGACAAAGCCACCGCCCAACAGCGTACCGACATCAGCACCCACCTGTTGCATGGTCAGCCCCATGTCAGCAACACGATCCCGATCGAATACCAGCGTGGACTGCGCCTTGTCTATCTTGGTATCGATAATAGGTGGGAACGCAAACATGCCGGACTGCATCGCCTTCAACTGAAGTTGTTGTGCAAACTCCAGAATCTCTTCAGGTTCTGCCGTGGAGGCCAGTATGAACTCAACCGGAAAGTCACCACCACCTGGCAAGGCAGGTGGTGTGACCGGAAACATGTTGATACCGGCGATGTTGTTAAGTTTCTGACCAATCTCCGGTTTGACTTCAAATACGGTTCTGTCTCTGTCATCCCAGTCTTTCAAGATCATGCCGCCAAAGCCTGAACTGGGAAACGTGAGCTGAAAGGTAAAGGCTGTCTCATCGACACTCCTGAATGCATCGTCTGCCTGTGCGGCATAACGTGATGCGCTCTCGATGGTCGCGTTGCCAGATCCATTGACAATACCGAAAATGATGCCCTGATCTTCGGTGGGTGCCAGTTCCTTAGGCGACATGATGAACATGGGAACACACAGCAGGGTGATACCAAACCACAGGACGTATATAGCGGGTCGGGCATTCAGTGTGCCGTTCAATAGCGATACGTAGCGCTTGCGCAAAGCTCCGAATGTATTGTTGACCTTCTTCTGAAAGCCTCGCTCAGAATCGCCTTCACGCAGCAGCTTGGCCGACATCATGGGTGACAGAGTCAGTGCAACGATGCCAGAGATAGTCACGGCACCTGCAAGCGTGAACGCAAATTCACGAAACAGCGAGCCGGTGAGTCCACCTTGTAAACCGATTGGCAGGTAGACGGCTACCAGTGTGGCGGTCATGGCGATGACTGGACCAACCAGCTCGCGCGCACCCAATATGGCCGCATCCATACTGGACTTGCCTTCACTGATGTGCCGCTCTACGTTTTCCACAACGACGATGGCGTCATCGACCACCAGACCAACCGATAACACAACCGCCAGTAGCGTCAGCAAATTCACACTGAAGCCGAACATCTGCATGAGAAATACCGATCCAATTAATGAGATGGGTATGGCCATGATCGGTACGATGACGGATCTTAATGAGCCCATGAACAGGAAAATGACTAGCATGACGATGACCAGAGTTTCTACCAGCGTTATGACAACCTCACCAATGGAGCTGGCGATATATTCTGAAGCGTCATAGGCCACAGCCGCTGTCATACCAGTAGGCAGTGTGCGTTTGATGTCTTCGAGCTCATCCCGTACGCCTTGAATAACATCGAGCGTATTGGCGTTGGGCAGCGGCCAGATGCCCATGAAGATCGCCTCGTCTCCGCTGTAACGTACTTCCACATCGGTGGCATCCGCACCCATTTCTACTTTGCCGACATCCCTGACACGTACCACGGCACCGTCACCGGATGACAGCACCAGATCCTCGAACTCCTCAACAGTACTCAGATCGGTGTTGGCTGCCAGGTTGACTTCAACCAGTGCGCCTTTGGTCTTGCCCAGCGCCGACAGATAGTTGTTGGCACCCAGTGCCTGTCTCACCTGTAGTGGTGTAATACTATGAGCGGCGAGTAGATTGGTATCCAGCCAGATACGCATGGCAAAGTTACGACCACCGAGTACCTCGGCACGCTGAACGCCGTCCCGTGCTGCAAGCCTTGGCTGAACTACCCGGGCAATGAAGTCTGTAACCTGATTGGGTTCGAGTATGTCTGAGGTGAAACTCAGGTAGGCGGAGGCGACGGTGCTGTCAGCAGATTCCACGTTGATGACAGGAATCTCTGCCTCGGGAGGTAGATCGCCGCGCACCTGATTTACTTTGGAGCTGATTTCCGACAGCGCCTTGATCGGATCGTAATTGAGCTCAAGGCGTACACTGACCGTGGACAGACCCTGCTGACTGGAAGAGGACACGTAGTCCACTCCATCTGCGCCGGATACAGCACGTTCGAGTGGTGTGGTGATGAAGCCACGAACCAGCTCGGCGCTGGCGCCGATGTAGGCGGTATTGATGGTAACTACCGCATTATCGTTACGCGGGTATTGGCGCACACTCAGGCTGCTGACGGCCTGAATGCCGGCGATGAGTATCAACAGGCTGACCACGATGGCCAGCACGGGACGTTTTACAAATATATCCGTGAATTGCATGGTGGTCTCACGCGTTGTCCGGCTGCGGCGTCAGACTCGGTTCAGAGCCGCCTTCGTTGATATTGACGGTTGCGCCGTTACGTAACTTGAATACGCCGTCGTTAGCAACTGTCTGTCCTTCTTCCAGACCCTTTGTGACATCGACAAAGTCACCACGACGCTCACCCAGCTGAACGAATTGCTGGCGGGCAACCAGTTGATCGTCGTCGTTGGTTTCGAGGACAAACACAGAGTCGCCATAGGTGGCAAAGTTGACTGCGGTTAAAGGCACCATTAGCACCGGTTTAATGGCCGGTAACACCACTTCCACGCTGGCGAACATGCCGGGCAACAGGGCAGGTGTGGCGGAGCCGTCATCGGCTTTGACATCCAGCGTTGCCTGAGTTCTGACGGTTCGAGTTGACGCATCTATCTCGGTGTTGATTGCCGTGATACTACCCTTGAATATTCGGCCTGGTACTGCATTGGTTGTTACCCGCACTTCCAGTCCGTCTTCTACCTGTGCCAATGCTTTCTGGGGTAGCGAGAAGTTGACGCGCATGGGATCGAAGGCCTGCAGCGAGACGATGGCAACACCTTGCGACAAGTCTTGTCCTATGTTGACGAGTCGTAGCCCCAGGCGCCCGTCGAACGGTGCAGTAATTTGCTTCTTGCTCAGACTGGCAGTGATGTTGTCCATCTGCGCCTGCGCAGCGCTTGCCTGTGACTGGGCGGCATCGAACTCGGCGCGTGAAACGACACGGCTGCGATAAAGCCGTGAGACTCTGTCCAGGTTACTTTGTGCCAGAGAAAGTGAAGAGTCTGCAGCGCTAAGCTGGGCATTTTCTGTACTGGTTTCCTGTTCTACCAGCAATTGCCCGGCGGTGACGCGTTCGCCACCATCAAAGTAGAGCTTGGATACTCGCCCGGGAAGATCGGCGGTGATGACGACACCCTGAGCAGCCTCCAGCGTACCGATCGAGCGAATGGACGTTTCCCATTCACTTCGCTGCACATCGATCGCGGTCACTGATGTAGGGGGAGGCCCGCCCGATTCACCAGCCGCAATCAGATCCTTGATCTGCAGGGCTTTGACCCCGCCAAGGGTTCCGAGGATCAGGAGCAATCCCAAAAGGGAGAAGGCAATTCGTTTTTTCATAATGAACAACGCGATGGGTCAGTGACATTAGTCTATACCCCATGTTACGGATATTAGGACGTCTTGAAAATGGACCAATCACGATACGGCTATTAACGATTGATTTGCCGTCGGTTATGGCCGCATCCATCGGTAGTTGATAGGCAGTTTCGTATGAAACCGGTAGGTACTCATGATCAGGGCTATTCGCCGGTTATTGCAGGGCTGTTGTATACGGACGTATTCGATCAATGGCCCGGCGCATGACCGTCTGGCGAGTTTGTTCGTTGATCAGATCAGAAGCCGAATCGCCACAGGCACGCTCACATAGCCAGTTACTGGGTGATTCAAATTCGCAGTGACTGGCATCAGGTACCAACTCCGACTGGGTAGCGACTTCGTCGTGGGAATCGCGGCTTGTAGCGAACACATCCAGCCCGTTGTTTTTGGCGTTGCAACGATGAGAAGGTCCATGCAGACCTAGCAAGGGTACGTTCAACTGCTGCGCTGCTGTCAGCCCCAATCCGGACTGATCCACCAGATCCAGCGTCAGAACTGCCCGGGTCTGTTCATCTGCAGCTAGCAGTGCCGCCAGCGCACCGGCGGAAAAGCCTGCGAAGATCACATCATCCATTGCTTCCAGTGAGTTGGCGAGCAAACGCATGTCAGCAGCATTTTTCACATGATTACCGTTCCAGAGCCGCATGTTGCAGAAATTCAACGTGGCGACGGGTATGCCCTCGTTAGCGAATGCCCGGCTTATGTTGATCAGCGTATCCTGGTTACGCAAAAAACCATGGCCCAGAATTATCGTGGTGCTAGTGCTCGGGCGCAGCGGTAAGTAATGCCGATATCCGAAATCGCAGCCAGAGTCGGATACTCCGGTACTCTCTACTACCGTGTAGACATCCTGCTCAGCAACCGGCTGAGCCAGATCCTGGCGTTTGCTCGCTGAGACACAACCGCCCAGAATCAGTAAACAGAGCAGGCTGGTTGTCTTTACATAATTACCGAGTTTCATGAAACTTTTATACACAATACTCAGACAAGATGACAGTAGCTCGGCGACGATAATCTGCAGAGCGGGATCCTGCGCCCCGTCATCCCCCCGTGCCCCGTCATCCCCGCGGAGGCGGGGATCTAACTCGGAATTTACAGAGATTCCCGCGTGCGCGGGAATGACGAATTGGGCTTAGTGCTATGCCATTCCCTTTTAGCCTACTTTTAACCCGACGACTGAACCATGGTGATCACTGTAAAAATGAATCGGTGCGACGTGATTTCATTTGATGGCGTCTGTATGGCCAATGTTACCGCGCTCAATCATGATGACTCGGTACGACGAATTTTCAGACTGTATAAAACTGAAACAGACTTCGTGGCTGAACGGATTGATGATCCAACCACCATTGATGTTCGTTTCTGGGGAGCACGGTGCAAGGATACTGACAGCATCTACGAATTTTTCGGCAATGAGCCGCTGGCAAATTATCTGTATGGCTCGTTGCAACTAGCCGTACCTGGGCTCTGTCATTCCAGCACTGCATAGAGGTGTTCTGACTCCCTGCCCACAAAGGCGTCAGGCGCCTGAAACCTTGCTGTGGCGCGATCAGTATATACGTCTATAATTCACAATTCTTGCGGGCTTGCCATGTTAGGGATTGGCAGGTATATTCAAGGTGAAGTCAAAAAAGAGTGAGACCATGAATCCATATCAAGTCATGGGAATCATCGCAGGTTGTACGATCGTGTTCGCGGGGGTAGTTTCGTTGTTAACCATGCAGGGTGTTCCTATCCTGTACGCGTTTTTGGGCGTCTATTTTCTGGCAATCTGGTGCATGCTGGGAATGCAGCGTCGGGCGAGAGAGAGCTTTGAAGTCAGGGAAGATCTCAGATTACGCCGGTATGAACGCGAGTCCCTGACATATCGTAATCGTGCGAGAGATTTTCAAGTAGCGGGGCAGTTAACGTCTGGCCGGGTTGAGCAAATCAGGATCTAGTTGCTCGGAACTGGTTGTAGTCAGTACCAAAAGCTGGCAGTTGCGTGTGAGCAGCTGCCAGCTCCAGACAAGGGCTACGCAGCCCCACTGCCGTATCCCATCAGACCTGATGGCTTTCCTTGTCAACGGTTCCCGATTGTGCTGGCCGAGCTTTTGCAACTTTCTTGACTAGGCGAGTTGTCAGCTTGTTCTCGACACTGCGGGCAACCTGTTCCAGACTTTTACGTGCCTGAGTCTGCTGCTCGCGAAGCACCAGCTGCCTTGCCATCGAAGCAACCTCGTCCTCTGTCTTGCTCTTCTCTTTCTCCAGTGCGCGAATCAGGCTACTGACAGTCGCTTGCCGGTTACTGATTGTTTCTCGGGCTTCGGCAAGTTCAGCCTCAAGCCTGGCTCGGGTTTGTACGGCCTGACGGGCAAATGCAATGGATTTGTTCGCGGTGCTCAGAGCCTTGGCACGTGCTGCGATACTGCGCCTCACTTCATGCTTTACTTTGACCAGATCCTGTTTCAACTTGACCACATTTGTTTCCAGGCTGACTCGCCTGGACTTCTCTGTGGTTGCCATGCGCTCAAATTCAGAGTGCAGCGTAATGCTTCTGGTTAGCTGGTCTTCTAGTTCAATAATGGAATCGGCCTTACGCGATTCATACTCCCGTGTTTCAGCTTCCAGTACGGCAAGTGCCTTACGTGTGATGCGCAGATGTTTTTCCGTCTCTGCTCTGAGTTCGTTTTCTTCTTCGAGTGCTTGTTGAAGAGTCTGATTGGACGGCTGTGTATCCTCCGCGTCCACGCTACCGAGGTCGACGAATTGAGTCATGTCTAATTCACTGAGCTGTGTTCCGCTGGATGCTGTATCCCCCCATTCGTTATCGACAGAGTCGTCAGTGTCAGTGATATCACCTCCAGAGACGGCGGCTGTTGTGATATTGCTTTCGTCGACGATCGGATCGGGCAGGTCGTAAGTGTCGATGCTACTAAGATCAGCAGTTTCCAGGAACGCCGCTATCACGGGGCACTCATCTTCGGGAAGTGCCATGTCATCCAATGACTGCGTGTCCAGAACTGCGTCTAGCGGATCATCCGGATAGTGGGCAATATTTGAAGAGTTCAGGATAGACGTCAATTCAAGATCAACAGCCTGTGAAGTCCAGTTAAATCCTGATCTGTCCACCTGTAAAAGTTGTTTTTGAATGTGACGTTGATACCAGAGATACGTGATGAAGCCAGGCAAAAGCATCGCGCCCATTAACCAGGCACTAGGTTTTGCCAGTGCTCTGGCGCCTTCCAACGTCATTCCATAGGCCATATGTAGACAGACACTGAGCACGAGTGCCACACTCAGGCCAGTCCAGATACCCAGTAGCCACGACGGCCGCTCTTCGGGATAATAGGGCTTGCGAAAAGGGTTCAAGCGCCCTGCGATACCGACAAACAGAGTAAAGCCGAGCAAAGCGGGCAGGCAATATTTAAAAATGAAGAGAGTCATCAAAGGAATCCAGACAATCAGGTAGAAATGAGAACTGATCTGCAAAATGGATGCCCTGTTTGCCAATGTTCCGAAAATCGCGCGTTTCAGCGTAAATTTTTACCGGATGGGCAAACGAAAGGAGTGCTGGATGCGGCCCGTGATATAGCTGTTACACTTTGTTACTATTCCTCCACACAATCAGGTGGATGGTCAGCTGTTTGATACTCGGATATGCTGTAGGGCTAATTGTTGTAAGAGGTCGGTATGTTTTCTCGTTGTCTGGCCGGATTCGGCGTTTGTTTTTTGCTATCTCACTCCGCAGTGTCAGTGGCTGATAGAGCGGCTGTTATTGACTCCAGAGATTGGCAGAGCTCGTTGCAACAAACGACACTACCCGATAACTCGGTACTCAGTGAGTACGTCGCCAGCACCCAGTCGATAAACACCTTCGGTGCGCAGCTACACGTCTCTTTTTCCCCGCGCTTCGGCTGCATGCCCCAGATTTCAGTACTATTGCCCACCGCGTTCGCCAACGATATTGCGATGCAGGAGAGCCTGGAGTTCAGCATCGATCAGAAAGAACAGAGTTTTCCTGTTCTGGTGGATGCGAATGATTCCATTACCCGCTACTCACTGAATGCTGATAGCAGCAATCATCAGATTGTCCGTAAAAAACTCGACTTGGCGAGCGAAGCGACAGTGTTGTGGGGGCCTGCTTTACTGCAAGTCAGTAATGCAAGCGCAAAGCCGCTGGTGGAGCCTCATAGTACGATTACCGCCGATTTCTCATTGCTCGGCTCGAGGAAGGCGGTTGAATTGGTGGAGAGGCAGTGCAAGTCGCACGAGCCCATCCCTTACAACAATTAGCGATAGTGCATTTGCCAGACGCGCCGCTTATGTTAGCGGTTCGTTATCGGCTGGATCGAACTGAACCAGCCGCTCCTTCCAGCGGTGAGTATTCTGCGCTTCGGGGGAATCCAGACAAGACAGAGCCGCACAGATAGCGTCGTACTGCAGGTGTGTTCGTTCGTAGTAGGTGCGAGTCAGCGAGTCTGACAACACAGCCTTGGCATCGTTGAGATTCCTTGTATCGTGCGCCCCGCCGAGGGCGCGCTCCAGTGCTGCCTCTACTACCTGTGTTTCCGCTTTGCGTGGCAGGCCAAGTCGTCCTAGATAATTCTTCATACGAAAGCCTCCATCAGGCCGTTTTTGGCCTGTTCGAATTTTTCCAGCTGCCTGTCCACCAGCATGCGCTCTCGGTGGGTCAGCAAGTCCAGTTTCTGAGGGTTGCATCGATCGGCCGCGCGCTGGAAATGGGTCAGAATCTGTTGCTCTTCAAGCGCCTCAGTCAAGGGTAATCCGAGCCTTACGCGATATTGCAGATCGTTGC
>Ga0209831_1000081_pt1 | contig 75950 bp, 59 predicted proteins | sample Maine_Asex4_meta_FD_187451 | JGI IMG/M metagenome (GOLD analysis project Ga0209831, IMG submission 187451) | Marine algal microbial communities from Maine, USA - Maine_Asex4_metaG (SPAdes) (version 2) | ecosystem: Host-associated > Algae > Red algae > Unclassified | place: Maine, USA | collected... | reverse complement strand
GCACATATTTCCACATACAAGCAGCCGATTTAGTCATGCTGCGTTTATTTATTTTAGCAATAGTATTTAGATTCTTATTGTAGTGGTAATTATTGGAAGGACTAGCTTTCTCCATACGAGCTTTTTCTCTTTTAATGATGCAGGAATTAATATTTCCACCCCTGACCCCTCAAGGGGGATCTGTGTTGTCCCCCCTTGAGGGGTTAGGGGTGGAACAATATCTACTTATCTCGATTTCTCTTCCTATGTCCCTGATGTTTTACCAAGGTATTCTCACCTATCCAGGCAACTAATACAATACTTACTTCGGCAATATTTTTGAAGACCTCCCATCTACTAAATCTTAAAACGGTAAAACCTATATCACTTAATGCAGGGAAAATGTGTTGTCCCCCTTGAGGGGTCAGGGGTGGAACAGTATCTACTTATCTCGATTTCTCTTCCTATGTCCCTGAGGTTTTACCAAGGCATTCTCACCTAGCCAGGCTAATTATCAGAAACTCCAGCTTCTCCAAATAAAAACAACATATCATCTATTTTATCACGGAGAGTAGGTCGCTCAACGATAAAATCTAGAAATCCATGATCTAATAAAAATTCTGATCGCTGGAAGCCTTCTGGCAAGTCCTTCTTTATGGTTTCTTTGATAACTCTAGGTCCTGCAAATCCTATCAGTGCCTTGGGCTCTGCAAAGTTGATATCTCCTAACATTGCAAAAGATGCCGTTACCCCTCCTGTAGTCGGGTCAGTCATAAAAGAAAAGTAAGGCAGTTGCTCTCGAGATAACTGGGCTAACTTAGCTGAGGTCTTTGCCATCTGCATAAGAGAGAATGCAGATTCCATCATCCGTGCACCTCCAGACTTAGAGATGATCATAAACGGCATTTTGTTCCAGATACAATGATCTATAGCTTTAGATATCCTTTCGCCTACAACAGATCCCATAGAACCTCCTATAAATGTAAAATCCATCGCTGCTATAACGATAGGCCTCTTGTTAACTTTTCCTACTGAAACAGTAATCGCATCAGTCAAATCTGTTTTCTGATATGCTGTCTCTAGTCTTTCTGTATAGGGTTTAAGATCTGAAAACTCTAGAAAGTCAACAGAGGTCAGATCATCGAAAAGCACCTCGTATTTGCCATCATAGATAAGATCAAAATAGTCATGAGAACCTATACGCACATAGTAGTCACACTTTGTACAAATGTAAAAATTCTCCTTGAGCTCCTTCATTGTTATGGTCTCATTGCATGATTTGCACTTGTGCCATAGCCCATCTGGAGCTTCTTTTTTAAACTTAGTGGTTGTCTGAATTCCGTCTTTAAGTCTTTTGAACCATCCCATAGCTTCAGTATAATTATTAGTTGCTTTAATGGAATATATTCATGGGTTGAAGCTGCTAAGGTAATTTTTTACACCTGATTAACCGCAAGCATTTAGAAAGAATTTATTCACATTTAAAGTAATACTTTGATTATCAAATCAATAGCGCAAAGATTTTATTTCTGATACCATAAATTGGACGTTTTCTTTAGGCGTGGTTGGATATACTCCATGACCGAGGTTAAAAATATGTCTTTTACCCATTTTAGCTACCGTATTCTTGATATGCGCAGATATTGCTTTTTTATCAGCGTAGAGTGCACATGGGTCCATATTACCTTGTAGGACCTGATCTGGTCCTGTATGACGCCTTACCTCGTCTATATTCAATGTCCAGTCACATCCTAATGCATCAGCACCTAAGGCAGCAAGCTCTTCTAAAGAAAAATAAGCTCCTTTACTAAAAAATATAAGCGGAACTTCATGTATTGCATTCCTGATTTTCTGCAAGTAAGGCATGCAAAATTCCGCATATAGCTCTTTATTTAGCACTCCTGCCCAAGAATCAAATATCTGGAGCACATCCGCCCCAGCTTCTACTTTGAGCTTTAAATAGGCAATGATTGTATCTGTGAGTTTAGCTAATAAGCTATGTGCCATTTCTGGATCCTTGTACAACATGGCTTTAGACTGAAAAAAGGTCTTAGATCCCTGACCTTCTATCATATAACACATAAGCGTCCATGGCGCACCACTAAACCCTATCAGAGGTACCCGATTATCTAACTTTTTCTTAGTCAGTTGCAGTGCATCGAATACATACTGTAACTTAACTGCAGATTCTTTCCCACTACCTAATCTATCTATATCTTCCTGTGTCTTAATAGTTCTAGGAAAGAAAGGACCTTTTTTTTCTATTAACTCATATTCCAATCCCATACATTCTGGTATTACAAGAATATCTGAGAAAATAATAGCTGCGTCAACACCTAAAGCATCTATAGGCTGGACGGTAACTGTGCTCGCCATCTCAGGTGTCTGTACTAATTCCTTAAATCCAGATAGAGAAGCTCTAATTTTTCTATATTCAGGTAATATTCTGCCTGCTTGTCTCATGATCCAGACTGGTGGTCTTTCTACTTCTTCTTTTCTCAATGTTCTGAGTAATAGGTCATTTTCATAGCTCATAGATCAAAGATAAGACGATAATTTTCTGAATCATTAGGACTAATTAATTATTGACATAAATTTTACAAAACCAAAACAAGGATAAGATGAACATAGCGATTATAGGTTACGGAAGAATGGGTAAAATCATAGAACAGATTGCTAAAGAAAAAGAGCATCAGATAGCCTTTATCATCGACGAAGATAATAAACACGATCTAGAGCAAATGACTGCTGATAAGATCGATTGCGCCATAGAATTCACTCATCCTGACTCTGCTTTAGATAACTATAAGGCCTTACTGGAGAAGAAAATCCCAATAATAACAGGTACTACGGGATGGCATAATAATATAGATGAGGTAAAAGAATGGGTAGCGCAATATGATGGTTGTCTTTTTCATTCCTCTAACTTCAGTATAGGTGTCAATATTTTTTTCCAGCTGAACAAGATGCTCGCCAGTCTTATGAATAATTACCCCGATTACAAGGTAAGCATAGAAGAAACACATCATACACACAAAAAAGATGCTCCTAGCGGTACAGCTATCACTATTGCTGATCAGATTATAGAACAGGTCGACAGAGTGGATTCATGGTCTCTAGCAGATAATCTAGATGAAAACACTATATCTATAGATGCTAAAAGAATCGTTGATATCTATGGCACCCACGCGATCAACTATAATAGCGAGATAGATAACATAAGAATCACACATAATGCGAAGAGTAGACTAGGGTTCGCCAGTGGAGCATTATCAGCAGCGGCTTGGGTTCAGGGAAAAAAAGGCGTATATACTATGGAAGATATGTTATCTCTAGCACCTACCGCTTAAAAACATAAAGCCCATGAAGAAAGGTGTTAATATCTAGGAGAATAACGAGGAGAAATACCTTACCTTTGCTAAGTGATATCACAAAAATCCATACAAGAAGTCTTAGCAGCAGCAAGGGTAGATCAGGTAGTAGAGGATTATGTCAATCTGAAAAGAAGAGGTGTCAACCTACTAGGTCTATGTCCCTTCCATGATGAAAAAACACCATCCTTTACAGTTTCTCCTGCTAAGAATATATACAAATGTTTTGGGTGTGGAGAAGGTGGTGGTCCCGTGCAGTTTATTATGGCTCAGGAACAATTAAGCTTTCCTGATGCCATCAGAAATCTAGCTGGAAAATATAATATAGAGCTCGAAGAATCGCATCAAAATGATGAAGAGTATCTAGAAGAAAAAAGAAAGATAGACAGTCTACATATCATCAATAAGTACGCTCTCGATTACTATGTAGAAAATCTGACACAGTCTCATGAAGGGAAGGCTATAGGCTTAAGTTATTTTAAGGAAAGAGGTTTTCTAGAAAAAACTATAGAGGATTTCCAACTAGGATATGCCTTGTCCGATGGAAAAGCATTTACAGAGAAAGCACTGAAGGCAGGTTATAAACTAGAACTACTTCAGGACCTCGGACTCACCTCTCAGAAGGGTTATGATTTTTTCCGAGGACGAGTCTTATTTCCTATTCATAACTTATCGGGAAAGGTTATCGCCTTCAGTGGAAGAATACTGGATAACAATAAGAAGCAACCTAAGTATATCAATTCTCCAGAGACAGAATTGTATAACAAACGAAAGACCTTATACGGTATCCACCTTGCAAAAAAGCATATACGTTCTAAGGACAACTGTTATATCGTAGAGGGCTACTCAGATGTGATTTCCTTGTATCAGTCAGGTATCCAGAATATCGTGGCATCTTCTGGAACTTCGCTAACCAATGAACAGATTAGACTTATCAAACGATTTACTCCTAATGCTACCCTTCTCTATGATGGTGATAAGGCTGGTGTCAAAGCTGCTCTGAGAGGGATAGATCTATTACTAGAAAATGACATGAACACTTTCATCGTCATGCTGCCTACAGACGAGGATCCTGATTCGTATATGTCAAAGGTAGGATACCAAGGATTCATAGATTTCATAGAAGCTAACAAAAAGGATTTTATTTTTTTTAAGATGGATATCATCCTAGAGGAAACGGCAAATGACCCCGTAAAAAGATCCATCGCTATCAAGGATATTCTAGAAAGTATTTCTAAAATACAGGATAATATAAAAAGAGATAGTTATATAAAAGAAGCTTCAGAATATCTCAAAATAGAAGATAAAAAACTTGTTCTAGAACTCGATAAAATCATAAGGTCCAATAAGAAAAAAGCGCAGAAATTATATAGACCTCCACTAGCTGACGGAGAAAAATGGAAAGCTGATAAGAGTACAGACGAGCAGATTGTACAAACTAGTCCTACTTTCCGAACAGCAGATTATTACCAGGAAAGAGACTTAGCCAGAGTTATCATTATCTATGGTGATGATTTTGTAAAGGATGAGGATTCTGATCCTGAAGAAGAGGCTGTACAAGTTCCTATATATGTACACAATAACATATCAGACGTAAAGGATTTCTTCGAAACGCCTATGTTTGGCCAAATAATAAACGAAGTTCACGAACTTGTACAGAAAGAGGATCACCTTCCCGTAAAGGAATATTTCCTTAACCACTCAGATGAAAGTATCAGAAAATTTACTGTAGATATCCTTAGCATGCCTTATGAATATGCTAACTGGGAAGAAAAAGGCGTGTTCCTCCAAACACAGAAAAAACCAGAAGATAATGCACTAAAAGATGCGTACCAAGCTATCTTAAGATTCAAAATAAGAAAGATAAAAAAAGTCGTTGCCTTGCTGAAAGAACAGATAGAAAAGATAGATACAGATTCTGAAGATTACAAACATGCCATACTGGCCTTCAACGAGATTCAGGAACAAAGAATGAAGTTAGCAGATGAGCTGAATATGGTTATAGAGTAGAGATTGAGAATGATTCTGAAAAACTGGAGAGATTGAAGAGAATATAAAAAAACCAGTGTTGTCATTGTGAGTGGAGTCTAGCAGTCAGCATTGTAAATTCTCAGTCTATTTTCGAACAGCGTGGAGAAATCTTATATTTTCTCGATTGCGTAGTTTTTTTTTTACAACAGGTACCAGAGAAGTGGCAAGTAATCCGAACACTTTACAGTATTAATATCGAAAAAAAAAGGCCCAGATTTTACCTTGGACCTTCTTAATTTTTATTCAGTAATAAGTAGATATTACTTATTTCGACCTATACAATTCAAATCATCGAAAGCTCTATGTAATCTTTTTCCGAAAGATTGCTCAGATACTCTTAACCATTTTCTTGGATCATACTTTTTCTTATTCGGTATATCTGCCCCTTCTGGATTTCCAATCTGCGTCTGCAAATAAGCTTCATTAGCAACATAATATTCTCTGACCCCTTCTAGAAATGCCCATTGTAGATCTGTATCGATATTCATCTTGATCGCACCGTATTCTATCGCTTCTCTTATCTCTGCTTTACTAGATCCTGATCCTCCATGAAAAACAAAGTTGATCGGATTTTTTCCAGTATTGTATTTCTTCTGAATGAAATCTTGAGAATTCTTCAAAATGATAGGTTTCAGTTCTACATTTCCTGGCTTGTATACACCATGAACATTTCCGAAAGCTGCGGCAATTGTAAATCTATTACTTACTGCTTTCAGTGCCTCATACGCATAAGCCACTTCTTCTGGTTGTGTGTATAGCTTACTATTATCTATATCTGAATTATCCACACCATCTTCTTCCCCACCTGTAATACCTAGTTCTATCTCCAGTGTCATCCCTAGTGGTGACATACGCTTAAGTCTATCTACACAGATTTCTACATTTTCTTCTATAGTCTCTTCAGAAAGATCTAACATGTGAGAAGAATACAAAGGCGTCCCTGTTTTTTCAAAATGTTTTTCGCTCTCTCCTATAAGGCCATCTATCCATGGTAATAATTTCTTAGCACAATGATCTGTATGTAATATCACTGGTACACCATAAGCTTCCGCCAAATTATGTATATGATGCGCTCCAGAAACACAGCCTAGTATTGCAGCTTTTTGGTCATCATTTGACAATCCTTTTCCTGCATTAAATGTTGCACCTCCATTAGAAAACTGAATGATAATAGGAGATTGTAAATCTCTTGCCGTCTCTAAACAAGCATTAATTGTATTGGTCCCTATAACATTGACCGCTGGGATAGCATAGTCATTATTGTTAGCATCGTTAAATAATTCTGTTACCTCATCTCCATGGAGAACTCCAGATCTAAATTTAGACATTGACTTTAATTTTAAATTTTTTACAAATGAATGCTAATATACTTATATAATCTCTTTCTCGGTAAGATATCGCTCAGCATCTAGTGCCGCCATACATCCTGTTCCCGCTGCTGTAACCGCCTGCCTGTAGACATTATCTTGCGCATCTCCACTTGCAAAAACACCTTCTATGTTCGTAAGACTGGTATCTGGCTTAGTTATAAGATACCCCGTATCGTCCATATCTAGCATATCATTGAAGATCTGAGTATTAGGCTTATGACCTATCGCTACAAAAAATGCTTTTGTAGGAATTACTGATTCTTCACCCGTCTTATTATTCTTCACCTTCACACTTTCTACCTCTTTCTCTCCTAGTATTTCTACGGTCTCCGTATTCCAGTGTACTTTGATGTTTTCCGTCTTCATCACCCTATCTGCCATAATCTTAGAGGCCCTCATTTCGTCTCTTCTTATTAGCAAGTGTACTGTAGGGCAAAGCTTAGCAAGGTAACTCGCTTCTTCTGCCGCTGTATCACCGCCACCGACTACGGTTACATCCATTCCCTTAAAAAAGAATCCATCACATACAGCGCAAGCTGATACACCCTTATTCATGAGTCTTTGCTCACTAGGTAATCCTAACCACTTTGCAGTAGCTCCAGTAGCAATGATTACGGTATGTGTCTTTATTTCTTCGCCTTCTTCCGTCCATAGAGAATGTACCTCACCGTCAAAATTTACCTTTGAGATCAGTTCATAGTTGATCACTGTCCCGAATCGTTCTGCCTGTTTTCTGAACTCATCCATCATGGCAGGCCCCATTACCCCATCAGGATAACCAGGATAGTTTTCTACATCCGTTGTGATCATAAGCTGACCACCAGGTTCTTTTCCAGTGTAAAGTATCGGTTTCAGGTTAGCTCTAGCTGCGTATATCGCTGCTGTATATCCCGCAGGCCCAGATCCTATAATAACACAGTTTTTTATATCAGTACTCATAGTAATATCTATTTTTTATGCAAATGTAAATTTTTTCGTTGATCGAAAAATTTTGTAAGACAATTTTAAATGAACTATTTTTCAGGTAAACAATGTTTTTAGTAATATGGTTTAACAATAATTATGCATGATATCTTCTTATACAGCGCTTTAGGGGCTCTTATCCTCTGGTCTTTGTTTGATCTCAAACACGGCTTCATAGCCTCTTTATGTAAAATTACTTTTGCTATTTCTTTTTTTGGTTTATTATTAACTCTCTTCGCTGTAGAAGACAAACTTGGAAATCAGGTTATACATCTCTCTTTAGATTTGCTAATAATATCCTCAGGAGCATTTATTTTCCAAAAACTAAAGAACTATAAAGTAGCAATCATCTTGCTAAGCGCACTGTTTATTTATGGAATTCCCAAATTACATCAGCGGTTTCTTCAATCAAGCGTCCTAAGCGATAAAGAAAATAAATATGATACAACGGCTGAACTGCTAGTCGAGTTTCGAGAAGGTTATGATTTATTTGACATACGTGCAATAGAAAAAAAATATAATATCAGACTCAGGAGAGCTTTTTTTCCTGAGATAACTGAGAATACGACACTCGATAATTACTATTATGCTGATCTACCAGATTTTCTAGATGTCAAAAACTTATCGGGCTCCATGATAACAGAATCTGAAATCATATGGTCAGAACCTAATGAGATTCTAAGAATACCAAAATCAGCGGCCCCTCCCATTGACATAAAAATACAAAGAAAAGACGCTGCTATAAATGACCCCATGGTCGCTCAGCAATGGTCTACTGATAAACTAAATTACACGGAGCTGCATCAGTTCTTACAGTCTAAAAATGTAAAACCTGTCAAAACTGCCTTAGTAGCAGTTCTCGATAGTGGTGTCGATGCCAATCACGAAGATATTGCCGCAAATTATCGATCTATAAAGCCCGCTTACGATAAAGATGGCAATTCTCATGGAACCCACTGCGCAGGTATCGTAGCGGCGGTCAGTTATAATAAGGTGGGAATAGTCTCTATGGTGCCTAGCCCTAACTGGCTGCAAGTTACAAGTGTCAGGGTAATGAATCGGCTGGGAGTAGGTACTCAAAAAGCAACGATAGGTGGCATTATAGAAGCAGCCGATTATGGTGTAGACGTAATTTCTTTTTCTATAGGAGGCGTGAGTAATCAGTCGCGAGAAAAAGCATATAAGGAAGCCGTTGCTTATGCTAATGAACAAGGATCTATAGTCGTCGTAGCTGCAGGGAATAATAGTTCTAATGCTAAGTATACAACGCCTGCCAATGCAGAAGGTGTTATCGCAGTAGCCTCGATAGATCAGAATATGAACAAGTCCGTGTTCTCTAATACGATGGAAGATATAAAGATGCCTATCGCTGCGCCAGGTACAGATGTTCTTAGTCTAATACCAGAAAATAACTACAAGAAAAACAGTGGAACTTCTATGGCCACGCCGCACGTAAGTGCGCTCATCGGGCTCATGAAAAGTCTTCGTCCAGATCTAGATACCAATACCGCTTATGAAATATTAAGTCGTACTGGGAAATCTTCTGACGATAACTTATTGACAGGCAAGATCATCTACCCGCTAGGAGCTATCAAGGCACTAGTGGACTTATACCAAATCTAGTTTAGAATGACGGTAATTATTTATTTTTTTCTTCATGTTCCTTCGTTAAAAAGCCTCGCCGAACCTATGGGTTCGCCTACGTTTTTTGCCTCGATCCATTATACACAATTCTAAATCCTTTTCCGTCGTCTAAAAATAGAAATGGTATTAGTTCCGACGTAAGATTATAGGTATTGTGATCTTCCTAGATAGTGATTTTATTTTGTATTTGTATGTCAAATAAGCTTGTATCACCTATAAAACATATCCCTTATAAAATTAAATGATTCCATTTTTCAAAAAATTATAGAATTAGGCACCAATATAGACGGATAAGAATACGATCAGATATTCATAATTATTATGTTAGATCAGTATCTCTAATACGCCTAGCTATTTTCTTAACAACTACCTGGGGAGTCGAATTATTCATTACTATATAATGAGCCCGCTCATAAAACCCTCTTCTTTCTCTCATCTTCTGACTTATCAGCTTAGCTAGTCCTGTTTTGGAAAGTCCTTGCAATAGAGGTCTCTGCGCTATACTTGACGGTGTGCTAAGTCTTTTCAGCAGAGCGTTGTTATAGGTTTTTAGATAGATGACTGTTCCATTATCCTTTAGAAATCGAATGTTTTTTTCTGAGCATGGCGTACCACCTCCACAAGCTATCACTGCATTATCTACATTTATCAGTGCCTCTAATGTCTCTACCTCTATCTGACGAAAGCCTTTCTCCCCTTTTTCTTCGAAAATCTGACTTATGCTCATCGCTGCTCTTTCTTCTATCATCGTATCAAGGTCAATAACAGACAAATTTAGCTGTTTAGCAAGCATAATTGTGATTGTTGATTTTCCTGAGCCCATAAAACCTATTAGAAATATCTTCATATAAAGAACTATAATTACATTTGTAATTCGAAAATACGATATATGAATAAGGCTTCGTTTATATTCTTCCTTTTAATTGCTATTTTCTTTGCTGCGTGTGGAGACAAAAAGTCTATAAAGAACAACGCTACCTCTAATAAAAGTGGGTATGATGATCTAATTAATATTCCAGCAACTGCTTCGGGCGCCCACATAGATACTGTTAACGTTCCTAAAATAGCATTTGACGAATTGGCCTTCAATTTTGGAAAAGTAAATGAGGGGGAAATTGTAGAACATGATTACACCTTTACAAATTCAGGAAAGAAAGATCTAATTATTCTAGATACCAAAACCTCATGTGGTTGCACCGTCCCCTATTATGACAAGGCGCCTATCGCTCCAGGTGATGAAGGAACGATAAAAATCAAATTCGATACCGATGGTAAAAGCGGAGGTCAAGAAAAAAAAGTAACTATATTTACAAATTGTAATCCTGCTCAGTACAAATTAAAAATAGCAGGCCACGTATATCCAACGAAACAAAATTAACATTGAAAATGAATCTTATCATCTTACAATCCTCTGCACCTGCTGTAACGAACTTTATTTTTCTATTTGCTATTATGGCCGTGATGTATCTATTTTTCATCAGACCTCAGAATAGAAGACAAAAAGAACAAGCCGCATTCTCTAGCGAACTAAACAAAGGGGATGAAGTCGTAACAGCAAGTGGTATAATAGGGAAGATTAACAAAATAGAAGGCAATGTAATTCAGCTTCAAATAGATCAAAAAACATTTGTTAAAATGCTAAGTTCTGCTATTTCTAGAGAAATGACTGTGAATTATCATAAGAGTGGAGAAGAAGAAAAAAAGTAATCCATCCTTTTCCGAAAATATAAAAACAACTAACAATAGGTTTGCACTTATCGTATGTATATTCCTAGCTAGTTTGTTCTGGCTAAGCATGCAGCTCAACAAAGAGAGTGTCTATAACTGTACGGTTCCCTTACGATATACGGTTCCCGACAATTATATCCTGATGACTCCGCTACCAGAGAATGTAACGGTCGGTATTAAGGGAAATGTGAGCAAGTTACTTCTGACTCAGTCCAAATTAAAAAAATCTCCTATAGAGATTTTCGTCGGAAAAGAAAAAGCGCTAACTCCAGATCTCATAGAGTCGCAGCTGGTAAAAATTTTAGACCCTAGCATCTATAAGATAGTACGAATAGATATTACACCTACATCCCTATCCATAGATACTAGTCTAACTAAAATCGTAAGAATTACGTCTAATAACGATATAGAATTACGCGATGGACACTGTGTAACTTCTACAAAATTTTCGCCAAGTACAGTTACCATTCATGGACCTGCTCAGATCGTTAGAAACGTAGAAGAAATAAACGCGAGCAAGCTTGTGCTCAAAGATCTACATTCAGATTATCAGGACTCAATAGTTTTGCTACCTAGCTACAGCAATCTTATAGAATTAGTTAACGATAAATCGCTTATAGAGGTAACTGTAGCATCACTGGTAGAGAAAGAAATGCTTATTCCGATGAATCTACTCACTAAAGACGTAAACTTTGCCTATGATACCCTATCACTAAAGGTATCTCTGCCTGCTACGGATTATGATTCCTTTGATTATTCATGGATCGACTTGGATATTCTTGATACGGACTCCACGGTGCAAGTTATTATGCTTACTTCTAATAAGGAGAACATTAAGATTCTGGAATATAAATAGAAAAATGATTGACTCTTAGTCAAAATATTTTCAGATCCAATATCTTTTTTGGTTTATCCTTTGAGGCCGCACAAGACTGAATCTAAATTCGAATTTTAACTTTGAAACTGTCACGGATTTGAAGATCTTTTTTGCTAAGTTTAAATTTGTTGTCGTGTAGATCTATAAGGTTTAAGTTTATGAGTTGGTTTAATTCAGTGGGCACTCTATTAAAGCTGTTTTTATTTAAATATAAAGCTTCTAATTGTGATATATTCAAAAGATTTTGCGGTATGCTATTTAAGTTGTCATTCTCGAGGTGTAACACCTTTAGGTTAGGTAGTCCTTTTATAATATTAAGACTTTGGTTTACATCCATTTCTTTCTCATCATTAAGGTATATTTCGTATAAATTATCTAGTCCTGAAAATGATTGTGGTAATACGGTAAAATCGTTTCCACTTAGATCTAGAACTTTAAGATTTTTCAGACTTCCGATCTCAGAAGGTATTTCTTTCAGGTGGTCATTTTTTAAACTTAAATATTCGAGCTTATCAAGTTTGGCCCAATTACCGTCGGAGAGCGTAGTAAAAGGGTTGCTGTCAAGATAAAGAGCTTCTAATCTGTTAAGATTTAATAAAGAATTGGGTATACTTTGTAGATTATCATTCTCGAGGTGTAATATTCTTAGATTGGGCAAATCTTTAATGGCGCTGAGACTTTGGTTCACATCCATTTCCTTCTCATCATTAAGGTATATTTCGTATAAATTATCTAGTCCTGAAAATGATTGTGGCAGGACTCTAAAATCATTTCCGCTCAGATCTAGAACTTTAAGATTTTTAAGACTTCCGATCTCAGAAGGTATTTCTTTTAGGTGATCATTTTTTAAACTTAAATATTCGAGCTTATCAAGTTTGGCCCAATTACCATCAGAAAGCGTTGTAAAAGGATTGCTGTCAAGATATAGAGCTTCTAATCTATTAAGATTTAATAAAGAGCTAGGTATACTTTGTAGATTATCATTCTCGAGGTGTAATATTCTTAGATTGGGCAAATCTTTAATGGCGCTGAGACTTTGGTTAACATCCATTTCTTTCTCATCATTAAGATATATTTCGTATAAATTTTCTAATCCCGAAAATGATTGTGGCAAAACTGTAAAATTGTTTCCACTCAGATCAAGAACTTTAAGATTTTTAAGATTACCAATTCCAGAAGGTATTTCTTTCAGGTGATCATTTCTTAAACTTAAATATTCCAAATTTTTAAACTTAGTCCAAATACTATCCGGAAAAAAAGAAATATCCTGATTACTTAAATTTAAGCGGTAAACTGAATTTGAGATCTCTAAAGCATCCTCTAAGGAAGTAAATTCTTTTTTAACCGAGGAAGACTCCTTAATGATTTGGGCATTCATCTGATTAAGCGATATAATAAATAGGGAAGCTATTAATATATTGAAATGAAGAATTTTTTTCATTTTTATATTTTGAGGATTACGAGAACAATGTCTCACAAATGTTTAAGAAAAATTTAGTTCTATACCAACTGATAAGCCTTATAAAAAATAACGCATAAAAAAATCCTAAATAAGAACATATCTATGAACAAACAGATCTATTAAATAGTTTGTCAAAACTATCATAATTAAATTATTTTTAGATAATTATCAGCTTAGATGTTCGACTACAGGTAAAAGTACTGATATCGGTCGTTTCCGCGGTACGAGGATATGACATCATCACTTACTGTTGTCGATTTTATCTTTTTTATCGAGGGTCAAATTAAAAATTTTCAATAGATTTTATTTTAATTTTCTTGAATTGAATATGATTTGTATTTTTTAGATAGTTATGCTCCAACCTGATGATTGATGACGGCACTTTTAGTATTGGAAATTTTCCTTCATTAATCCACTCATCTCCTACTTCTTGGCATTTGGGATAATTCTCATATTTAAACTAATTCTTAGAAAGATCTTTTGAGAAAACTTATTTTATTTTTAGTTGACTTGGTATTTCTATTTCCATAATTGCAAACAAATGATTCAGTACTTCACCTGATCTATGAACAAGATTTTCAAGACTTGATAAAGCAATTGAATTTGATGAATAATTATCAACAACGATTGTATATCCCTACTTTATAATAGATACATTCCCCTTGCTAGAGAAAGTCTGATCATCTACACAGACAACATCTAGGACATAACCATAAGCATCTGGTGGTAGCTCACTTCCTTGGTGGGTGCCGTCCCAACCTTTTTCTTGTATATCAGAGTAGAACATACGTTCTCCCCACCTATTGTAGATTACAAGACGCATACTTTTTACAAAATTACTTCTTACAAATAAGACATCATTCACACCATCACCGTTAGGTGAAAAGGCCGTAGGTAAAAACACATCAAACTGATCACAATCTGGAGATCTGACTTCTAGATCAAACGTTGCAGTGGCCATACAGCCGAACTCATCTGTAGCTGTAACCGTGTATGTCGTTGTTTCTTCAGGACTTACAATTATGCTCGTACCTGTTTCTCCAGTAGACCACTCATAAGTCCAGTCATCATTAGGATCGACAATTGACAACTCTATATCTTCTGTTAGTATTATAAAATCTGCATCTGCTGTAATCTCTACCTCTATCTGGCTTACTAGTATAGGGAAGGTCATTTCTGCAACACAGTCTAGATCTACATTCGTCACCGTAACAAATATGTCCTTGGATACGTCAGCTAGTACTACTGGCATATTAGTATTCTCTCCGCTAACAATACAATCTGCTGGTCCCCACACATACGTCAGCTCGTCATCCATATTAGCAAATAATTCTAGCATAGTTTCTTCTCCCGAACATATAACATCTCCTGGGACTATAAGATCTAGCATAAACTCAAATGGCAGCGTCGTTATAACTGCTGTATCTGTACAGAATGCACCGTCAGATAAGAGGACGAAAAAACTATCTATTCCCATCGGTGTCACCGTTATATCAGAACCTGCACCGATAGGATTCATTTCCGAATCTAACCACTCAGGTATATAATCTATATTGTTAGAAATAGCAGACAACATAACAGTCTCACCAGAACAGTAGGGTACAGAATCTGATTCTATGGTTATAATAGGCTCTGCTCTTAGAGATACCAGCATAGTAGCTGATGTTCCTGCGCATAAGCTATCAGGGGAACTCAGTACAACCGTATACTCTCCTATCGTTGGGTATGTATAACATACTTCCTGTAAGCTAGATGTATCTGACAATACGGTCTCATCACCAAAGTCCCAAAAGATATTACCGTCAAATGTGGATGTATGCTCAAAGCAAACAGTTAATTCGCCACACATCTCGAGCTCCGTTGTAAAAGTCAGTGGAATTGTCTGACCTGCTAGAAATTCAACCATAATCAGACTATCACATCCAAACTGGTTTGTAACCGTTCCTGATAAAGTGAATCCTGAATCTCCTGGCAAAGATATTATGGTAGGCATCGTAGTATTCTGCCCTGCTATAATATGTGGATCATTGTTCCACATCAATTCTAATTCTTGTAAGGGGTTACCTGAATTAACAGTATATGTAATGGTATCTCCGAAGCATATCGTTATAGGAGAAATAAAGTCTAGGTTTAATTCATTATTGACAACTGTGATCATTCCTGTACCAGAAACACATCCTGCAGGATCTACAACGGTTACAAAGTAATCTATAGCGTTACCTACAAACGGTGGAATATCTACAGCGTCTCCCATAAATAGAATAGGATCAAAATCTGGATTAGTAGACCAAGCGTATTCTACAAAACCGTAAGCGTTCTGAACTTCTACTACCGCACCGTCATTACAATCCATATCTGTTTGTAATAGCAATATTTCTTCATCTAGAGAAGTAACAATATTTACAGTATCTGTAATCGAACAATCTCCGAAACTTACCGTCACCATGTAACTTACATTTCCATCTACTATAACGTAAGGATTACTCATGTCTCCATCTATAAAAACGAGTCCTTCATCAGGAGTCCAACTATAGGTCCAGTCTGGATTAGGATTAGATACTAAGAATACAGAATCTACTTCACATGCCAGTATATTATCTGCAAAAAACTCTATACTGGGGCGCTCTACTAATACAGTAGATATCCCTGAAGTTGTACATCCATTTGCAAATGCTACCATCTGCGTTATAATAATCGTTGTTCCTTCCGCTACTGTGATAACAAGCGGATCAGCACTAGAAGTAGTGGAAACACCATCTATAATGTATAACCAATTAACCTCATCTACCGTCGTTCCAAAAAGCTCAGTTGTATTTGTAAAGGATACAACTAAATTTCCATTCTCGTCTTCACATTCTACAATTGTGTAATCGTAGCTTGCATCGGGAATGAGATTTTCTATGTCTATCGTATCTCTTATTGATAACATACATCCATTCTCAAAACTCACGTTATGTTCTATGATCAACTGATCTATAATTGTCACGGAAAAATTAAATGGCGCTGTGTTGTATGTTGTAATGGCTCCATTTATATCTGTTATCCACTCTTGATTCGTAATAACGAAATCAGAGGGAATCTGGTCTTGGTCTATTAACTGCAACTCGAATGAATTAGGACTAGGACAATTGACAACCATAAGTTGATATGCGAGTATTGGCATCTGTCCTGCAGGATCATACACCAATGTATCCGTAATCGTACAATTTTCAGTTATAGATACAACTGTGATGATCTCTATATTTCCCATTCTAAGCACCTCATAGTCTGCTGTCTCCGTATCAAAAACTTGTACAACTCCATCTTGCGTTACTGTCCAGCTATAAGCCACTGGATCGAATCCATTAAAATTAGTAAACTGATTACTTAGACTGAGCACAATATTATTATTGGCACATTCGCTTATTTCAGCTAGAACTGTGGTGCTAGGAACTAATATTTCTATATTATTTATTTCGTCTGTATTTATTTGACATCCATTATCTAATACTGCAACAGCGGAAATCGTAAATCCAGTAGACATTGTTGCATCAAAAACTACTTCTTCACCTTCGAGCATTATGACGCCATTAGGAGTAGTTATTGTCCACAATATATTTTCTAGATCTGCTCCAATACTTCCACCTGTTAGTTCACCTTGAAGATGAATAGCATATCCGCCTTCATCACATAACCCCGATGAAGCTGTGACATTTAACGCTGGAATCAGTTCAGATAATATATCGTTGTTGACATGGCTAATTAAACAACCATTATCGAAAAACACTGTACTCTCTACAGATAGTTCTCCTAACATAACCTCTATCGTAATAGATGGACCAGATGGATCAATATTAGTTTCTACTCCATTATTAATTATAGTCCATGACCAAGCGACTGGAGAAACTCCAGTATTCAAAATAGCTGATTGGTCAGTTAGATTTATAAAATAAGTATCTTCATTACATGAGTCTAAAGTAAAGTCAAAATCAACAACAGGTAATAGATTATCTATAGAAACTGTTCGTTCAATAAGCCCCATACATCCCCCACCTGATGTAACCTCGAGGACGATCATTACGTCCGTTACATTAAAAGGCAGAGCAACAATTACATTTTGTCCATCGTACTCATCTACAACATCGTTATAGCTTACTGTCCAACTCCACTCTACGATGGGTGATCCGGTGCTTGGATCATTTGAACCATTATCTGATAAATTCACCATAAGGAACTGTCCATCAGCCTCACTACATTCTGCTAAAGAAAAATCAAAATCAGCAATAATACCTGATAAAAATGCAGGGATGGTATCTACCTTAATCACCTCACAGTCTGTAAGATCACTAGACTCTGTCAATATAACTTCGTAAAACCCTTCCGCTGGAAAGGTGAACGTAGGATTAGGATCTATGGATGTAAAAAGTAAGTTTCCGTCCAGATCATTTACCTCCCATAAGAAACTAGCACCATTATTATCTGGACTCCTTTCTAGATCAACTGTGAGACTCGTACAGTCATTTCCTACTGTACTGAAATCCGCGATAATAGGATCTAAACATACTCTCGTATTGTATTCAAAATCTCTTCTAGTTTCAGAAATCTTGACACCATTTCTATATTCTTCTACACATATACCTACTAGGAACTGACCTACAATTCCGGGTCTTGCTGTCAGCAATCCAGTCTGGGAATCTAGTGTGAGAGGATTACCAGAACCTAACATATTATTGTCATCATAACCGGTCTGCCATACAATATCATCGTACGGTGGAGGAAATGCTGGCTGTGGTCTAGGGTCATCAAAAGTAGCTCCTGTACTAGGGGTACATAGTTTATATACTAACGAATCCCCATCTAGATCTATCGCGCTATGATCAAAATGTAATTCCTCATCAGAGCATATATAAATGTCTGGCCATTGCTGAAAAGCCGCCGCATTGTTACATAAGTTTTGTCCATCTGCAGTAAGTTCTATATGATAAGAACTACCCGTTTCTAGGGGTGCAACCACATTGTCTAATGATACGTTTCGACAACATCGCTGATAAACTAGTACGTAGCCTTCCTCTAAATACGGAAGCTCTACTTCTCCTACATATCTAGTCTCATGAACACAGACAGGAGATCCCACAAATCCACAGGCATCAAAAATATCATTGGTTAAAGTATCATCTGTTACAAAAGGAATAAACAGTTGTCCCTCCATAGCCAGATTCACCATGAGCTGACCACTCTTAGAATAGATAGCTACTGATGCTGGATTATCGAAAGTGGCATCTGGATCCCCATTCTCACAATCTCTTCTCACCAGAAGATCTATTTCGTATATATTATTTCCTAGGCATTTATAAGTTATGTCTCCTCCTACAATATGCGTAGCTTCAGCTACCTGCGCTATACAAAGGAGAACGAGTAAGCAAATAAAGTTAATTACTTTACCACCTATCTTAATTTTCGGTATGTAATCAGTCCACATCATTAGTTGCTTTCTACTTTTAATATTTCAGTTCTTCTTTCTTTAGAGGCATCTATACTATAGATCGATTGCCTTGTATCTCTACTAGAATCACTTACCCCCTTAGGTGCTAGATCTTCACCATAAGGTATTTCTCTGATCCCAAGGTTTCCATTATCTATATATGTTGATAGCAATCCAGATTTATATCTTCGTAACTCATTTTTGATACTACTTATTCTTCTTTTACTTAGACTCTTATTGTATTTATTTCCTGCTACAGGACTTGCATACCCTTTGATGACTAGTGTAAGACTTTCTCCTTCTGCAAGTCTCCCTCCCAGAGCATCTAGAAATATGTTCATGTTATTATATCCTGCATTGACATAATTAGTGAAGAAGTTTTCTATATCTTGTTGTGCAATAAACTTCTCATCACCAGTTAAGGATTTAGAGTATCTAGACTTAAAGTATTCTTTTCTATTGACAAAAGGGTAATAAGTTTCTGTATATGTCAAATTAGTTGTCGTTTGTAATGTTTTTTTATTCGGTCTATCATTATCAAAATACAAGGTGACAGGTAAGAAATAATTTAGGTTCTGTTTTTTCTTTAAGTATACTTTTTTTGTCATGCTATCACCTGTTGCTTCAGATGTATCCAGAAGCAAACTAGTAGATTCATAGCCATCTCTACTTACACTAATTCTATATTTTGTATTTCTCAGCAATGGTATTTTGTAATCGTTACTGTTGAAATTAGAAGCTTTGATAACAGGCATATCTGGATCATCTAGATTCTCTATTATGATTGTAGAACCATTAAGCGCTTCCAATGTCCTATCATCAAAAACCGAAAGATCTAAGTGTAAAGTATTAGGTTTAAGATATAATTTTCTGATAATTATTTCTGGACTTATGATTCCTTTAGTACTGAGCTGAACAGTATCAGCCTCGAAACCTGGCTTCTCACCGATGATCTGGTAGGCTCTATTTTTTGACAATGGGAAAAGATGATCTATTCCCTTTTTATTAATCTTTATAGGAGAACTCTTTCCTGTCGTAAGGTCTATTACTCTGACAGTTGCAGCAAATAAAGAGTCCATTGTTTCCTCGTTAAATGTCTGTGCATTAAGTTGTAAATCCATAGGACCAATTTCTGCCTTGAAAACATCAAAACAACAAGCCTCTTCCAGATCTGAAATATATAATGATCCAGTCCTGTTAGATGAAAAATAAGCCTCTTCTTCGTCCTCTCCTATAGGATGATAGTATACATCATCGTAGCTACTGTTTATTGGCGCACCTGCATTCTCAGGCTCTAGATAATTTTCTTCTTTGTGTAGAGCTGCATACACATCATAACCTCCAAGACCTGTATACCCATCTGAAGAAAAATATAGAGTCTCGCTTACTTTAGAATAGTAAGGGGTTATTTCATTTGCAGCTGTATTGACATCCGAGATATTTACAGGAACTGTAAAATTCCCTTCCCTATCAAAGGTCGTTTGCCAAAGATCTAATCCTCCTTCTCCACCTGTCATATCGGAAACAAAAAACAAGGTATCTCCTTTAACAAAAGGCTGAGTTTGTGTAAAACTATCTACATTTATATGCTTAGGCAAGGGCATGCCTTCCATGATATCGTTTAAATCCGTGATCATGGTGAAATACAAATCACATACTATTTCACTTGCCGTTTTATATTCGCATACTGTATAGAACATCATATCTTGATCCTCTGTAAACGCACTATGCGCAGTGCTAAGCTTATTATTATTAATATCAGAATCTAATAGTGCGGATTCACCTATTTGACCTTTAAGCATCAGCTTAGAACTCAGTCTATCTGGAGAATGGATACCAGACTGATCCTTGAATCTTAGAGAAGAGAAAATAATTGAATCTCCTATATCGGTTGCCCCGAATTCGCTATACTTAGAATTTACCTGACTCCCTAAGCGCTCTACTTTAATATGTTCTTTATTATATTTTTCAAGGCTGACAGCCCATTTACAAGATTCCATTTCTTTTCTAGCCTTAGTCGTGAAGTAAGGATCTTCATCCTCATGCTCAGAAAGGTATATATTGTACATGTCTAATGCCTCCTGATAATCACCTTTCTTCTGCTTCATTTCAGCTAGGTAGAAAGTAGCTAGAGGATACATATTATTATCATCACTTTCTACCACCATGGTAAACATACTGTCTGCAAGATTGTATGCATCAAATAGTCTTGCTGAACTGGCATACTTGTATTGTACCTCTGTCGAATTCTCATCAAATTCTAAAACGTTTCCATAGTATACTAAAGCACTATAGTAATCTTTATTCTCGAATGCCTTTTCAGCAGCATCTATATATTTCGCTTTACTCTGACCTGTAAGAGCAGTATAACTCAGCATAAGGAGCAATATGAAAATCTTATATTTTAATGTCAATATCTTCATGATTAAAATATAGGGCAGGTTTTAAAGACACCTAGAGGTTTTACTGATTTAATGATATATCTAAAGTGCAGCTCTGGACCACCCCTAGAATCTGTCGCAATATTAAACATGGATAGATCTACATCGTAGCTGAAGCTTACATATATATCATTATAGGATATAGCTACTTTAGGGAATATAGAGTTACTTGTTCTATATCCCACTCCAACATGAACATTGGTTTGTTTTCCTCTTTTCTGACTTACATATATATCTAGCAGAGCTCCTATTATAAATTCGTTATAGGTAATCTGATCCTGATACAATGCAGAAAGATCTAAGTCTAACTTATCGGCAATCTGGAACTTACCCATAGCATAAGCCGATATTCTTCTAGGTAAATTAATATTAAAGTTTCCTCCTGTGAAATCTGTTGAAGGTTCTATAAGATGAAACCACCCTACTCCTAGATCAACTTTAGATCGTACATGTTCTTGTAATCTATAATTAATACCGACAGCAGATTCGAATATATTTATTTTGTCAAAAGCAAAATTTTCTTCGTTTGGTAAACTAGGATCGTACACCTCGCCATTCCATTGTCTATCCCAGCTTAGTGCGGACTCACTGAAACCTCTGTTAGCATATCCTCCTTGTAATCCTATCGTAATAATGTTACTCTTATTAAGAAGATGTGTGTAACTAGCGCTAAGATTAATATTGGCAAGTTGTATTCTGGAATCACCTTGTCTATCATAATTGAAAAGTAGGCCTACTCCAAAGAAATTAGAATTACTTTTTCTGTAAATCTTCTGATCATATGACCCACTAAAGGTCAGCCATGGAACAGGTACAGACTCCCACTGATCTCTTACACTAGCCATTACTCTTTTATCGCCATTGAATATACCTGTCAAAGCAGGATTAATATTCATCGGTGAGTTATAGAACTGCGAATAGTGCAAATCTTGCGCCTCGCAAAATGTTTGCAAAAAGAAAAGAAATAATATGCCTGATAGTAATTTTTTCAAAAGTAAATATCTAGTTTAAAAACACATTAAGTATTTTAGTAATGTATAAATAATTGATTTTCATTTAATTGATTTTCAATGACTTAGAACATTACAACTATGATCTAGATATGCAAAAACCGTACTAAGTTATTAGTGGCATTAGAAAGAGCCAAGTCCTTTCCTTACTGTTCAATCGTATATTGTAATTATCTCTCCTCAGTAGAGAGGCGTTATAGTCGTTAGCACTATTTTGACATTTACCTACAGAAAACTGAAAAGTATGTGAATAGTATGTGAATTAGAAATTCTAGATGGTCATCGGAAGAAAGACAATACCATAACCACCGATACACTAATTCATAAATAGACAATTGACCTATAATATCACAGTTCTCATACTGCTTACTCATCTAATCCGCTTCTTAGCACAGAATACGAATTCTCTATGGCTAGCATGGAATGAATCGTCCCTAGATGATCATATAATTTATTTTATTTTGAATGCCACTGTCTTAATCCTTTGTGTTGCACGACCATTGATCTCTTCAGAGAGCACTAGATTTCTATCTTTTGCTGTTTGCATGACCTGATCTATACGCCTTATAATACCATAAGGGATTTTATGCTCATCTAGTAAGAAAATAAGACTTTCCGTTTCTTTCCGAGTAATAGCACTTTCTAGATAATCATATAGTTTAGATCTATTCTGTAATCTTAAGATATTGTTACTATACAGCTTATCAGACTCTAGACCTAAGACCCCTAAAAGCTTATGGAAATAATCATCATTTGTCACAGCTAGTACAATCTGCGTTCCATCCTTCATAACAAAAGTCTCTCCATAGGGTGCTATATTAGGATGGAGTAAGCCCATAGGCTGAGCTATAAATCCTGCATTAAGATAATTAGATGCTTGGTTTGCTAGGGCTGTAATTCCAGCATCTAGTAGAGATACTTCAATATAACTCCCCTTCCCTGACAGCATCCTTTTTATTAGTGCAAGTAAGATAGCTTCTTTCATTTGGTGTGCCGCTATCAAGTCAATAAGTGCCACTGGCATTTTACATAGTTGTTCCTTGTCTAATCCTGTCATGGATAAGAATCCGCTCTCTGCTTGTATAATTACATCATAAGCTGGACGATCTATATCGTGGTCAAAGGATACTAGCTGTGCATATACTACACTAGGATTTATTTTCTGTAAATCTTCGTAATCTATTCTTAGCTTTTTCGCAGAGCTAGGTTTGAAATTACTGATAATTATATCAGCTTCTTGTATAAGTAAAATAGCCTGTTCATAATCTACTTTATTGTTTAGATTTAGGGATAGGTATTGCTTATTATAGTTAGCACTGTAGAAATAGGCACTTTCCTTATTATTCGCATCTTCTTCTCGCAGTTTCCATCCTCTGGTAACATCTCCTTTAAGAGGCTCTATTTTGATAACTTCTGCACCTAGCTCTGCAAAGAACATTCCTACGGTCGGACCTGCCAGTACAGAGGCTAGCTCTATAACTTTTAAACCTTTGAGATAATTGTTAATTGTACTATCCATAGTTTTAGGTATTACTATTTTCAATATTTTCTAGGACTAAAAATATAAAAGTATCATGACAACTAGTAATTTGCATTACTTGTAAGTCGCTCTAAAATATAGTTTAAATATGAAGAAAAAAGTAATCATACTAAGTGGTGCTGGTGTAAGTGCTGAAAGTGGTATCAAAACATTCAGAGATGCAGATGGCTTATGGGAAGGTCATGATGTTATGGCAGTTGCTAGTCCTGAAGGATGGCGTAATGATCAGAAGCTCGTACTCAATTTTTATAACGAAAGAAGAAAACAACTGCTAGCGGTAACTCCTAATTCTGCCCATCAAGATATAGCCGCTCTTGAGGAAAAATACGAGGTTGTTGTCATCACTCAGAATGTAGATGACCTACATGAGCGTGGAGGCAGTACAAAAATTATCCACCTTCATGGAGAGTTATTAAAGGTACGTTCTACAGGTAATTCTGAATTAATATACGACTGGGCTAAAGATCTCAATAAAGATGATCGTTGCGCAGATGGCTACCAGCTAAGACCTCACATTGTATGGTTCGGAGAAGCAGTACCAAAACTGGAAGAAGCTATTATAGAAATAGAAAATGCAGATATTGTTATCATCATAGGAACTTCAATGCAGGTCTACCCTGCTGCCAGTCTGATCAGTTATGCGCCTAGTTTTTCCAAAAAAATTTATATCGATCCTAAGCCTTCCATTTCTATTGATGAAGCGAAAGCCATGAATTTAGAAATTGTAGCAATGAAAGCTACAGAAGGGATGAAGAAATTATTAGAAGAGTTAATTTAACTTATACCAATTCTAATTTAGAATGACGGTAATTATTTATTTTGTTCTTCATGTTTCTTCGTTAAAAAGCCTCGCCGAACCTATGGGTTCGCCTACGTTTTTTGCCTTGATCCATTTTGAACAATTCTAAATCCTTTTCCGTCATCTAAAAATAGAAATGGTATTACTTAATAGCCTTAGATTCTATTTTTTTTCAGGCATTATTTATTTAGATTTAGCGGGTGTATCGTGGTAAAATCATCATAGAGCAAATTACTTCGTGCTGTAGCTACGGAATATAGATTGTTCCATGTAAGTGGTCAAATGAAAATAGCATTTTCAAATGTGAGGTTGTCATGAATTTACCTGAGTTGTTACGATTTTTAATAGTATAAATCGATAGTCTCTATAATAAGAGAGCTATAAGAAGTTTTCTTTTACTTGATTAATTATTTTATTTCCAGTTGGGTCCGCATTAGTTTTTAGTTCACAAAATTTTTCAGCCCATTTTGATGTACGAATCCTTAAAGGAGGTTTTTCCATCTTTGCTACATTTAAAATAACTTCAGAAACTTCCAAAGCGCTTTGATAAACTTTTTCTTTACTGTCGTTTGCTCTTTTTTGATTACCCGCCATATATTTTTTAAAGATGGGCAAATATTCTCCAGTTGCAAATTGTCCGTCAGTAGCTGTTTTTTCAATGGCTGAATTCATAAATTCAGTAGATATTCCACCTGGTTCAACACATGTAATTTTAATGTTGAATGCTTCAGATATATAGCTAGCTAATCCTTCCATAAATCCCTCCACACCAAATTTTGCTCCACAATATAATTCATTAAAAGGTTGACCCACTAATCCACCAACAGATGTAATGCTTATGATTTGACCAGACTTCTGTTTTCTCATGAATGGGATAACAGCTTTAGTGCAATAAATAACACCAAGATAATTGACTTCAGTAACCCATTTGATTTCATCTATGGACGAATGCTCGGTTGTTTTAGCGAAACCAGCACCCGCATTATTTATCAATACATCAATCTTTTTATTCTTTTTAATTATGGTGTTTATTGCTAAATTGATGGATGCTACATCCGTAACATCAAGATGTAGTATTTCAATGTCTAAGTTGTGAGTTTTAATTTTAGTTTTTAAAGCATCTGCTTTCTGCATGTTTCTCATTGAAGCATATACTTTAAATCCATTTTTGGCAAACAGGATAGCACTTTCAAAACCTACGCCTGAAGATGTTCCAGTGATTAGTACGTTTTTTTTCATATCTATTTTATTTGGTTAGTGCGTACGGTTTATATTGGGTAATACTGATTGTTACGTTCATTTTCTTGTTTTGTTATCGAATACAGTTAGAAGTCCCCAACAGATTTATGTAAATCTATTTAGTCAAGATGATTATTAACTTAATCTCTGTTGCTTTAGAGAAACTTCATTGGAATCATTACCCGACCCTTATCGTTCTCTTGCTCTAACACTAAATGTTCTTTAAGACTCCCTTACAACTTTTCCTAACGAATAGCTGGCGAATTCCAATATTAAGAACACGATTAGGAATTTAATCATTCTTTATTTTCTTATACCACACTTTAACTATCTTATTATTGATAGGCTTCAGGAGAATAAGTTAATTCATAACTGTGAGTATATATTTCGAATACAATTCCAAAAGGGTCTTCAACATATACCATTTTAAAAGGCTTCTCATTTGGGTAATACTCTCTTATTGGCATTCGTTGTTTCCCACCATTTTCAACTATTTTATTTGTTAATGTTTCAATATTTGGATCTTGTACACAGAAGTGAAAAAGTCCTGTATTAAAAGGATTAAATTTAGGAGCTTCTTTAATGCCATTAGGAAATGAAAATAATTCAATACCAATTCCGTCTGAAGTTGCTAAATGTGCAATCTCAAATTCAGTCCAATCGTCGCCAAATGCGTCAATGCACATTTGACCAATAGCAGTATCCTTATCTTTTTTAATTTTTGATGGTTCCACAACTACATACCAACCCATTACTTCAGAATAGAATTTTACAGCTTCTTTAATATCTGGAACAGTTAGTCCTATATGAGAAAATGATTTTGGATATTTGTTATTTTTCATGATTATTTTTTTTGGTTATATAATTGGTTTTAGCCTACTTCGTCTCCCACGAGGTACGAGGGACATATGATCGTAATTATCTATTGTTATTTTCGTGTTTATTTTTGTAATGTAGTTTGCTACAGATACAGTTGAAATTCATATTTTGTCGTTTTCCCAATTGGTGTTTTAAACTTAAGAAAAATTTTTATTTCATATTCTTAATACAAGGCAAGTTGTACGTAATTTATTTGTATCATATTTTCTCAAATAATTACTGGTCTTCTTTATAGAATTTATCTGAATCCAAGCAGTTAATCAATCTTATACCAATTCTAGTTTAGAATGACGGTAATTATTTATTTTGTTTTTCATGTTCCTTCGTTAAAAAGCCTCGCCGAACCTATGGGTTCTTTGCTAGCCCGCCCGCTTCGTGCTGTGCCTGCCGTATGCAAGGAGGCAGGGTCCTCTCATTTAAAGCACTTGCGTACTTTATTCGACTACGTCGAACTCATTCGTTCTTGCCTTGATCCATTTTGAACATTTCTACATCCTTTTCCGTCATCTAAAAATAGAAATGGTATTACAAATAAAATAGGATCTGGTTTATTTCTTCCATTTTAATTTTCTTTATATCTAATTACACTATTAAAGTAAAATACGAAAAAAAGCCTGATCTATATTACAAAATCAGGCTCAAATTTAAGGTGTGTAGTGTATTTACATCTTTAGCTTCCGCACATAAGGCATCCGTCGTCCATATTACAGACTTCGCCTTCCTGTACTTCAACTGGGTCTAGATCTACGGTCTCTTGTTCTGTCCCGTTGATGAATTGCTTTTGGTGTTTTTCACTTAATGTGAATTTAATAGGATCTACTGCGGCTTTGGATCTCAAATAATACATCCCAGTTTTCAATCCTTTTTTCCATCCGTAGAAATGCATCGACGATAACTTACCGAAGTTTGGATTTTCTACAAATAAATTAAGACTTTGACTTTGACATATATAAGCTCCTCTATCAGCTGACATATCTATGATTACCTTTTGGCTAATTTCATAAACAGTTTTGTATAGATTCTTGATATCTTGAGGGATCTCATCAATTTCCTGTACCGATCCATTAGAGGCCATCAATCTCTCCTTCATATCTTCGTTCCACAGTCCCATTCCGATGAGATCTTTCAGCAAGTGTTTATTGACAACGATATATTCTCCCGACAAAGTTCTTCGCGTGTAGAAGTTAGCCGTATACGGCTCAAAACACTCATTGTTTCCTAATATCTGAGAAGTAGAAGCTGTAGGCATCGGTGCTACTAACAAACTATTTCTGATACCATCTTTTATAATATTTTCTTTTAGTGCTGTCCATTCCCATCTAGTTGATGGAGTAACGTCCCACATATCATACTGTAAGATTCCCTTACTTGCAGGTGAGCCTTCAAAAGTTTGATATGGACCATCTTTTACAGCTAGTGCATGAGATTCTGTCAAGGCTGCAAAGTATATTGTTTCGAAGATATCCTTGTTTAGCTGCTTAGCTTCTTCGCTATCAAATGCATGACGCATAAGTAAGAAAGCATCCGCTAAACCCTGCACACCTATTCCGATAGGACGGTGTCTCATATTGGAATTCTTAGCTTCTATTACAGGGTAATAGTTGACATCTATAACTTTGTTTAGGTTCTTAGTTATAATTCGCGTTATCTCATATAATTTCTGAAAATCGAATTCTTTAGTTTCTTCATTGACAAACCTACCTAATGATATAGATGCTAGATTACAAACTGCAACCTCATCTGGTGAAGTATACTCCATAATTTCCGTACAGAGATTACTTGACTTTATTGTACCTAGGTTTTTCTGGTTAGACTTATTATTAGCTGCATCCTTGTACAGAACATAAGGTGTCCCTGTCTCTATCTGTGATTCCAGTATACTGAACCAAAGGTCTCTTGCTTTTATTGTTTTTCTAGCTTTTCCTTCTTGCTCATATTTGTGATATAGAGCTTCGAACTCTCCACCATATACATCTGCAAGTCCAGGACATTCGTTAGGACAGAACAAAGACCATTCTACATCCTGTTCTACTCTCAGCATAAATAGATCTGAAATCCATATTGCATAGAAGAGATCTCTCGCTCTCATTTCTTCTTTACCATGATTTTTCTTTAATTCTAAGAAGTCATGTATATCTGCATGCCAAGGTTCTAAATAGATTGCAAAAGCTCCTTTTCTTTTCCCTCCCCCTTGATCTACATATCTTGCTGTATCGTTAAATACTTTAAGCATAGGAATGATACCATTAGAGGTTCCTCCTGTTCCCTTTATGTATGATCCTTTTGCTCTTACGTTATGTATACTGAGACCTATTCCACCTGCTGATTGTGATATTTTAGCACATCTAGTGAGTGTGTCAAAAATACCAGTAATACTATCCTCCTTCATCGACAATAAGAAACATGATGAGAGTTGTGGTTTCGGTGTAGACGCATTAAAAAGTGTTGGCGTAGCATGAATAAACCATTTTTCCGACATAAGATTATAAGTCTCAATGGCTGAATCAAGATCAGTTGAATGTATACCTAAGGCCGCTCTCATGAGTAGATGCTGTGGTCTCTCTACTATCTTACCATTAACTCTTAATAGATAAGATCTTTCTAAAGTTTTAAATCCGAAATAATCGAAAGAGTAATCTCTGTCATAAATTATTGCAGAATCTAATTTATCTCTGTTATCTCTAACGATCTGGATGATCTCTTCTGATATAAGACCAGCCTTATCATTTGTTTTTGGATCGATGTAATCGTATAAGATCTCCATCGTTTCCGCAAAAGACTTCTTCGTATTTTTATGAAGATTACTTACAGAAATTCTTGCTGCTAAAACAGCATATTCGGGATGGTTAGTCGCCATTGTAGCTGCCGTCTCAGCCGCTAGGTTATCTAGGTCAGTTGTACTTACACCATCGTAGAGTCCTTGTATTACCTTTTTGGCTATTTCTAAATGATTTATATAGTTAGCATCTAGACCGTAACACAACTTTTTTACTCTTGCTGTAATTTTGTCGAAGGATACAGCTTCCTTTCTACCATTTCTTTTAATTACTTCCATTTTTGTTCATTTAAAATGAGTTCTAATTTCAGTTTGTTTACTATGGATCTTACTGTACCCTGTGGAGACAGAGATAGAATCCTATGGTAGACCATAACTTCGTTAGATAGTTAGAAAATGTAGTTTTCTCTAAAAAACTTAATACGTGTGTAGGTTCTAGAAATCCTCGTCCAAAGTGAATACCTGGCTATCTCTGCCTGACATCACACCTGCTTTTTGGTAATCTCCCACTCTTTTCTCAAAGAAGTTCGTTTTTCCTTGTAGAGATATCATTTCCATCCAAGGGAAGGGATTCTCTGTATTGTAGATCTTTTCATTTCCTAATGATATCAACAGTCTGTCCGCGACAAACTCGATGTACTGACACATCATCTCGGCATTCATACCTATCAATCTTACAGGAATAGCATCCGTAACAAATTCTTTCTCAATTTTCACAGCGTCTGCTATAATTTCTTCTATAGTCGATTTAGGGAGTTTATTTTTTATATGCTGGTTATACAACAAACAAGCAAAATCGCAGTGCATTCCTTCATCTCTCGATATCAACTCATTAGAGAATGATAGCCCAGGCATCAATCCTCTCTTCTTCAACCAGAAGATAGAGCAAAAAGATCCTGAAAAGAATATTCCTTCTACTGCTGCGAATGCAATTAGTCTCTCTGCAAAACTGGCATCATCTATCCATCTCAAAGCCCAGTCTGCTTTCTTCTTCACGCATTCAAGATTCTCTACTGCATTAAATAGATAATCTTTGTCCTTATTGTCCTTTATGTAAGTATCTATTAATAACGAGTAAGTTTCGCTATGTATATTTTCCATCATGATCTGAAAACCGTAGAAGAACTTGGCCTCTGTATACTGAACCTCAGTTACCATGTTTTCCGCTAGATTCTCATTTACAATACCATCGCTGGCTGCAAAAAAAGCTAAAACGTGCTTTATAAAATGCTTCTCATCATCACTAAGCTTAGTTTCCCAATCTGTTATATCCTGGTGCAAGTCTATTTCTTCTGCTGTCCAAAAACTTGCTTCTGATTTTTTATAAAATTTCCAAATATCATCATGCTCTATAGGGAAAAGAACAAATCTATTTGGATTCTCTTTCAAAATAGGTTCTATTGCTTTAGTCATTGATCGCTGTTTATCATGTTTAGGTTCAAATATGTGGGAAAACATATTAAGAAAAATAATTATATCAAAATTAAACTTATAATTTGAAAGACAAAAGAAGTATTATAAAAATTTATATATATTTATTAACTTAATGTGTAAGTTATTGAAAATAAGATATATTATATAATAAAGTTAATTTTGCTAATTCTGTATCTCGTCTCGTATCCCTTTTTCTTTTAACGTCACAAATAAATGAAAATTATACTGAATTTGGTTTCTAAGTTATCCACACATGTTGGTAATATCACTAACATATTAAAAATCAATATCATATATAAAGTTAATATTACGATAGATATATTATAAGCATCTGACTGTTAAGGTATGAACCTGATGTTAGGAGAAAAAATTATGATTTACTCGCTTTTCTAAAAAACCAGATTATTAGAATTCCTAAGAAAAAAGAAACTAAAATGAGTATAAAGAAGGCATAGGGTGAATCATCGAATGGGAGATGCTTAAGATTCATTCCGTAGAAACTTGCCACTAAGGTAGGCACCATTAGTATAATAGTTATGATCGTTAACCGTTGTATAAAAGCGTTCATGTTATTTGACACAATAGAAGCATAAGCCTCCATCGTTCCACTGAGTATGTTGGTATATACATTAGACATCTCTAGCGCTTGGTTATTGTCAATGATTACATCTTCAAATAAGTCAAAGTGGAATTCCTTTTCCCTAATTTTAAGAAGATCAGTTCTCTTCATCTTCATCATTAAGAGATCGTTCGTACTGAGAGAATTCACAAAATATACGAGACTCTTCTCTATTCTCAACAATTCTTGCAACTCTCTATTTCTACTGGAGTTATATAATTCTTGTTCTATAAGATTTCTTTTCAGATTAAGCTTTTTTAGGCACTCAAGAAAACGCACTACATTTTGCTCGAACAACTGTAGGGTAAACAGCTCTTTGTCAATAGGGTTAAATCCCTTGACTCTACCATCCAAAAACTTTTCTATGATCGGATTATCCATTCCTGATACCGTAACGATCAGCTCGCGCGTAAGTATGATACCTATAGGTGATGTCTTATATATCGCCTCATTATCTTTACTCGCTTCATTAAGTATAGGCGTATTAATTAAGATCAGATTAGCGTTGTCTTCTCGCTCGTACCTACTGCGCTCATCTATATCTAGGGAATCTACAAGAAAATCTAAAGGTATATCTAAAGTCCGCGCAAGTGGATCTAACTCCCCTTCTACAAAAGGAGGGTTAATACTGATCCAATGACAATTTTCTATGCCATCGACTTCCGTTATTGCTTTGTCTTGAAAGGTGAGGTAACGGATCATAGCTAGGACTTTCCATGAGGTAATTGTTAAATTCTATACAAACATAGGCTTAATAAAATAGAAGGCAAATTTCAATCCATAAAATTACAAGATTAACTAAATATACGCATCGACTTTATATCTTCCATAAAGTATTCGTAGACCTCTGATTCTATAATCGCCTGATCATCATTAATTTGCTTCATATTAAAGTAATCCATCACTATATCTCCCTGTTGTTCAAAATTAAAATGATATAGCCTACCATTTCTAAGTTTCATATTCATCAGCCCAGCCGTTCTGAAGTAATTATAGCCTTCCTTAGATCTCTGAGCGAGTATAGCTTTAGGAATATATATAGACCCAAACTGCAGAAACTGCCATACATGGACTAACTCATGAATCAAGATTCGATCTGACATATGCCCATAACAATTAATTGTCTGAAAGCTAACATAGGCAAATCTTCCTTGTTTAGGTCCCGAAACTGATCGATTATCTATTCTTACTAATTCAGGTAATATACTATTTCCAAAAACCGATCTAGCTAGTTCCAGCTCTCTATGAGTTAAGAATCTAGTGTTCCACTTAAACATCTCCATCGTAATCTCATAGATCTCTGGTAAAAAGATAACATCTATAATATAAAAGGGTATACCGAATAGCCACTCTGCACCAGTTTTTATAATCTCGTGTTGCTTATATTTAAAATCATATGGGACAATCCATATTAAGTGTATAAGTAGACGCTTAATTCTAACAGGCAATTCCCTGATAGCAAAAATTATCCTGTAATAAACAAACTTTATCTTATCTGAAAAGCTATTCATTTACTCAAATCGTAATACCTTAATAGGCTTAATCTTAGCAATTATATAGGTGGGTAAAATTAGACAAACAATCACAAGAAGCAGAACGGATACATTAATTACGCTTACCATAGCCCAGTTAATTTCTATAGGTGCTTCTGTCAAATAATAATTCTTCTCATCTAACTTTATAAAGCCAGTATATTTCTGCAGCAGAGAAATCCCTAGTCCTAATAAATTGCCCCAAAACAAACCATATATAACTATTATGCCCCCTTGGTACAAGAAAATCTTACGAATATCCCAGTTTTTATGACCTAGTGATTTTAATACCCCAATCATTTTCGTCCTTTCTAGAATCAGAATAATAAGCGCCGTTATCATATTAATGATACAAACCCCTATCATGAGGGCCATAATAACCCATTCATTTATTTTCTGTAATTCTAACCATTCAAATATACCTGGAAACTTTTCTTGTATCGTCTGGGAATATAGATTGCCTGGTAATACTCGCTCGTATAGATGATCTGAGATAATGCCCATATCTTCAAAATGTTCTGTTATCACCTCATAGCCCGCAATCTCTTCCTCCTCCCAATTAAGTACTTCTCTTATTTTTCTGATATCTACAAGAGCTATTCTACGATCATATTCTTCTAAGCCCGTCTTGTATATCCCTACTATTTTGAAAGCCTTCTTTACGGTGTTACCACCTTTTATAAAATATACAATCAACTTATCGTTCAGGGCTATATCTAGTCTTTGGCTCGTAACTTGGGATAGAATAATTTCTTTAGCTGACTGATCTAGCTCCGTATTGATTTTTCTACCCTGTACTATATATTGATTCATCTTAGACCAATTATAGTCATCACTCACTCCTTTCAGAACAATCCCTTCTAAAAACTTTTTCGTTTTGATTATACCGTTAGCCATCGCATAGGACTGTATAGACTCCACGCCTGCCACCGTTCTAGATTGCATATAGCCCATCTCGCGGCCCATCACAGTTCTAGGTTCTTGGTATTCTATATGATCTATATTAGCAATCTGCTCCATAAGATTAGCGTCTTTCTTTATCGCTATCGGTTCATTAGAATTCGTTATGTAGAGATCTGTGATATGTATATTTCCCCAAAAACCAAAAATCTTATCCGTAATCTGATTTCTAAATCCCCTTATTATAGAAGAACTTATGATCATCACTGCGATTCCTATTGCAATTCCTGCAATCGCCAGTTTGATGATAGACTTCGTAAAGGAACTGCCTGTTCCAAACGATAATTTTCTAGCAATAAAATATTCTAAGTTCATATTACGATTAGGAGGCTGTAAAATAAGTATTTATTATACTTTTGCATTAAAAGTATCTAAATGAATTTTATCGAAGAACTGAAATGGAGAGGAATGCTTCATGATATAACACCTGGAGCTGAGGAGCAGTTAATGACTGGAATGCAGACCGCATATATAGGTTTTGACCCTACAGCACCATCGCTGACCATAGGTAACTATGTACAGATCATGATGCTGAGCTTGTGGCAACGTTCTGGAAACAAACCTATTATTCTTATGGGGGGTGCGACAGGAAGGATAGGTGATCCTAGTGGAAAAGATAAGGAGAGAGAACTCAAATCTTATGATGAGCTAGATAAAAACCTACTTCACCAAAAGGAACAGTTTAAAAAATTCCTAGATTTTTCTGATGTAAAAAATGCAGCAGAGTATAAGAATAATCTAGATTTCTATAAAGAAATGCCTGTTCTAGAGTTCCTTAGAAAAGTAGGTAAAACTTTGACTGTCAATTATATGATGTCAAAAGATTCTGTCAAAAACCGACTAGAGACTGGGATCTCCTTTACAGAATTTAGTTACCAATTATTGCAAGCCTATGATTTCCAATGTCTATTCGAACAAAATAACTGTGCATTCCAAATAGGAGGATCAGATCAGTGGGGGAATATTACTTCTGGATCAGAGTTCATACGTAAAAATATAGGTGGAAAAGCCTTTGCTGTGACTACCCCTTTACTTACAAAGTCAGATGGCTCAAAATTCGGTAAGTCATCGGAAGGAAATATCTGGTTAGACCCAGAAATGACCAGTCCGTACGATTTTTATCAGTTCTGGATCAACTCTGATGATGCTGATATTCCTAAATACTTCCGTTACTTCAGCTACAAAACTAGATCTGAGATAGAAGCGCTAGAAGTTGCCTATAAAGATGACCCTAGAGCCCTTAAAAAGATAATTGCTGAGGAAATCACTTCACGTGTACATTCTCCAGAAGCAGTAACTTCTATCCAGAAAGTAAGTAATATCTTGTTTAGCAAAAATTTAGATAAAAGTAATTTACAAGATCTCTCAACTGCGGATTATGCCTTGATAGCAAGAGAAATTCCTTCCTATAATATTTCTAATGAACTGGTTTCCAAAGGCATAAGCATAATAGACTTAATCACTGAAGGAACCGATATACTAAAGTCAAAAGGAGAAGCTAGAAGGGCAATCACTGGAAATGCTGTTGCCTTAAACATGGAAAAAATAACTGATATAGATCACCAGATTACTACTGAAGACTTCTATCATAAACAATACATGATGTTGCAAAATGGAAAGAAAAACAAATACTTGATTCAGTTAAAAGCATAAAAAAAAAGCGACACTGGTAATATCGCTTTTAATATTTTATTTCAGTATTAACATTTAAAAAACCTGCATTAATCGGTAATCTTAAATAGATTACATTCCTAATACGCAAGAGTTTCAACAAGTCACATAAATTCTGAAAGAATATTAAAAGTTTTTTTTAAAAATGTATTAATTTAGTTTTTCGTTGACCTAAACGAATTGACTTTAAATGAAAAAATATCTAAAAATCTATCAAGAAATGAAGTTTAACTTCAATTTTTAAGTACACCCTTTGATTTCCTTCGGGAAACCTATTTCAGTCTGTAGAATTATTTATATAATATCTACATTAATTGAGGAAGGAAGTCCTGGTAAGGCTTCCTTTTTTATTACTTAGTTATGAAACCTTATGCTTCAGTGAAGAAAACAGGCATATGCTTACAAGCTCTAGTGTGAAAATGAAAAAAACTCCTGCCCTGACAACGATTTATATCTAGTTCATGCAATGACACTCTTTTTAGAGAGATTTGAGAAATTGATATTATACCAATTCTAGTTTAGAATGACGGTAATTATTTATTTTGTTCTTCATGTTCCTTCGTTAAAAAGCCTCGCCGAACCTATGGGTTCGCCTACGTTTTTTGCCTTGATCCATTTTGAACAATTCTAAATCCTTTTCCGTCATCTAAAAATAGAAATGGTATTACATATTTGATATAAATAATAAATATTGATCTATTTGTGAACTATTTCTTCTAACTTCATTGTTTAAATTAGTGTTAAGTGTGTTACCTATTTCAATTGACCCCTAAAAATCACTTGAATTTTTCACCACTTAACAAGTTTAAATTTGTGGATATCAACTCCACTTATAGTATCAGTGATGAGCTAATAGTAAGGTTAATCCACAGTTTCAGTATGTAGTTTCATTTTTATGAAATTTACATTAATCGATTAGAGAGGTTCTGGTAAGACCTCTCTTTTTTTTATTCTCAAGCTTTTCATATTGAATATTATCAGAGAAACATAATATATACACTTAAGCTTATTTTGTATATTTCTTTCTAAATATACACTATGGATAATAACAAACTTTACGATGATCTCATCCATAAGGGCGAGGATAGAAAGAATTACTATAATGCTATTGCACCACCCATTATTCAGACAAGTAATTTTAGATTCGACAGTATAGACCATATGCGTAATTCTATTACTGATGAACTGAATACACATATATATACCAGAGGAAATAATCCTACTACCGAGATACTCAGAAAGAAACTGGCGTCTCTAGAGCATACTGATGACGCACTTGTTACAGGTAGCGGTGTTGCTGCAATAAGTATAGCCGTTATAGCCAATGTAAACCAAGGAGATCATATCATCTGTGTAGACCACCCATACAGCTGGACGTACAAGCTCTTTACAAGTTTTCTTACGCGATTCGGTGTAAGTTGTACTTTTGTAGATGGTAGGGAAATATCTAACATTGAAAAAGCTATTCAAGACAACTCACGACTACTGTACCTCGAAAGTCCTAATTCTGCAACCTTCGAATTACAAGACCTTTCTGCATGTGCCACACTTGCAAGGAAACATAATATTATAACCGTAATAGATAATAGTTACGCAACTCCATTATATCAAAATCCAGCTGATCACGGAATAGACCTAATCGTGCATTCTGGAACAAAATATCTTAATGGACACTCCGATGTTGTATTCGGTGCCGTGTGTGGAAGCAAAAAGATGATCGCTAAGATCTTTAAAAATGAGTTCATGACCCTAGGTACTATACTTTCTCCTAATGATGCTTTTCTAGTCATAAGAGGGCTAAGGACACTGGAGATGAGAATGAGATCTATAAAAGTGGTAACTAATCAACTCGTCAATTTCCTGGTAGAGCACCCTAAAGTAAGAAAAGTGATATACCCTGGCCACGAGAGCTTTCCACAATATGAACTAGCTATGAGTCAGATGAAAGGTGGAACAGGTTTGTTTTCTATTGTTTTAAATGTAGATGACAAAGAAAAGGTAAGACAATTTGTCCATGCACTACAGAAATTCATTATTGCCGTCAGCTGGGGCGGACATGAATCTCTATGCATGCCATACATCTGCTTTCATGATATGGAGGGTAAAGAAGATCACCACATAGACTGGAGACTAGTAAGGTTATCCGTAGGTTTCGAGTCATACGAATATCTGAAAGAAGACTTAGCAAATGCGCTGAACCAAATATAAAATTGACAATTTTATAGATTGACTAAGGTGTACCCTCCGCAGGTAGAAAGTCTAAGGATACAGAATTAATACAATATCTCAATCCTGTAGGTTTAGGACCATCTTCGAATACATGGCCTAGGTGTCCATCGCATCTGGCACATAGTACTTCTACCCTCTTATATCCTATATTAAAATCAACATCTTCTGCTATATGTTGATCCTTATATGGTTCGTAAAAACTAGGCCATCCTGTTCCTGATTTGAATTTTGTATCGCTCGAGAATAATTCTAGTCCGCAAGCTTTACATGTATATATTCCTTCTTGTTTAACAGTGAGTAAATCCCCACTGTGTGCTCTTTCTGTCCCCTTCTCTCTTAGCACATAATATTCCTTCTCATTCAGGACGGCTTTCCACTCCGCAGGTGATTTTACCACTTTCTTTATACCTGAAGATTTAGATTGCAATCTCTTAATGCCATCATTGGTAGGAACCACTTGTTCTTCATCTATAATTGTAGTTTCTACCATTTCTGTAGTCGGGCTAGTCTTTGTTTTGACATCAGAAGATAACTCTCCTTTATTAGATTTGCATGCTGTAAAAGCTAATAAAAGAGTTGTAATAACTATCAGTATATTTTTCATAAAGAGTGTATTTAATATGTTATTAATTTTCAGATTCACCTCTAAGGGCTGCATCTTGATCTTGGACAAATCCTACTATCTTTCTCATAGCTCTTACTATGGATAATAATAGAATGTAGGCAAATGTAAAAACGAGAAACATCCATCTAAAGGCCCCCGCCTCGTCTATCGTAATACCAGATACCCAGTACGCCAAACCAAAAAAGCATACGGCTAGGATGACATAACTTGCTATTGACATAAGCCAATACTTATTCTGATTAAGATAACTGAAGCTCAACATACAATTCACTAAAGCATAAAACAAAGCACCTGAAAATGCAATTTCCCAAGGAAAAACAGGATTAAAAGAATCTCCCATTACTCCCTTGTATACTATTAGAATAAGCGATACTAGAACAAGGACGCCACCTGCTTGGTGAAATGGACTTATCTTTTGCGCAAATATAGAACTGTCAGTCATAAGAATCGAACAACTATTTTAGCTTATTGTTTATGGTACCTATGAGATCGTACTCTGTAGCTTCCTCTATATTGACATAAGCAAAATCTCCTATTCTCACATAAGTGCTTTCCGCGGGTACTATTATTTCGTTATCTACCTCAGGAGAATCGTATTCGCTTCTACCTATAAAGCTGTCTCCTTCTTTTCTATCAAACAGTACCTTAAGCGTCTTCCCTACTTTTTCTTCATTCTTAGCAAGCGAGATATCTTGCTGGATTGCCATAATCCTACTAGCTCGCTCTTGTTTCACTTCTGCCGGAACATCATCTACTAGGTTGTGGGCAATTGTGCCTTCTTCATGAGAATACTGAAATACACCGAGCCTATCAAATTTCATATCTTCTATATAATTACAGAGATCCTGGAATTCTTCCTCTGTCTCTCCTGGAAATCCGACCAGCATAGTGGTTCTGATTGCAATATTAGGGACCTTTTCTTTAGCAAGCTTGATCAGGTCTCTTTGCTCTTGTTGGGTGATCTGTCTGCGCATCCGTTCTAGCACCGCATCGTTAGCATGTTGCAATGGAATATCTAAATAATTACACACCTTATCCTGCCGCTCCATTACTTCAAAAATTTCTGCTGGAAACTTACTAGGGTATGCATAATGCAAGCGGATCCATTCTATACCCTCTACCTCGCATAAGGCATCTAACAATGCGGGAAGGGCCCTCTTTTTGTAAATATCTAATCCGTAATAAGTTAGTTCTTGGGCGATTAACATAATCTCCTTCACACCTTTTTTTGCTAGGCCTTTCGTTTCTAGAACTAGGTCTTCTATAGATTTAGAAATATGTTTTCCACGCATCAGTGGTATCGCGCAGAAAGAACAAGTTCTATTGCAGCCCTCTGATATTTTCAAAAAAGCATAATGCGTGTCCGTCGTTATAATACGCTCACCTATCAGCTCGTGCTTGTAATCTGCATTGAGCTTAGACAATAGAGATGGTAATTCTAGGGTCCCAAAATATGCATCTACCTCAGGAATTTGCTCTTCTAGATTTTCTTTGTATCGCTCAGACAAACAACCTGTCACATAGAGTTTTTCTATATTGCCAGCTTTTTTTTCCTCCGCATATTCCAATATAGTATTGACAGATTCCTCTTTTGCTAGATCTATAAATCCGCAAGTATTTACAATGACAATCTCAGACGCATCAGAAGACTCATGCGTAACTTTATAATCATTTGCATCTAGTTGTGTGATAAGGTTTTCGGAATCCACCGTATTTTTAGAACAACCCAAGGTTATCACATTCACTCTTTCCTTCCTATACGTTTTTGTCTTCATATCGATATGTTATCCGAATTGCGGTATTTTATTCAGAAAAGACAAATATAGCTTATAAAAATATTTAATTTTAACCTGCGTTACTTAAGTAATACAAAATGTAAAAGTTTATGGATACCAACTTATTAAAAACAAAACGATTCCTAATTCTAACTTGCCTGCTATTCGTTGTTTTCGCATCTACCTATGCTCAGGTGGGTGTAAGTCTCAAGTGGAATTCTAATAACTATTCCAGCCTAGGTGAAGGTCTTGCCACTGAGAATGAGGTTTTCGGTAGTTCTTATGAAATAGGAGTCAATTATTGGTTTAGACTTAAGAATAAAAGAATAGAGTTTTTACCTGAAATTGCTGTAGCTCATGCTAGTAAAGAACAGGTACTTACAAGTCCACTTGAATCTTCTGCAACGGAGCTATCGTTGAGGGCTTATTTTATAAATTTCCATACAAACATCTATCTTCTGGATCTTGCTAATGATTGCGATTGTCCAACTTTCTCAAAAGATGGAAACAAGTTAAGCAAAGGCTTTCATCTGATTATTAGCCCAGGGTATGGGTTAACGGATTACAGTATTGATCCGACTATTGACCCTGTAGGAGCGTCGGATCTTAACTTCTTGTTAAGCACCTTTAAGCTAGGTTTAGGTGCAGGATTTGACATAGGTATAAACAACCTACTTACGCTTACACCTCACATACTTTACAATAGATACTTTATAGGGGGGACTTCTTTTCTTGGTATCGAGGAGGGATTAGAATACTCTAATAGCTCCCAACTACAATTTGGACTTAGGCTTATTTTAAGGCCTGATTATGTCAAAAATTTTGGTTACAGATAATCAATCAGCTTAGAATTTTTGAAGCGAAGTAGTTCATCATATTCTCTAGCTCTAGGTTCACCTTCTTTCTTTTTTTTATATCTGTCAATTTAGGGAGATGCTCCGCAAAGAACATCTGGTTATTCGCCATTTCTAGTAAGTTACTACTTAGACTTTTACAGTATGGGAATCCAGGTTTTAGATCTAGTATGATACCAGATAGCAATTTTACTAAATTTTTGTAACTCAGGTATAGACCTATCTTGTTCTCAGAATCTATATTGTGAACATGGTATGATTTAGAACCCTCACTTATGACAATTTTATGTAGAATATTTTCATTGATGTAGGATGTCAATGGAGATTCCTTAGAGGCATTGACAATATTATGAATTGCAATTTCTAACTTTTGCTTTGGATCTGTTACATTATTTAGATTGAACTCTATCAGGTAGTGTACCCATTCGTAATACCAGGAAGTAAGGTAGACAAGCAACATGTGCTTATTATCAAAATATCGATAAATGGACTTTTCTACAGAGCCTATCACTATAGCTAATTTCTTAAATGTAAAATCTTCAAATCCCAATTCATCCAACAGTAAAATACTGTTCTGCAATATCTTACGTCCCAGATCTGTCAGTTGAGGATCTCTGATGTAGAGATGATTATTCATCTGAAATTTAATATCAAGAATCATTTTTTTATTCTTTGTATGCGCCCCATGCAACCACAATATAAACAAAAGCGCAAAACTCTAGAACATTCATGACAGTAATACTGTCTTTAATGATAATTGTGCTATATTTGGATTATAAGTTAAGATTAATGAAAATTCTCTATGCTCTATTATTCGTTCTTTCTATAGTCTCTAGCGACTTAGTTAGCAATCTGTTAGTGTGGAAAGCGATAGATACTTTCATACTCGATCTATCCCCCGAAAACGGAAATGATAGTGAACCTACAGATACTAGTGAGTCAGAAAACAAAGTAGATTTTTTCCAAGATTTCCATGTGAACCTTCTTGAGAATGAAAAAAAATCAAACAGCACTCTAGCTCTAAATAGTTCTTTCTATAGCATCAGTTTTCAAGAACTATTCAGTCCTCCCCCAGATTTATATCTTAGGCTAGTTTATCAGCAACAGAGATCTTTCAACTATATCTATGAATAATAGTTGACACTAATATTTCAAAAAACAAAATAATTAAATAATGAGTCAGTCACAGTCTCCGAGTCTATTCGGGAACCTTAAGAATGATATACCATCCAGTATCGTCGTATTTTTTGTAGCCTTGCCTCTTTGCCTAGGTATAGCCTTAGCCAGTGGAGCCCCATTGTTTTCTGGTGTTATTGCTGGTATAATAGGAGGTATAGTTGTGGGTGCTATAAGCGGATCACAGATAGGCGTCAGCGGACCAGCAGCTGGATTAGCTGCTATTGTCCTCACTGCCATCGGTACTTTAGGAGGATTCGAAAACTTTTTACTAGCAGTTGTATTAGGCGGTCTCATACAAATTGTGTTCGGTATACTCAAGGCAGGAGTTATAGGTTATTACTTCCCTTCCTCCGTTATTAAAGGTATGCTTACTGGTATAGGTATAATTATAATTTTGAAGCAAATACCTCACTTCTTTGGATATGATGCAGACCCCGAGGGAGATTTTGCCTTTTTCCAAGTAGACGGAGAAAATACGTTTTCAGAAATCTTTGTCATGATTAACAATATAAGTATAGGGCCAACTTTAGTTGCTATATTAGGTCTTGCTATCATATTATTGTGGGATAAAGTATTATCAAAAAAGGCAAAGATTTTCCAAATTATCCAAGGACCGTTTGTCGCTGTTGTTGTAGGAATTGCATTTTATCTACTTACTAAAAATAATGCACAACTAGCTATCGATAGCTCGCACTTAGTGAGTGTTCCTATTCCATCAGATTTTGATTCTTTTCTTGGGCAGTTTAGTTTACCTAACTTCAGTCAGATAACTAATCCTGCCATATGGGTTACTGCATTCACTATAGCGCTGGTGGCAAGTCTAGAAACACTACTCTGTGTGGAAGCTACCGACAAGTTAGATCCAGATAAAAGGGTCACGCCGACTAACAGAGAACTTATAGCTCAGGGAACCGGGAATGTACTATCTGGCATGATTGGAGGACTACCTATCACGCAGGTTATCGTGAGAAGTTCTGCTAATATTCAGTCTGGCGGGAAAACTAAATTATCCGCTATCATACATGGATTTTTATTACTATTCTCAGTAGTACTAATACCTAATCTGCTGAACATGATACCACTATCTGTACTGGCAGCAATATTACTCATCGTAGGGTTCAAGCTAGCGAAGCCTAGATTATTTAAGACGATATACCACCAGGGATGGAAACAGTTTGTGCCATTTATAGTGACTGTGATTGGCATTATTTTCTCAGATTTATTGATCGGTATAGGACTAGGTCTACTAGTGGGCATCGTTGTGATCTTATATAAGAGTTACCAGAACTCTCACTTCCTACATATAGAAGACAAAAGTAATGGTAAGAAGAGAATGAAAATGACCCTAGCGGAAGAAGTTACGTTTTTTAACAAAGGGGCAATCTTAAAAGAATTAGAAAGTCTACCTAGAGATTCTTACCTAGAATTAGATGTGAGAGCGACACGATTTTTAGATTATGATATTATAGAGATACTAGAAAACTTTTCTGAACAAGCGGCGAATAAAAACATTGACATAAAACTGATCTCGGAAAGAGGCATAATAGAAAATCCAAAAAGCTATCTCGAGTTTTTTGATCTGAAACCTCCTAGCTAGGAGCTGTTGTGGCATACACTAAACTTACCAGAGAGCAGTATGATAAATCTTTATGTATATCTGGAATGGTCTATTAAATTCATATATTTAGTTGGAAGTTTGGGTACGTACACAAATTAAAGCTAATTATGAAAGGTTTATTTGATTTTTCTCACTTTAAGGGTGATTTGTTTGGGGGTATAACGGCAGGTATTGTTGCTTTACCTTTAGCTTTGGCCTTTGGTGTTAGCTCAGGATTAGGACCTAGTGCCGGTCTTTATGGTGCTATTTTTGTAAGTTTCTTTGCCGCATTATTTGGAGGGACAAATACGCAGATCTCAGGACCTACTGCTCCCATGACAGCAGTAAGTATGGTCGTTATCGCAGGTATTATAGCCTCTTTTGGCGGAGACATCGATAAGGCCTTACCTGCGATCCTCACGGTATTCTTCATTGCGGGATTATTTCAGATAGTACTTGGGTTACTTGGATTGGGAAAGTATATTAAGTATATCCCCTACCCAGTGGTCTCTGGATTTATGACGGCGATAGGTTTAATTATACTTTTGACACAGATCTTACCCTCCCTAGGCTATTATCCTAAGGAGGATACTGAGTTTGTAAACCAGTTTAAACCTTATGCTGAAGAAATAATTCTCGATAACATCCTCAAAGATGAAGCTGGAGAAGGTATACTTGTATTAGAGAATTTCAAAGAAACGATAGAACGGGCCAAGGATATTTCTCCTGCTCAGATACTAAAAGAGTCTCAGACTCTTGCCAGGAAAGAAGCGTCTGGTGTCATAGGTGCGATAAGAGTTTTTCCTAGAGCATTAAGAAATATAAATTGGCTGGAACTCATCTTAGCACTAGGTACAATATTTATCATCTACGCATTTAAACGTATTACTAAGGTTATACCTAGCACGCTTGTTGCCCTATTAGTCATGTCTGGAATAGCATATGGATTTGGCTTACCGTACCGTCCTATAGAACAGATACCCAGTGGATTGCCACGAGTGAATCTTGGTATATTCACCTCCTTCAGCCTCAGTGCTATTTCGCCATATATCTTTACCGCGCTTACGCTTGCTCTTCTAGGTGCGATAGATTCGTTGCTGACATCTGTCGTGGCAGATAATATGACTAGGACTAAACACAAACCAAATAAGGAACTCGTCGGTCAGGGGATTGGAAATTCTATCGCTTCATTATTTGGAGGAATACCTGGCGCAGGTGCTACGATACGAACGGTAGTCAATATAAATGCTGGTGGTAAAACAAGATTATCAGGTATGATGGCCGGTATTTTGCTGTTTATAATACTTGTCTCCTTAGGACCCGTAGCATCACAAATTCCAGCTGCAGTACTTGCCGGCATACTTATAACGGTAGGTATAGGCGTTATGGACTACAAGGGGTTAAAAGCGATTCCGAATATGCCAAGACCTGAGGTATTCGTCATGATTCTTGTTCTTGTCTTATCAACCGTATGGAATCTTGTCTACGCCGTAGGTATCGGGCTTATAATAGCCTCTCTTATGTTTATGAAAAAGATGGGTGATCTTACTGCTAAGAATTCGAATATAAAATCCCTATCAGATGAAAAATTATGGGATGATGAATTAGATTTTCCGAAAGAACTCAAAGAGGAAGTATTTATTAAACATGTAAAAGGTCCATTATTTTTTGGGTCAACAAATGACTTCCAACAATTAGTTGCGAGGATTCCTGACACCGCCTCTGTGGTTATTTTTAGATTAGAGAAAATGCAGTATTTAGATCAGTCAGGACTTTATGCCATGGAAGATGTGCTTATAGAATTATGTGGAGATGACATCAATGTATTACTTGTCAATATCCCAGAACAACCCAGGTATATGATGGAAAGAATAGATATTATTCCAGACCTTATACCTAATCATCACTTGTTTGAGAATTTTAAAGAATGCCTAAAATGGGTAAAAGAAAATGTGGAAGATATCCACGGCCCAAAGTTTACAAATACAAAGAATATTTAATACTAAAATTAGAAAATAATGAAAGCACTTACTAAAGCCACACAGGGAGAAATCAGTCCTGACAAAGCTATCCAGATGTTACAAGATGGAAATGCAAGATTCATAGAAACTAAACAAGTAAACAGAGACCTGCTAAACCAAGTATCAGATACTAGTGTAGGACAATTCCCCTATGCCGTTCTACTTAGCTGTATAGATTCTAGAGTGCCTGCGGAACTTGTATTTGATCAGGGTATCGGTGATATTTTTAATGTTAGAGTAGCTGGTAATATTGTCAATGAAGATGTACTAGGATCCATAGAATATTCTTGTAAAGTAGCTGGATCTAAACTGGTATTAGTCCTAGGTCACTCTAGTTGTGGAGCTGTAACTGCAGCATGCAAAAAAGTAGAGTTAGGGAACATCACTCACCTATTGTCTAAGATAACACCTGCAGTAGAAAAAATAGCTGCTACGAATCCAGATATGAACGCAGAAACAATAGAGCTAGTTGTAGAGGAAAATGTTAGAATGTCAATAGAAAACATAAGAGCAAAAAGTCCCATCCTAAACGAAATGGAAATGGCAGGAGAGATCAAGATAATTGGCGGTATATACAGTGTCGCAACAGGGAAAGTAAGCTTTATGTAAACCAATAAAAGCAAGAAAGGAGGGCGTAAAAAATTCTCCTTTCTCTGTTATAATTTTAGTTTTCTAAACACCTCCCATAATACAATCCCTCCGCATACCGCAACATTAAAGGAATGCTTAGTTCCATACTGAGGAATCTCGAGAGCTAAATCTAGATCAGAAAGAATCGCATCTGACAAGCCATTCACTTCATTACCAAAGACTAAAGCTACAGGTCCTTCAGGTATATATTTTTCTAGACTTATAGAATGGTTTGTTTGCTCGACTCCTACTATCTGATATCCTTGTTTCTTAAGTGCTGAGACAGCATCCTTTATATATTTTTCATGTTTCCATTTTACAGACTCCGTTGCACCTATAGCTGTTTTCGTTATTTCTTTATTAGGAGGGAAAGAAGATATCCCACATAGAATTATTTCTTTTACTGCAAGAGCATCACTTGTCCTGAAAAAAGAACCTACATTCCCTGCCGATCTCAGATTATCCAGTATCACTACTACATCTAGCTTAGGAATATTTTTGTATTCCGCGATGGTGGATCTATTCAGTTCTGTAAGTTTCAGCTTTCTCATCTTCTCTTGTACAATTTTATAAAAACGCCTTGTATTTCTTCTTGGTATATCTTGTCCCACTTCTTATCTAAAATATTTATTTCCGCATCAGAAAAATCATTCATGATATTAGAGTAAAGAATGTACTTATCTTGATTAATATCATAAGCTTTATAAGCACCTGCAGATGAAGATAGTGCTAGATGTCTGAGGGAATTTTTCATCGGAAAAGCTGTACCTATATCATTGACATATATACTCTGCTGTTCTACAAAAACTGAGACATTTTCTTGCAGTCTGTAGAACGGATAATGTGCCAATGTAGCGTCCCATCCTTGAGCGATTTTCTCAGGGTACACCCAGAAATTCCCAGAACATATGATTAGCGAAATTAAGATTATTAACTGCTTAGCTTTTTTCTTCATAGCTAGTAGGGCTAGCAATATACCAGTAATCTGTATAGGAAGAAAATACCTATGATTCATAAGACCTTCAAAAGGCAGAACCAATATAGCTAAGGCACAAACCAACAATAACAAAAGCAACATAAACTTTCTGTGTGAGCTAAATAATGTTCTTATATTCAGTAATATAATAAGCCATACGGCAAACATACTGAAGTCGCAATGTCTCCAAATGTATAGTAATATATTCTTAGCAACGACAGGTATTGTAGCTATTTTAAAACTGGGCGACCATGGAGAATCACTGTGAAATCCGACCCACTGAGTACTATAATAATGGTATCCCTGATATCCCAAAAACAATAATATGCCGGGGAGGAAAAAAACAGCTTGTTGTATAGCAGCAGTCCAGCTAGCCTTTTCCATTTTACATAAAAATAACTGCCACACCATCAACGTTCCTGCTAAGGCAAAACCTCTTATACTAATTATACATAAAATAACTGATCCTAAAAGAACAAGCACGCTTTTTTTTCTAATTATTCCAAGGAGGCAAATCAAGAATCCGTTTACTAAAATAATATCTGGACTAACCAATATAGAATGACCAATATAGAACGGACAAGCAAACAATATAATAGAAAACCATATACCCCGAATTCCTAAAATCGCATATCCAATTAAATAAGAAACTACTATATTAGCAACAAGAAAAGGTACCATACTGTAATGGCTTACAGGAAGACTTAGCTCGAAAATGTTCCAGCAAAATGCCTGGTACATCCCAAAAAAAGGAGGGTGACCACTATCCATTTCTTTTGGTAGCAAAAAACTACTCATTCCGTTATCGAAAAAGTATAGACCATGCTTAGCGGCAAACTGTACGGTATCCCAAAAGAAAATATGATCTCTACTTATAAAAACTAGAAACATCTGAACAAAGATCAAAACGCTCAGCACGTAATAATCTATACGCCGATTATGGGTTCTGTGATTTTTTATAATCTATTGCTGCTTTTACGAAAGTAAGGAATAGTGGATGAGGATTTGCGACAGTGCTCTTCAGCTCAGGGTGGTATTGCACACCTAGGAAAAATGGATGATCTTCTAGCTCCATAACCTCCACGAGATTTCGTTTGGGATTTATACCCGTAGCTAAAAATCCAGCTTTTTCCATATCCCCGAGATATTTATTATTGAACTCGTATCTATGTCTATGACGTTCTGAAATTTCAGATCTCCCATATGCTTTATATGCTTTAGATCCTCTTTTTAGTTTACAATCATAGGCCCCTAGTCTCATCGTACCTCCTTTCTCCTTTATCTTTTTCTGATCTTCCATAAGGTCGATTACAGGATTTTTTGCTTTGGGGTTAACCTCAGCTGACTTAGCATCTTTAATCTTAAGCACATTTTTTGCGAATTCCACCACAGCACATTGCAATCCTAGACAGATTCCGAAGAATGGTATTTTATTAACTCTCACATACTCTATGCCTATAATCTTACCGTCTACTCCTCTTTCTCCGAATCCTGGAGCCACTAAGACACCATCTAGATGTTTAATAATAGATTCTACAGAGTCTTTAGTTATAGATTCAGAATGTATCGGAATAATTTTTACCTCACATTCATTGATAGCTCCCGAGTGGACAAAAGCTTCATATATAGATTTATAAGCATCTTGTAATTCATTATATTTTCCTACAAGACCTATGGTAACTTCTTGGGTAGGGTTTTTTAGTTTACCTAGGAATTCTTTCCAGTATTGTAGATCTGGATCTTTCCCTTTTTTCATGTCTAGTTTTTTCAAGACTATTCTATCCAGTTTTTCCTTCAGCATAAGTAAGGGAACGTCATATATTGTCTCCGCATCTAAGGCTTCTATAACACAATTCCTATCTACGTTACAGAATAAGGCTAACTTGTTTCGCATCTCCTTAGTAAGGGATTGCTCTGTTCTGCATACTAATATCTCTGGTTGTATACCTATAGATAGTAATTCCTTCACTGAATGCTGAGTAGGTTTTGTTTTCAGCTCCTTCGCTGCCTTGAGATAAGGGATGAGGGTAAGATGAATCACCATAACATTTTTCTTACCTAGCTCCTGACGCAATTGTCTAAGCGCTTCTAGATATGGAAGAGATTCTATATCCCCTACAGTACCTCCTATTTCTGTAATGATTATGTCAAATTTACCTTCATCTTCCAGTAATCTAATCCTCCTCTTAATCTCATCTGTAATATGTGGGATAACTTGTACGGTTTTCCCTAGATAATCTCCAGCTCTTTCTTTGTTGATAACCGTCTGATAGATTCTCCCAGTAGTCACATTATTGGCTTGAGATGTAGGTATATTAAGAAAGCGTTCATAATGCCCCAGATCTAAATCTGTTTCTGCTCCGTCGTCTGTAACATAACATTCTCCATGTTCATAAGGGTTAAGTGTGCCGGGATCTACATTAATGTAGGGATCTAGCTTCTGGATCGTCACTTGGAAACCTCTTGCTTGCAAAACTTTAGCTAGAGATGCTGAAATAATACCTTTACCTAAGGATGATGTGACACCTCCCGTAACAAATACATGTTTAGACATTTGCAGATTTTTTAGATGAGATTCGTTAGATTCATTACGGGAAACAAAGTTATCTAATTATACTTTCTAAAGAAGTTTTTACCGATATTTTAAACAAGTAATCTGTCTATGCTTAGTTATGTTTTCTAAATTTTATCTTTTTACAAAATTGCAATACTTAACAATCAGTTAACATTACAAAATTAATTTTACAATGTTTAAAATTGCAAACTTTAACTAGACGTTATGAGACTTTTGATTTTGCTACTATTGGTAGTGGTTTTGGCCATAAATGTAAACGGTCAAACAAAGGCTGATAAATTTGGAAAAGGTATTAAATTCGAAGGCCAAGACTCGAGTTATTTAGTAAAATTTGGATTTAGATTCCAGAATTTAGCTGTTGGTCAGTGGAATATCACAGATGGTTCTCTTCAGGACTACTCATCAGAGATCCTCATAAGACGTTCGCGGTTGAAATTCAGTGGATTTGCTCATGATCCTCGGCTTACTTATAATCTTGAACTTGGTTTGACAAATCGAGACTTAAGTGGTGGTTCGGCGACGGAATTTAGAAATTCTCCAAATCTTGTTCTTAATGCATACATAGCGTATAAATTTACCAAGACCCTAACCATACAATTCGGACAACATAAATTACCCGGGAATAGGGAACGAGTAATTTCTTCAGGAGATCTACAATTTGTAGGTAGATCTAGATTAAATTCGAGATTTAATATAGACCGAGATATAGGTTTTCAGCTGATCAACGAACATACCTTGGGCTCTGAATTTTTTATAAAAGAATCGATCGCTCTGAGCCAAGGAGAAGGTAGGAATGTGACGGAAGGTCATTATGGAGCATATAATATTACTTTGAGAGCGGAATTCTATCCTTTGGGTAGTTTCCAGTCCAAAGGTGATTACGTAGGATCAGCAATAAAAAGAGAAGAGAGGCCCAAGTTAGCGGTAGGATTTACTTATGATATGAACAATAATGCAGTGAGAGAGAGAGGACAGCTAGGAAATTTTATTATTGATAATGATGGTAATTACTTAGGCCGAGATCTTAATACATTTTTTATGGATTGTATGTTTAAGTACAAAAGCATTTCTTTTATGGGTGAATATGCTTACAAAAAAGCTGCTAATGACGATTCCTTTGTCATAGTGGACGGAGAAGAAATAGGCACATACTATACTGGGAATGGACTGAATCTACAAGTAGGCTATATGCTCGACACCAACTGGGAAATTGCAACAAGATATACAGATATAAACCCTGATGAAGGCATAGATACTCCAGAAGAAAGATATACCTTAGGTCTATCTAAGTTTATCGTGGGACATAAACTAAAAATCCAGATGGACCTAACTTATAGAAACAGAGATGGCAGAGACAATGGTCTTATCGCTAGATTACAGACGGAAATACATTTTTAAATTACTAACCAAGGATTTACAAGCTAATAAAACTAACTACTCATGGATTTTGGTTTTTCTGACATCGTACAAATAGTGGGTTCTCTCGCATTCTTTATCTACGGAATGAAAATGATGAGTGACGGAATACAACGAGCTGCAGGATCTCAGCTTAGAAATATTCTTAGAACAATGACTAAGAATAGATATCTGGGTGTATTCACGGGTTTTCTTACCACCGCGCTCGTGCAGTCTTCCTCTGCAACTACCGTAATGACTGTAAGTTTTGTAAACGCAGGGTTACTTACACTAGTAGAATCTGCAGGTGTCATGATGGGGGCTAATATAGGAACTACTATTACTGGTTGGATTGTATCCTATCTAGGCTTTAAGATAAAACTTAGTGCCTACTCTATTCCTCTATTTGCGATAGGTGTACCTATGTTGTTTTCTAACAGAGCTAAACTAAAGTACTGGGGAGAATTCTTGATTGGTTTTGCAATACTATTTTTAGGATTAAGTTTCTTAAAAGGTTCAGTTCCAGATATAAAAGGTAATCCAGAAGTACTCGAGTTCCTACATATTTTTACAGAATGGGACTTCTTCTCAAGATTGTTTTTTGTACTTGTAGGAACAGTTGTGACTATAGTCGTGCAGTCTTCCAGTGCTGCCATGGCGATAACACTTACCATGTGCGCGCAGGGCTGGCTCCCTTTTGAAGTAGCTGCCGCGATGATCTTGGGAGAAAACATCGGTACGACCATAACAGCAGAAATTGCATCTCTAGTGGGTAATACCGCTGCTAAAAGATCTGCAAGAATACATTCTGTCTTTAATATCATAGGCGTAATCTGGATGGTAATTCTATTACCTTATATTCTACCCGTCTTAACAGGATTTATGCAGAGCAATTTTGGTCATGTTGACGCGTATACCTCAGCTGAGGATTTGCCCCTAGCCTTATCTGCTTTCCATACTTTCTTTAATCTCACAAATGTAATTCTGTTGATAGGTTTTGTGCCACTACTTGTCAAGGCAGCGATATGGAGTGTCAAAGATAAAGAGCAAGAAGATGAACACAGATTAAAGTTTATAGGTACCACTACATTGACACCTGAGTTGGCAACAGTAGAATTACAAAAAGAAACAGCCCATTTTGGAGAAGTGGCTAGCAAAATGTCTGGATACTTTAAAGAATTGCTGAATTCTACAGAAGATAAGAAACGCGGAAAGATGTTGAAGAAATTAAAGAAATATGAAAAGATAACAGACCGAATGGAAATAGAACTTACAGAATATGTAACGAAACTTTCTAATCAAGAAATAACACCATATACGTCATCTAAACTTAGAGGCATCCTCAATGTCACGAATGACCTAGAAAGAATAGGTGATATATATTACCAGATGTCAAAAACAATAGAAACTAAAAACGAGGGAAAAACTTACTTCACGCCAGATCAAAGAGAAAATCTAAACACTATGATCGGCCTTATAGATAATGCGTTCAATATCATGGTTGCTAATCTCAACCAGACTAAGTATGATGATGTGTCTATAAAAGATGCAAAAGCTCAAGAAAAGCTAATCAATCAGTATAGAAACGAATTACGTCAAGCTAATCTTAGCAAGTTAGGTACAAAAGATTATAATGTAAATGCTGCTATGGCTTATAATAATCTTTTCTCTTCTCTAGAAAAAGTAGGGGATCATATTATCAATGTAACTGAGTCTATCATAGGAGAAATTTAAAATAGTATGGGAGAAGTTTTTAGTTTTTTTTTCCAGCTCGGAATTATAGCCTTTGGAGGACCAGCAGCTCATATAGCACTCATGCGAGATGAGCTGGTGGATAAGAAAAAGTGGATGACGGATGAAGAGTTTCTCGATTACATGGGGATAACTAATCTAGTACCGGGACCTAATTCTACCGAGATGACTATGCACTGTGGGCATCATCGTGCGGGTGTGGGAGGTCTATTTACAGCAGGTGCAGCCTTTATATTTCCTGCTGTTGTCATTACCTTACTCGTAGCCTATTTCTTTGAGCAAGTCGCCGCTATAGATTGGGTAGTGCCTATTATAAATGGAATCAAAGCAGCCGTGATTTCTTTTATAATCGGAGCCATTATCAAGCTAGGAAAGAAGTCTCTAAAAAACAATCTTCTTATCATACCTGGCCTCGCTGTTCTGGTAGCCAGTTTTTTTGGTGTCAATGAAATTATCTGTATTCTTACAGCTGGCCTCATCTGGATGCTAGCTAAAATTTTAAAACCTGAACAACTTACTGGAAGCTATATCATGCTACCACTCTTCAGCATGGCCATAGCACCTAATGAATACCTAAAGATGTTTCTTATATTCCTTAAAGTAGGAGCGGTATTGTTCGGAAGTGGTTATGTATTATTTGCATACCTCGATGGAGAACTTATAGATAAACTAGGATGGCTAACCCATTCTGATCTTGCCGAAGCTATTGCTATCGGACAGATTACGCCAGGACCTGTATTGTCAACCTCTACTTTCATAGGTTATAAGCTAGCGGGTTTCCAAGGTGCAATATTGAGTACACTAGGTATCTTCCTACCCTCTTTCTTTTACATTCTCTTGCTAAGTAAGTATCTAGATCGTATTAAGTCTAATAAATACCTTAAGTATTTCCTTGAAGCGGTCAACGTTGCTGCAGTAGCTGTAATGATAGCAGTGAGTTATCGACTAGTAGAAAGCATCGTAGTGGACTGGAGAACAGCCCTTATTGCTATTATTAGTTTTGGAGTATATTTCTACTTTAAAAAACTCAATGCCTTGTGGATTATTCTCGGAGGAGCCATTGCTGGATATTTATTATCTTTTGTATAATGATCTACTTTAATTTTTGTAGATAATTCATCAATCGATGCATTGCCTTTTCCATCGCATGCTTATCGAGAAACGAATATACAATTCTGTAATGCCCTTTCTTTTGATTTCCAAATCCTCTCCCTGGTGTCAGTAGTACACCTGTATGATAATATATATTTGACCATAGATCTTCCTCGGCAGCATCCGTATTTTCGTTTAACCAAGGTGAAAGGTCTATCCATATAAACAGACTTCCTCTAGAGGGAACATAGGCTACACTATTATCGCGAAGGATAGATACAACAGAGGCATAACGCTCTGTAAGGCTAAGCTTATTTTCTTTGACATAAGACTTCATAAAATCAAAATCAGAAAGTAACAAGCTTAATATCCACTGTGTAAAGTTACTGACAAGATGTGGTGCATTCAAGTTTTTGTAAGCAGATCTAAATTCCTCATTCATAGAATATACAACACCTACTCTAAATCCTGAAATACCTAGATCTTTTGACAATCCATAGGTAAGGTGTAAGTAATCGCTCCTAAGCTTATGCATAATAGTTGCGAAGGAATTAAATTTAATACTAGAACTATAATCTTGACTTATACTAGGATGGGATTCATCTATAATAGATAAGCCATATAATTCATTTACGACTAGATGAATTTTATTTTCTATACACCACCCTGCTATGATCTCTAACTGAATGGTCGAGTAAATACCACCTGTCGGATTATCCGGACTTGTCAAAATCAACATCGATACTTTCTTGCCCTGATTCATAACTGCTTCCCTAGCATTATCTAGGTGCTGAATATTCAAACTTAAGCCATCTTTAATTTCCAATAATTCATAATGGCTTTGGACATCATGCCTTTCTACAGTAGAGCGGTTAGCTATGTCCTGTGTGTAGACCGGATAAGAAGGGGCAGGAATAAGACATACTTCTTTCTCATCACATAGCACCCAGGACAGAACATCATAGACAGCTGTAGCTCCTGCTGAACAAATTATATGATCAGGATTTATTTCAGTTTTACATAGAAATTCAGACATAAAACTAGAAATCGATTTTACAAAATCCTCTTGACCAGCAATGCCGGTGTAACTAGCTACCCACGATGGTATATCATTAGACTTTAGTAATAATGAAATTTTATCAGACAATATCGTCCAAGACAATCTATTCTCAGCCATATTGATCGGGAATTTACCATCTGGATTATTCGTCTCATGATATAGATCATTTATGGCTTCAAAGTATAATTTAAAATCCGATCGCAATTCTGTAATAGCTGCCTTTTGCCCTCTGTTAGATATACTTGCCATAGATGCATTTCTTTTTATGGTTATAGGAGAATAAGCTAAATCTTATTTTTCCATAATTTTTTCTCAAAATAAAAATAAGGAGAAATTGCAAAATAAATAAATAGACACAAAAGTTAATCCATCTCATTACTTCAAATTATAAGAGTTCACATTTCACGATTTCAAAAAAAATCAGATAATTCATTTTTTTTATTTGGCATGTATTAGGTTTTTAAGATATTTCTTTTGAAATATTTTGTATTTATGAAATTAAAAACTACCTTTCTTTCAGTCAGCTAGACATCAGTATTTTACTTCCTGGAAATAGTGTATAATACGATGTTCACCCTTCTAATATTTCCAATAAGTTATCCCTTTAAGTATACAGTTTGTTTATTTATTATTTTAATCTAGGAGATTGACGTTTCTCAGGACTATAATCAGTACGTACCAATTCTACTATAATTAATTTTCTGTTTTATAATTCTTGAATCAAATTGATTACAGGTCATGGGACATCGTATGCCTTCAACTAAACCACCTATTTTTATGAAAAATCTAATGCTACTATTATTATTGATTAACCTACTAGCTATTTCTTCGTTTGCACAGACGATCAAACCAAGTGATCTAGTTAGAGAACATCAGGATGCACTACAACGGGTCGACATGATAACGATCAATAGTAACCGAACCTCATATTCCGATTTCACTAAGTTGTCTTCTTATACAATGTTAGATATTGACTTAAATATACTTTCAGAATTAAGGACTAATTCTCCATCTGCCGTATCGATGAAGTTACCTTTAGGAGAAACGGAAACACTTGATTTGGAAATGGTTAAGGTAGATATTTTTCCTGATGACTTCACTGTCATAGAAGAGCCATCTGGTAAGATTATTGACATGGACAGAGGAACACACTATAGAGGAGTTATCAAAGGTACAGATAATTCACTTGTGTCCATCAGCATGTACGATAATGAAGTAGCCGGATTTGTATCCCATCCTAAGCACCAAGGAAATTTTGTAATAGGACGAATGAAAGGTAATACTAAGAAAGAATCTACACACATGATTTATTTAGATGCAAATATGAAATTCGAAAAGGGAATAACCTGCCATACAGATGATCAAGGAACGAGCTACACACGTGAAGACCTAGAACCTTCTGCCAGTTCGAGAGCACTGTCAGATTGTGTGAGATTATTGCTGGAAGTTGATTATAACATGTACCTAGAGTTAGGAGGTACAGCTGCGGCATCTAACAATTATATGAACACATTATTCAACGGTATCTCTACTATTTACGCTGGTGAGAATATTAATACTGTCTTTTCCCAATCCATATTCTGGAACAGTCCAAGTCCTTATTCTGGTAATGATGCATTTTCAATGCTAGGCTCTTATCAAGCAAATAGAAATAACTTCAATGCAGATTTTGCTAACTTATTAACCAATATTAATTTCGGAGGTTACGCTGCTACTATAAATGGCATATGCGCCACGGAAAATAGTAGAATGTGCGTAAGCGGAGTCATTAATGATATCCAGAATGTTCCGACTTATTCTTTTGATGTTCAAATTGCAACGCATGAATTTGGTCATCTTTTTGGTTCTGCACATACTCATGGTTGCTATTGGAATGGTAATAATACTCAGATAGATGATTGTGCAAGTGTCAGTGGTAATCAAGAAGGGGCAAACTGTTATAATCCTAATAATCCAATCATTCCTAATAATGGTGGTACTATAATGTCTTATTGCTATAATAATCCAGTAGGTGTGAATTTCGCTAACGGATTTGGACCTCAGCCAGGGAATGCTATTCGTAATGCTGTCTCTGGAGGCTCATGTCTTCAGGCTTGTGGCGGAAATGAAGGATGCTCAGATAATGAACTCAGCCTGTTAATAACTACGGATCAATATCCGGGTGAGACAACTTGGACCGTGAAAAATAATGGTACAACCGTTGCATCTGGAGGACCATATAATGCAACAAATACAACTTTTTCAGAAAGCATATGTGTAGCAGATGGATGCTATACATTCACCATTAATGATAGTTACGGCGACGGTATATGTTGCGCTTATGGAAATGGCTCTTACACATTGACAGGACCAAATGGAACGGTTATCCAAAATGGCGGTGATTTTTCATCTTCCGAAAGTACTGATTTCTGTGAACCTTCTGGAGGCTCTAGTAACTGTCTCGAGATAAATTTCAACAACTTCAACGTTGATTCTTACGGTGGTAACCAAGACCAAGGATCATCATCTGATCTAGAAAATGGAAACGGTCTAGTACTGAATAATAATGCATGGAAATCTATAGCATTGAACTATACTGTTACTTCTAATACCGTACTTGAATTTGAGTTTGGTTCAACAGCTCAGGGAGAAATTCATGGTATCGGATTTGATAATAATTCTGGAATATCATCAGGCCTAACATTCCAGATATATGGAACACAAAACTGGGGTAATAGAGATATCGATTATTCATCGATTGGGTATTGGCAATCATTTACGATTCCTGTTGGATCTTACTATACAGGTTCATTCAATAGACTATTCTTTACAAATGATCATGACGAAAGTCCTGGTGATGGAAATAGTTATTTCAGAAGTATCAAAATCTATGAGGGGAATTCTTGTAATCCTTCTGTATCCAATTCAGATATAGAAATTGCAACACGAAATGGCAATACAGCAATGGTAAATGGCTTACCGGATGAAGAAGGTGAAAGCCTTATTTCAGTATATCCGAATCCAGCTAGAGACATAGTAAATGTGAATATCATAAGTAGCATTGAAGAAACTTCTGTTCTTCAAATCTTCAATATAATGGGACAACTTGTGAATCAACAAAAGGTAAATTTAGTTCACGGAGATAATATCTACTCTTTATCGACAGAAGAACTTTCTTCTGGAAGCTATTTCGCTAAGTTGAATATCAACGGTAGAAATATACTACAGAAAATCAGTATTCTTAAATAAAATAGTATTCAAAATATTATAAAAGCGGTTGACATTGATTTGTCACCCGCTTTTCTTATTTCAGTGCACAAAGGAATAACGCCAGAGGAGATACGATGATAGGCTTATTCGTATCGCTTATAAAAAATAGCATTGTTATTATGATATTATTTTCTTTACCGAGATAAATAAAATCAAATTTACAATCTATACATTTGAACTTCATATAATCATGCAATAGATACTATATTTACATTCAAACTTTATAAAATATGAATCAAGCTATATTAAAACTAGAGCCAATTGCATTATGGAAAAATTTCTCTAATCTTAATGCTGTCCCTAGAGCTTCTAAGAAAGAGGAACAAGTAATACAGTTTATGATGGATTACGGTAAAAGCCTTGGTTTAGAAACGATTAAGGATCATATAGGAAATGTAATTATCAAAAAACCTGCAACGCCAGGAATGGAAGACAGAATCACTGTTGTTATGCAGAGTCACCTGGACATGGTACATCAGAAAAATGCTGCCGTAGACTTTGACTTTGCAACGGAAGGTATTAAAATGGTGTATGATAATGATTGGATATCAGCAGAAGGCACAACTCTAGGCGCTGACAACGGTATAGGTGTAGCAACCATTATGGCCTTGCTTGAAGCTACTGAGATTCCGCACCCTGCAATAGAAGCCCTCTTTACTATAGACGAGGAGACAGGTATGACAGGTGCCCTAGAACTAAAAGGAGGAATGCTCACTGGAGGAATAATGCTCAATCTAGATACTGAGGATGATAATGAATTGACTATCGGTTGTGCAGGAGGCGTAGATATAACTTCGACAGGATATTACTCCCAAGCAGATAATAAGCACACTAAAAGTTTCAAGCTTTCCGTCACAGGATTATCTGGAGGTCATTCTGGTATGGATATCCACAAGGGCCTGGGTAATGCGAACAAGATTATGAATAGAATCTTATTTGCTTTAGCTGCTCGATGTGATATTAGTGTTTCTGAAATAGATGGTGGAGGATTGAGGAATGCTATTCCCAGAGAATCGTTTGCGATAATATCTCATAATGATGTAGAGCTGCTTGAAGAAGCTGTAAAAGAAATGAGTCCAGCAATAATTACTGAACATAATACTACAGATCCTGATCTCACGATATCATTAGAAGAAGTGGAATTAAGAAAGACCTGTCTGGATGGGACGTTCCAAACTAATCTACTGAGATCTATCTATGCATGTCAAAATGGAATTTTTAGAATGAGCCCTGATGTAGAAGGACTTGTGCAAACTTCTAACAACTTGGCTAGAGTACTTGTAAAAGATGGTAAGTATCAAATTCTTTGCCTGACTAGAAGTTCGGTAGAATCAGAAAAGGATGAACTAGTAAAAACCATAACATCTCCCTTTCATATGTTAGGGGCTGAAGTAAGCACGAGCGGAACGTATCCAGGGTGGACACCTAAACCGTCGTCGGATATTGTAAAACTAATGTCTGAATTATATAAGAACAGATTTAATGAAGAACCGCATGTCAATGCCTGTCATGCAGGTCTGGAATGTGGTATACTTGGACAAAATTATCCAGAGATGGATATGATTTCATTTGGTCCTAATATCAGAGGCGCGCACTCCCCTGACGAAAAAGTTCAGGTGAGTTCCGTACAGAAATTCTGGGGTTACTTACTAGAAGTTTTAGAAAATTTTCCTAAGAAATAGAGACCATAAGTAAAAAGGGGCAATTATTAGAAATTGCCCCTTTTTAATATCATACTTTATCTCTTAACTTACTTAAACTTTATTGGCAACGCTGCCCTTGTCTTATTCCATCCCACTATTAAGTGAACCGTCTTAGCATCTATTTCTTTGAACCTTATCGACAGTGCTTCTAATACTTCCGTTTCTTGAGTGACAGGAACGGTGATACTTGCAACGTCTTGCTCTTCATCTCTATTAGTACTTCCCCATGCTGGAATATCTGTGTTAAATATAAATGTCCACTCTGTAGCATTTACCACAGCATATAGATTATATCTTCCCGCTCTGAGTTCTTTATCTCCGATCATCACACTTTGAAAGAAAGTAACTTCTGTAGATTCATTAGCACCCACTCTCCATATTTCTCCATATTTCAGTAATTCACCGAAAATTTTCCTTCCTTTCATCATTGGTCTCCCATAAGCTACCTGTACTTTAGGCGTAGCCGCTTCTAATTCTTCTGGCTTCAGATAATTACTGAATCTAGAGTTATCCGGATAATGCGCTAAATCTCCAGGACTTACATCTACACCAGGAAAACTTGCAACATTGAAGGCTACAGGAATGGCCACATTAGTATCCTCCCACTCTATTATCATATGTGCTGTATGGTCATCTATTTCTTTAAACCCTATGGCGAAATTTTCTCTAGTTTCTTTTGCTTTGTTAGTCATAACTTTCACACTAGCAACTGTTGCGTCTTGGTCTCTATTCTCATTACCCCATATGTGTCTCTGAGATGAAAAATTAACAACCCAATGATCTCTATTGACAAGAGCTGAAACCGTATAATATCCTGGATCTAGTGTAGCGCCTCCTACTTCTACTGCTTGGTAGAACAACACTTCAGTTGCCTCATTAGCACCTAGTCTCCATTCTTTTCCGTATGGCACCAGTGTACCAAAGACAACTCTGTCTTTCTTAGCGGGTGAAGAGTAACTTACCTTTACCTTGGGACTCATATTTCTATCATCTCCCTTTAGATAATTCCTCCAAGCAACCTTGGCTGGATAGTAAGAAAATTGTTGTGGACTTTTATCTAGTTCCGGCCATTCTGATTCCTGAGAAAAACCATCATTACTACTCAGCAGACTTGCTACAAGGAATAATAAAATTAAACTGTACTTCATTGATTATATTTTAAGTGAAAAGTTAAACCCTCGCATGTTTGTATACAAGTGATTTCATACAACGAATTTAAATTTTATATCTTCCCTAACATTAATCTATAACTAAAAATATATTTTTTTTATGGAATAATTATCTCTGCTGTCTCGATTAGAATAATATCAGAGATCTCAAATCAAAGTAGCTGCTGGAATGCATTGCTCCTATCTAGCGATAAACCCTGAAATAGTAGCTTTAAAATTTCAGGGTATACACTAGTAAATCTAGCATACATATTATCTATATTTGAGTAGATAAAAACTACACATTTTATATTTACAATAGCTCACTCCCCTCATTCAGAAAGTACTGTACATTATATATAAGAGAATTTTTCTGATTTTTTTTTTAACAATTTAAATAATGAAAGCGATTTTATACCTTCTAAATACCTGTGCGCTATCTATGCTTATTTGCAGCCAGACAGCTTATTGCAAGCCTTATCAAGATATAAGTTTTTATAATAACACTGACCCTCTAACAAAAGACTCTAGCCATTATTTTATTGCTCCCGTCACTGCTAAAATAATGAACGGAACAGTAGAGCTAAAATGGGAGTCCGCACCTTCTAGTAAGAAAAACAAATTCAACATATGGAAGAGCGAAGATGGTATAGACTGGATCTATAACAAAACAGTTATCTCTTATGATGATTCCCTGCATAAACTCCACAAAACTTATGACCTAGATCCCACCATAGGTAGCCATTTCTATAAAGTAACAGAAGAACTGAATACAGGAGAGAGAGAAACCGTGGGTATAGTATATATTTCCTATGATGAAAAATACGATCTGAAGATCTACCCTAATCCCCAGTATAATCATATCTATCTACTCTACAATAATCAGTTTTATGATTTTAATAAAATAGAAGTTCTTGATATGGATGGAAAAAAAATAGAAAGCTATACATCCGAAACTATAAAAATTGCGGTGGATAAATTTGATCCTGGTTTCTACTTCCTCCATTTCTTATCTAAAGAAAATGATATTTTAAAGAAAAAAATATGGGTTAAGCATTAAAGAATCCTAAGACACTTATTAGGTCAAAATTGTATACTTTTACACTAAAAGAATGCAAATATCCAAATTACACTTACTGATAATTCTTATGTGCTTATCTAGTTTAAGCTGCTCAAAAAAGACAAGCCAAAGCACAGCAACTTCATCTCTTTGGGAAAATGATATTATAAATTTTTATCCTAATCAGAATATGGCTGAGGATAAGGACTCTTATGCAAAAGGCAAATACATACTTGAAAATACATACAAGGCCTTACTTGATAAAAATAAAGTATACGATTGGTCAGATTACTTTAATCTAGCTTTAGGTTTTTCTTTTACCAATGGCGACAAATCAGATATTCAATATAGCTTTGATAAAGCCTTGGAACTTAACCGAATAAATAGTTGTAGAATGCTCAACAGCTTTGATGATAAAAATCAATATCACTTGACGCTTAAAAGAGCTTTGGGAGATCATTATGTCAAGCAGGTAGTCCAATGTAAAAAATAGTGCCTAACTTATACCATTTCTATTTTTAGATGACGGAAAAGGATTTAGAATTGTTCAAAATGGATCAAGGCAAGAACGAATGAGTTCGACGTAGTCGAATAAAGTACGAAAGTGCTTTAAAGAAGAGAACCCTGCCTCCTTGCATACGGCAGGCACAGCACTAAGCGGGCGGGCTAGCAAAGAACCCATAGGTTCGGCGAGGCTGTTTAACGAAGAAACATGAAGAACAAAATAAATAATTACCGTCATTCTAAACTAGAATTGGTATAATACCTCTAGGCTAAACAAAGCTTAAGAACAACCCAGCAGCGACTACCGCTCCCAGAATGGGGCCAACTACAGGTATCCATGCATAACCCCAGTCTGTAGACCCTTTACTACCCATAGGTAACAAAGCGTGCATGATTCTAGGTCCGAGATCTCTGGCAGGGTTTATCGCATAACCTGTAGGTCCACCTAATGACGCACCTATACCTATAACAAGTAGGGCTACGGGCAATGCTCCTAGGGTACCTAGCCCTATTTTGGCATCTTGAACCCCTGTCGCTACTAGGGTAGGTCCCGCAATAAATAAGACAGTGTAGACCAGTACAAAGGTTGCTATCAGCTCAGTCAGCATATTCATAAGCGGTGTGCGAATGGCAGGCTTATTACAAAAAGTAAAAAGTTTAATATCGCCATCCTTTGTCTGGATATAATGATGGTAATAAGAGACCCAAACTAATGTGGCTCCTAGACAAGCTCCGATCATCTGGGCAATAATATATGATGGCACAAGATCCCATGAGAATTTACCTGCAACAGCTAGTCCAATACTGACTGCAGGATTAAGATGGGCTCCACTAAACGGTGCAGCGACTAATACACCTGCAAAAACAGCTATACCCCACCCTATATTAATGAAAAGGAATCCTGTATCCTTTCCCTTAGTTTCATCTAACAAAGAATTGGCAACCACACCATTCCCTAAGAGAATGAGAATCATAGTTCCTATTAACTCAGCAACAAAAGCACCCATAATTTATAAAGTTATATTAATCTTTTGACCATGCTTTCGATTTTTCGACCGCTCTTGACCATGAACTTAATAAATCTTCTTTTACGGCTTTCTTTATCTTAGGAGTAAACTTCTCATCCTGTTGCCATTGCGCCTGCAGCTCCTTGACACCCGACCAAAATCCTGTAGCAAGTCCTGCTAGATAGGCAGCTCCGAGGGCTGTAGTCTCTAGTACCGTAGGACGAATAACTTTTCTTCCAAGTAGATTGCATTGCAGCTGCAGTAAAAGGTTATTTGCTACCGCACCTCCATCTACTCTTAGCTCCTTAAGATTAGATTTAGTATCTGCTTCCATAGCTCTAACTACATCAGCGACTTGAAATCCTATACCCTCAATAGTCGCTCTAGCAATATGCGCTTTTGTAGTTCCTCTAGTAATTCCTACTATAGTTCCTCTTGCGTATTGATCCCAGTAAGGAGCTCCGAGTCCTGTCAATGCAGGCACAAAATACACCCCACCGTTATCTTCCACCTCTGTGGCTAGCACCTCAATTTCCTTAGAAGTTTTTATAATTCCAAGGCCATCTTTTAACCACTGTACTGCAGCACCCGCAACAAACACAGATCCTTCCAAAGCATATGTCGTCTTTCCATCTATCTGCCATGCGATGGTAGATAATAAATTATTCTTAGATCTTATGATTTTATCTCCTGTATTCAAAATCAAAAAGCAACCTGTTCCGTAGGTACATTTGGCCATGCCTTGTTTTGTGCACATCTGACCAAATAATGCCGCTTGCTGATCTCCTGCTATTCCTGCGATAGGAATACTAGATCCGAGTAGAGATTCGTCCGTTTCTCCATAGATTTCACTAGAAGATTTAACCTCAGCCAGCATCTTCTTAGGAACATCTAACATCTTAAGAAGACTATTATCCCATTTCAGTGTCTTAATATTGTATAGCATTGTCCTACTGGCATTGGTTACATCTGTAACATGGACCTTTCCTTTTGTTAGATTCCAGATTATCCAGGTATCTATTGTACCGAACAAGAGCTGCCCATCTTCTGCCTTTTTTCTTGCACCTTTGACATTATCTAAGATCCAGTTCACCTTTGTACCAGAGAAGTAAGCATCCAGTACCAGTCCTGTTTTCGTTTTTACACTAGATGCACTCCCTCCAGCTTTTAACCTATCACAATATGCTGCTGTTCTTCTGTCCTGCCAGACAATAGCATTATAGACTGGCTTTCCAGTAGACTTATCCCATACAACTGTTGTTTCTCTCTGATTAGTGATGCCTATTGCAGATACCTCTTGTGGATCTATCTTACATTTCTTTATAACAGACTTCAGCACAGATAATTGTGATTTCCATATATCCATAGGATTATGTTCGACCCATCCTGGCTTTGGGAATATTTGTTCAAACTCTTTTTGCGAAATTCCAAGTATGGTTCCTTTGTGGTCAAAAACTATAGCTCTAGAAGAAGTCGTTCCCTGATCTAAGGAAATAATGTATTTTTTTTTCATGTCAAAATCATAATAGGTATGCGAAATATAAACTTGAATATAAAGAAAAGAAATCTAAAATTCTGAGATCATAGATCAACTTTTAGAAAAACGCCTGAGATCCCTACCATAGAAAATCCATTCAGGAGTTTCTATCTTATCTCCTTCTAATGAAAACCATGGCGTTATCTTATCAGCATTATTATTTCTCAAAATTTGTAACTCCTGGGCTGGCATATAACTCTGCGCTAGTATGTATCTCGCTTCTCCTGATAAACTATTTACAATTTTATCTACTATTATTACCGCATGTCCAGGATGACCTCCTTGTATAAGTACATCACCTATTTGAGCTTCAGAAATCGGAATCGATAGCATTTCTTTTTCTAGTGACGCTGTACCAGCATACATAAATACTAGCTCCATATAGCTCCAGAAATCTACGTAAGTATTGGACGCTACAGTTCTATCATTCCAGTATGTTTTGTTTCCCTCTACAATCATTCTTCTGCCCTTCATCCACTCCTTATAATCTACTCTAAATCCATTTGTAAAATTAAAATGAATTTTATTATAGTTCTTCTCTTTCCACAAGTACTCCGCACGCAACCTAATGACAGCGTCAGCACACTGGTGTAAGTTTTTTTTACCTATGTCTAGATCTACTACACCTAGATATACGTTACGATTATTTTTCTCTGTACCATTATAATATTTGACTAAGGTGCCAATAGGTTTTAGTGGAAGATTTCTAAGATACTCGGCAAAAGAATTTCTAATTTCATCTCTTCGATTGTAAGCTTTTATAGGTCTATACCTTGTCCCTATAGTTTCACCAGATGCTAGAATCACACTTTGAACCTCAGGAGCAACTACAGGTTCGTTCTTTTCATCTTCTTCACTATTGGACCCAACTTCTGATGGTTGCTTAGACACAGGCCGACAGGAAGTCAACAGTGAATTTGACATAATTATAAACACATATAGAGGGATACAATATCTCATAGAAGATATTAATAAAGGAAAACTGAATATTAAAATTATTTTTCTTCTACTTCTTCTTCTTCAACTTCTTCTGGCAATCTAGGCCAGACATTATCTTCAAGATTCAAATCCGCTACTCTATAGGTGGGATCTATCTCTACAGATTCTATTTCATCCAAAGGATATGGTAACTCAAAACTATAGTCAGCATGTGTCCATGGCCAGTCTGGAAGCACCATATAGTCTACCATGTTTTCCATGGTTTTTTCCGAACGCATCATTCGTAGCGGTATCGTAATAAGTGTAGTCGTTCCATCCGTTCGCTGAATTGTTAGATCTATCGGCATCGGCATTCTACCTAACTTTTGTAAGTTAACCTTTGTGCCTTTTTTAGTAGATTCTAGATCCACCACCTGATAATCTATAGTGGCAGTAGAGTTTACCCAATACTGTAAATACCAGTCTAATTCCATTCCAGCCGATTTCTCCATTATACGAATAAAATCATTTGGATTAGGATGTTTAAATTTCCAAGTTTCGAAATAGCTTAACAGTCCTCTATCGAAGGCTTCTTTACCTATAATATATTCCAGTTGCTTGAGGAATACGGTTCCCTTAGTGTAGGACCCCACCCCATATGCCGCATTAGTTGTGTAATGATCCGCGTGGGTAGATAGTGGCTCTTCTAATCCAGAAGCTGTAAATCCAACAAAATTTCTAGTAACATTATAATGTGGATTCTCCTGTACATCACCTTCTATAAGTTTTTTGCTTCTTAAATAATTCATGATTTCAGAACTCGCAAAACTCGTAAATCCTTCATCCATCCATGGATATAAACTTTCATTAGTTCCCAGTATCAACTGATACCACGAGTGCATAAGCTCATGTATACTCACTCCTACCAGACTGTTGATCGGTCGCTCTCCTGTTATCAGCGTTGCCATAGGATATTCCATTCCTCCATCACCACCTTGCAAAAAAGAATACACTGGATAAGGATATTTCCCATACCTATCATTTATATACTTAAGTGCTTCATCTATGATCGGTAATAACTGAGGGAAATGCTGAGATGCTAGAGGTCCATCCTGATACATCGCATATAGTTCTGTTCCGTCATGGGCTGTATGACTGAGCATCTTATAATCTGGGTCTGCAGACCAGGCAAAATCATGAACATTATTTGCTCTGAAATGCCACATTCTATATTTCTTTTTTGACTTTTTTAGCACGTTACTCTTAAATATTTCAGCTCTATTCTCTAGCACTCCACTCGCTCCTACCATATAAGCTGGATCTATAGAAATTTTGACATCAAAATCTCCCCATACTCCATGAAACTCTCTTCCCACATATGGATTTGCATGCCATCCCTGATAATCATATTCACACAACTTAGGATACCATTGGGTCATAGAAAAATCTATACCTTCTGCGTTATCCCTTCCAGATCTTCTAACTTGTAAAGGCACTTGTCCATTAAACTCCATGTACAATAATACTGTAGCGCCTGGCATAATAACGTCTGCTAATTTCACTTCTAGCACCGTACCCTCTATCTTATAACTAACATCTTTTCCAGCCGACGTAAGTTTAGTAATATTCTGATATCCTATCTCCTCTTCTGTTAACTTTACTATTCTATCTCCTACTCTCTTATCTGGATCGGCAATTGTTCTAGAACGAACATCCATCATACTTTCTGGCTGAAATGCATTAAAGAACAGATGATAATATATATTTTCTAATGCATCGGGAGAATTATTAGTGTAGACTATCCATTGTTTTCCCTCGAACTGATGCTTAGGGGCATCCACTTTCACCTCCATCTTATACTGGACGTGTTGTTGCCATCTTTCTGCAGTCTGCGCTTGGCTTGCTACTGCTATAGTAAAAACTAAAAATATTATTTTATACAATTTCATTTTCTATCTGAGTTGATTCGAATAATTTACTGAAAGATGTCCAGTTGTATTTTCTATAGGCTAGCAAAAGAAATACAATTGACATAACTATAAATATGATTAACATAAAAGTAGGATCCATATTCTCAGACTTGAATATTGTGGCGGTCTGAATTGCTGCACCATCATATGACAAAAACAAAGCTCCATATATATTTGTAGCAGCGTGTACGCCTAAGGCCAATTCTATGCTATCATCCATAACCGTCATTATCGCTAGGACAAGTCCTGCTGCCATATAATAGCTAAACATGATTCCTATACCATATTCTGTTACCTCTGGATTCATCATGTGAATAGATGCAAACAATATAGAAGTCATCAGTATAGGAACCCATTTATTCTTTGATATTAGACCAAACATCTGCATCAGATATCCTCTAAACATGAACTCTTCACAGGAGGTCTGTATCGGCAACAATAGAAACCCTATCAGGACTAGCGGTATAAACTTCATCAGATCAAACTGGAAAGAGTAGTTTTCTGGAGACATCGCATAACTTAAGCCTTCGAAAAACATTCCTAGAATCATCCAAACTCCAAATCCCCAAAAAATCTTATTCCAATTGATTTCTTCATGCGGGGTAATAATATCTAGAAACTTCTTCTTATGTAAAAATTTTATTCCTATCCACAAACCTAAGGTCGCAAAGACGAACATCATAATCAGCAAGATAAAACCTACATTAGAATCTATCCCAAAGAGTGTAAAATCAGGATTCTCTTGGAACTGCATCAGTGTATCTTGTGTCACTTCAGGAACCGTAGATATCTTGTAATATATCGCTCCCAACATCGGAATCTGCCCTACGATATATCCTAGAGCAAACAGTGCTATCGTTATAAGATACATCCAAAATTCGTTCCCGCCTCTATGCGCCGCCTTAAAAAACATATATTTTACATTCTGGTTACAAGCAATATAATTAAACTATTCTTAGGAAATCCACGATACCTCTAAGATAGCTTTTCCTTAACATTCCTAAAATATTGACATTCATTTCTTTGTGGATTATGTGCAGCTAAAAATTCACAATGTTTCAAATTAACAAACCTGATATTACCATATTTAACCTACAATATCTTCTACAAAGAGACTTATTCCACTACTAACAGCCACGATTTTCACTGCCTTACATTGCTAATGCTATAAAATATATAAAAAAAACTAATATGCAATATGTGAGGTACTATTGTTATTAAGCAAGAATAATGTAATTTTGTGCTAGAAAATTAGAAACATGAAGTCTAAGATTACGCTTATTTCCATCGTATTGATATTTATTGCAGCATTGGCAAGACTGATTCCGCATCCATCTAATGTTACACCTATCGCCGCTATGGCTATGGTAGGAGGAGCATATCTATCTAGAAAGTATATTGTATTTCTTATTCCTATTCTTGCCTTATACCTAAGCGATCTTATTCTGAACAATACAGCATTACGCGCTTACTACCCTGACAATGAGGGTGTCGTATGGTTTGCTGACTATATGCTATGGGTATATGGTGGTGTCGCGGCTATTGTAATTATAGCTTCCTTTCTGCTTAAGAAAATAAAAATAAGCAACCTTGTAGTTACTACTATTCTAGGCTCTATTGCATTCTTTCTTATATCTAACTTTGGAGTATGGCTAACAGGATCTATGTATACTAAAGACCTTTCTGGGTTACTGAGTTGTTATGGGATGGCTATACCTTTCTTTAAGTATTCTATTCTCGGAAACTTTGTATATGTATTCTTATTATTTGGAGCTATGGAATTTGCCACGAGTTATTTCAGCAAATTAGCATCAGAAAGAGCATAATAATTAGGGCATATCATTTGTAAATCAAATACCTGTCTCTATTTCTTCTGACTAGGATATTCTACTCTTACATGGTATATACTTCTTAGCAAAGACTTAAATACCGTACTACATTCTCGTAATTCATTGAAACTGAGCTCAGATTGTATCAGCTGCTCCTCGTCTATCTTGTAGTTGATTATCTTTTCCACAAGATGATCTATATCCTGACCTGTTGGACTTTTAAGACTCTTAGATGCGGCTTCTATACTGTCTGCAATCATCATTATGGTCTGCTCTTTAGACACGGGAAGCGGACCTGGATATCTGAATAAAGATTCATCGAATTCTTTCTCGGGATGAGCAGATAACTGATTACGATAGAAATACTCTACTCTAGTCGTACCATGATGGCTAGAAATAAAATCTATAATCTCACTAGGCAGCTTGGCTTTTTTTGCCATCTTAATACCCTCAGAAACATGACTAATGATAATCTTAGCACTTTCGAAATTATTATCTAGGGACTCGTGTAAATTTGTACCGCTGGTATTTTCTATAAAGTATGCTGGATTATGCATCTTTCCTATATCGTGATATAAAGCCGCTGTTTTTACAAGCAGACTATTAGCACCTATTCTCTCTGCAGCTGCTTCTGACAAGTTAGCAACTTGTAAAGAATGCTGAAGCGTGCCCGGTGCTTTTAGAGATAACTCTTTAAGCAAAGGATGATTCATATCCGATAACTCTACAAGACTTATAGAGGATGTAAAACCAAATAATTTCTCTATCAGTGGAATAAAAGGATATGCTAATAATAACAAAAGCGCATTAGCCATAAACCATATAAAAGTCTGCCATTCTATGTCACTGAAATTCCCTTCCCTTATTAAGGAGAGACCTAAGTAACCCAAGAGATAGGTAGCAAGGATAACGAGCAAGGCTACAAAAAATTTGTTCCAATATCTTGTTTCTCGTATTACTAAGACGGTAACGATACCTGCAAGAATCTGAAGAAAAGTAAACTCATAGCCTAGATTAGAAATAAAACTAGCTATAAGAATCACTACTATATGAACGAAAAGCGCAAGCCTATCAGAATAGAAATTCTTAATGATGATAGGTGCTATACAAAAAGGAATCATGTAGGCACTCAGGTCGAGACTATTCTCAAATGCAAAAACAAGATAACTGAACAAAAGTGGCCACATCAGTATAAAAATAAGCCTACTTATTCTGTCATCTATTAAAGGAAAATTTTTACTGAGATATAATAATAAGACGCCTATAATCATGCAGCTAAGCAAGAGATAACCAAAGAATACAATCCAGTAATTCTGTGTAGCAGACTTACTTTCTTTACTTAGGTTAGACAGGGAGGAAAGTTTTCTCATCGCATAGTCATCTGCACTATCTCCTTTAGCAATGATAAGCTCACCTTTTTTTGCTATACCATCGTTTAGAGGCCAGTTAGCCTTAGCGTTATCTATTGCGGACTGATGTAAATTCTTATTGTAAAAATATGAAGGTTCTATTAACACTCGGAAATCTATCTCCCCTAGTTTTGCATCCGAAATACCCATCTTAGATAATTCTGACTTCACTACGGTAGCAAACTCATCCTTGTCCAAAACCTTATCAGAAGGACTCGACCTTCGAGTATCTTCATTATACAATTCTAGCTCATTGCTCCCCCTCTTGTCATCAACTATTCCTGCTAGATAATAAGCCTCTAACTTTTGTGACAAAAAGGATTTATAAGTATTTATGGCAGGTAATTTATTTTCAAGCTTCTGTATGAAATCTGCAACTAATTCCGAAGTTCCTTTTTCATTAGCAGAAAAAACAACTGCCACAGATTTTTCTAGAGCATCTTTTTCTTCCTTGATCTGCGCATCAGATTTTCTTACTGGAAAGTCATATGGCGCATACAGATTTTCTTTTTTCCATATAGCTCCTGCCTTGATACTAGGAACAGATGATTTCTCTGCTGGAAATAAAAACGAAAGAGCTATGATAACAGCTAGAGCGCAGACATACTTGATTATATCCTTCCATTTTATAGATCTTGTTAGTTCACTCCCTTCCATAGCTGTAAAAATAGTAAAAAGGCTGACAGCTATCTCTTTATATTAGCTTCCCAAGGAATTTCTTTTACAGCTAGTTTGTAGGCAATGTATCTGGATAGTATAAATAAGTAGTCAGAATACCTGTTGAGAAAAACTACAATCTGTTCATCTATTTTTGCTTCTGATGTCAATGTAACAATTCTTCGCTCCGCTCTTCTACATACCGTGCGCGCTATATGACAGTGAGAAACCGATGGACTACCTCCTGGCAGAATAAAGGTTTTCAGAGGCTCTAATTCCTCATTCATCCGGTCTATATCCTCCTCCATATCTTGTACCATTTCATACGCTACTTCTGGCAGCGGGTAGGTATTAGACTCATCTGAGGCAAGATGAGATCCTATATTAAATAATTCTACTTGTATCTTTCTCAGAAAATCTTGTGCAAAGGCATTCTCATCTGCAACTAGGCCCGTCCAGCTATTCAGCTCATCTACTGTGCCATAAGCTTCTATTCGGATATTGTCTTTTGATAGTCTTTTTCCTCCATAGAGGCTTGTCGTTCCATTATCGCCAGTCTTCGTATATATTTTCATGTAAATTAAATATCTTCTTCCTTAATAAATATCTTCTTCTTATTATCCTCGACTCCTATCTCAGATGTGTAGTAAGTAGACTGAGATGCCGTAATAATATTATCGTTTAGTATATCTTTTTCTACCAGTCCATCTCTGAGTTTGATCACTCTGTGACAGTGTTCTGCAATATCAGGCTCGTGAGTAACTACAATTATAGTATTCCCATTATCATGTAGCTCTTCGAAAATCCGCATGATCTCTATCGATGTCTTTGTATCTAGGTTACCTGTAGGCTCATCAGCTAGTATAATAGCTGGATTATTCACTAGCGCTCTGGCAATTGCTACCCTCTGACGCTGGCCACCTGACAACTCATTGGGTTTGTGATCCATTCTGTCTCCTAGCCCAACTATACTTAACACTTCAGCTGCTCTACCTTCTCGCTTAGTCTTACTCATTCCAGAATATACAAGGGGAAGCGCAACATTATCTAGCGAGGTTATTCTGGGTAATAAATTAAAAGTCTGAAAAACAAATCCGATATCTTTATTTCTAACATTGGCTAGTTCACCGCTCGACATCTTACTTACATTCTGACCATTCAGGAAGTAGTCTCCCGTAGTGGGTGAGTCGAGGCATCCTAGCAAATTCATCAACGTACTCTTTCCTGATCCTGAAGGTCCCATCAGAGCTACATATTCATTTTTTTTTATTTCTGTACTTACACCCTTTAATGCGTGGACTTTCTCCGTGCCCATTACATAGGTTTTTGTCAACTTATTAGTTGAGATGATAGAAGAACTCATAGATTTTACCTTTAGAATTTCAAGATATACCTTAATATAGGATTGTTATACATTTTTAGACGATATATTCATTCCTGTAGATCAAAAGTATAATTTAATAAGATTTGTATATTCGTTTTTCTTTTAGCCACATTATGGATTGATAAAAAACGAACCTTTGGAAAACCAAGCTAAACATATCGCAATTTCTGGCAACATAGGTGCGGGAAAAACGACTTTATCAGAAAAACTAGGTAAACACTTTGCCTGGGAAGTCCAATATGAGGACACCACAACTAATCCATACCTAAGTGATTTTTACAATGATATGCAACGGTGGTCATTTAACCTGCAGATCTATTTTCTCAATAGTCGCTACCGACAGATACTAGATATACAGAAAGGAGATAAGACGATCGTACAGGATAGAACGATCTATGAAGATGCCTATATATTTGCGCCTAACCTCCATGAAATGGGCCTGATGACGAAGCGGGACTTCGATAACTATTTCCAGCTATTCGAGATCATGTCTACTCAGGTGAAACCACCTGACCTACTGATCTACCTGAAAGCTAGTATTCCTACGCTCGTAGATCATATACAATGTAGAGGAAGAGATTACGAGGGCAATATGAGTCTAGACTATCTGAAACGTCTCAATGAGAAATACAATAAGTGGATCGATAACTACACCATCGGAAATTTACTGATTATAGATGCGGATAACACTAACTTTGTAGATAAACCTGAAGATCTGGGAAAAGTAATCGATAGTGTCAATAGAGATCTTTACGGTCTTTTCTGAAAATAATGAAAACTCTATAGCTATAGCAATTGTAGTACTTGTATGAATAAGCAGATAATCAAGGAATTCCAAGACCACCCTACGACTCACCTTGTAGCCGTTTCTAAAACCAGAAGCGTGCAGCAGATACAGCAAGTGTATAATGAAGGTATTCGGAGATTCGGTGAGAATAGAGTACAAGAACTTGTAGAAAAAAAAGATCAGCTTCCTGATGATATTGCATGGCACCTAATCGGTAGTCTACAGAAAAATAAAGTAAAATATATAGCTCCGTTTGTAGCCCTTATTCATTCTGTGGATACAATAGGTCTCCTAAAAGAAATCGATAAGCAAGGCAAAAAAAACGAAAGAAAAATCGATGTATTACTACAATTCCACATCGCCAGTGAATCTACTAAGCACGGTTTTGATTTCGAAGAATTTAAGCATCTAGATATAAATTATAAAGCCTTAGATTATGTCAATATAAAGGGTGTTATGGGTATGGCTACTTTTACCTCAGATAAGGATATCGTAGCTGCAGAGTTCAAAAGGCTTAAGCATATTTTTAATTTTATAAAGGAAAATAAAATTACAGAAGCATCGTCTTTCACGGAAATATCTATGGGCATGTCAGGCGACTACAAACTTGCTATCCAAGAAGGTTCTACGATGGTGAGGATCGGTAGCTTACTATTTAGCTAAGCCGAATAAATCAAAATTATCTATACCTAACTGATTCATTACAATAGTATTCCATTTCTCTAATTCCGTAATATTTCGACCAGCGAAGGCCTCCTTTTTTAAATCAGCTAGGGTATCTACTAGTTCCTTATTCACATTTTGATATATTAAATTTGTCTCGTCTATTGAAAGGTTTCTATCTCTTAATTTATCTACTAATTGTCTCCTGTATATCTCAGTCAAATCAAAGTAAATATTGATGTAAGCCAATATATTGTCATCCACATCTAGATAATTATAGGAATTAAAAGGATCTACGATAGCACTCGATTCGTAGACGTATCCTTCCTCTGTTTTTAGAATATCTAGGTATAATATCGTTTCTATGGAAAGCTTATCAGAAAGGAAATTAGTTTTTGCTATTCTATCTGTTAATTTTCTCACTTCTTTCGCTTCTATTTTTTTATTACTTTTCTTAATCCGGAGTCTGTATTCACTTGTCCAGTGTTCGTAATTACTTTCAAAGAACTTCATCTTATACCATTTCTATTTTTAGATGACGGAAAAGGATTTAGAATTGTTCAAAATGGATCAAGGCAA
>Ga0209831_1000076_pt1 | contig 77606 bp, 63 predicted proteins | sample Maine_Asex4_meta_FD_187451 | JGI IMG/M metagenome (GOLD analysis project Ga0209831, IMG submission 187451) | Marine algal microbial communities from Maine, USA - Maine_Asex4_metaG (SPAdes) (version 2) | ecosystem: Host-associated > Algae > Red algae > Unclassified | place: Maine, USA | collected... | reverse complement strand
ATGTTCTATCTTCTTCTTTGCTCAAAAAGATTCTCAGCCTTGCTCCCATCACGATTTTCCTGATTTGTCTAAATCTTCGACTTTAATTATCTTTACACACTTTAGTTTTTTAATCTTTCTCTACTTAGTTCCAGGTAGGGATTTAGATCCTCGAAGCCGATCGAAAGTTTTAAAATACGCCTTTGCTTTGACTGTTCAATCAGTCAAATCTCCCTTACCCTATCAACATTACTCACACAAACTTTATCAATTACCGATCGCTCAATTATGCCTTCAGGAGTTGTACACGATCGCATTACTATCTGGCTATTACCTTGGGTGGTAGGAATCACCTATTGCCTTACTAGTAGTGCGGAGATGACTTTAATCGTTGCCAGCGGTTATCTGTTTAGCGGCATGATGTTTGGACCCGATCTCGATATCAATTCTCTACAATACAAACGCTGGGGGGTCATTCGTGGGATCTGGTTGCCCTACCGCAAATTCTTCCGTCATCGTTCCGTATTTTCTCACGGCTGCATAATTGGTACATGCGTACGGCTCGCATATCTTTTGTTTATCGTCGCCGCAATGGGGATTTTAGGAGTTGCGATTGCTCAACTGCTATTTGGCTTTTCTTGGAACTGGCAGGATTTTGTCCGCGCCAAGCTACATTTACTAACCTGGAAGTATCCTCAAGAAACAACAGGACTATTTATTGGCTTAGAAATTGGGGCGATGAGTCACAGCATTAGCGACTGGGTTAGTTCCCATCGCAAACGTCGTCTTAAGCTCAAAGCTAGTAAGACAAGAACTAAAGCAAAAACCAAGAAATTACGTCCTGCCAGGATTTATCATAAGAAGAAATAAAATTTAAGTCTGCTATTGAATTCAATTACCTGTAGCAATCCCCAAGGAAGTTATCTTGTCACCTACTACTTCCTACCTACTACTTTCTTTCCACTTGATACTCAGAGACGTAAGTGAGATGATGATTGAATGGCTTAATTTAACCGTCAGCCATAATCGCGATTGCCTTGGGGACTATAGATTCAATATTGAATGAAAAAAATCTTTGTAATTGATACTAACGTAATTCTTCATGACCCTACCGCAATAAAGCGGTTTGAGGATAATGAAATCGTAATTCCCATTGCCGTAATTGAAGAGTTAGATCGGTTTAAAAAACAGCCAGAAATGACTGGACGTAACGCCAGAGAAGTTGCTAGAACTTTAGACAAACTAAGAACTAAAGGAGATTTAATCGCAGGAGTCAAGTTGAGCAATGGCGGTAGTCTAAGGGTAGCCCTAAGCGATCGCGATACGTTAAAAACATTACCTCTAGAATTAAGTGGTGATGTCGCCGACAATGCGATCCTGGCGGTAGGAATGCAGTGCAAAAACGATTGTCAGTGTCCTGTTGTCGTCGTTAGTAAAGATACCAACCTGCGGATCAAAGCCGATGCCTTGGGTTTAAACGCCGAAGATTATGAAACCGATAAAGTTGATGTAGATGAGCTTTATACTGGCACGATGGAAGTTTTCGTTAGCGCCGAGCGAATTGCTGAGTTTTTTAAAACAGGTTCGGTAACTCTCGATCGCGATTTTTTACCAAACCAAGATATTACGTTGGTAGATAGTCTCAACCCTTCTCATACAGCATTAGGTATGGCAGAAGGCTCAAGCAGCAAAATCATTCCCCTCATGGCTTTACCAAAGCTGGGAGTATCGCGGATTCAACCTCGTAATCGAGAACAAAGATTCGCTCTCAACCTCCTGTTACAAGATTCAATTAAGCTAGTAACCCTAGTAGGTAAAGCAGGAACGGGTAAAACCTTATTAGCGATCGCTGCTGGATTGCAAAAAGTAGCGGATGAAAAGCTCTATAATCGTTTGCTAATTTCGCGTCCCGTCGTACCAATGGGGAAAGATATTGGTTTTTTGCCTGGAGATGTCAACGAAAAGCTAACTCCTTGGATGCAGCCTCTATACGATAATTTCGATCTAATTTTTGGAACTCAAGAGAACTCAGATAATTCTGGACACTGGCGTAGAGGACACGAAGAACTGATCGAGATGGGGATGTTGCAAATAGAACCGCTAACCTATATTCGCGGACGTACTATTCCCCAACAGTTTCTAATTATTGATGAAGCACAAAATCTAACTCCCCATGAGGTAAAAACTATTATTACTCGTGCGGGAGAAGGCACAAAGGTTGTCCTGACGGGAGACCCAGATCAGATTGATAACCCCTATATCGACGCTGCCAGCAATGGTTTGACCTATGTAGTCGAAAGGTTCAAGCACGAACCTTTAGCGGGTCATATTACCCTCTCCAAAGGCGAGCGATCGGGTTTAGCCGAACGAGCGACAGCTTTGCTTTGAGATATTTGTGGCTAATTTAGCGATCGCTTCTATTATTAATTGCCATAGCTTCCAAAAAACTGTCCTCGATCGCAGACAAGAAAAACTTTGTAATTGATAATCTAGAAGTAGTCAAAGAAATATGTGGCAACTAGATCGATGAATACTCCCAAAGATAGAGATAGAGAATTTAGCCTCAGAGAAGCTGAATTACAGGCAAAAGAGAGAGAATTAAGACTCCGAGAATTAGAAACCGAGATATATCAGGAACAGAAAGTTAATGAGCCTGAAATAACTAACCCCGAACCGCCTTTATACAAGACGACCAAGCATAATCCTCCTGAAAACTCGATTCAAAAGTTTGGCAGAAAAATGGTTAAGTTTGCCAAGTTTGCGGGCTTCGTAGTTGGGGGAATCGCAATTATCAGGGTCGGCTTTTTCATCGGCATGTGGATTACCTACCTAATTATGGCTGGGATTATTGCCGGCATCGGCTATCAGATATTTCTAAAAGACGACAAATAATAACTAGGCGAAGGGAACTAAAGATTTAGGAAGACTAGCAGCATCTTGTAAAGCGTTTTTAGTTATTGCTGCAGTTTATTTGAATACAATAATTATTGTCTTAACAGTTTAAAACTTTATTCGATCTAACTTAAACAATTATATGTATATTGCGATCGCAAGACCGCTTGAAAACGCCTAGCAAGTTATTTAAGTAACTAATGAATAATCAGACTAAATATTTTTTTGCATAAGTAAAAGGATTAGAAAACTAAATGAAGCTCCTAATCCCTTATTCCCTAACAAAATTTAAATCTGACTTTCCAGTTTATCGGCGCAGTTTAAACATCTGCGCTTGCCGAACTATCAACAGTCAAAGATTCTGGCTGACTGTTGAGCGCTAGAGTAAATCCTTGTAGGTTGAGATTGCCATCAAAACCGATTTCACCAATGCTAGAAGCTACGCCCGAACTTAGATCGACTGTATAGAGAGTCGAGTTAGAAACAGCATAAGCAGCATTTTCGCCATTTGGTGAAGAGACTATATCAAATCCGCCCAAGGTATCAAAATCAACGCCTAAGTCGCCGACAGTAACTAAAGTGCCGTCGTTGGGAGGACTTTGCAGCACCAAATCGTTAAGCAAAGTATCAATATCATATAGCTCAGTACTTTCCGTTCCGTCGAAGGAATTGGTATAGGCAGCAGCAGTAACATTGGGATTTACGTTCTGATTAAAATCTCCCTCAGCAAAGGCTAATGTGCCATCAACGGTAACTGCACCCGTATCGACGTTAATCCGAAAATCTTGGTCATTATCGCCGACAAGACGCAGACGATCCGCAGCAGGATTAAAATCAAACCCAGAAATAGTTCCACCCTCAAAAGGTATATCCAAGGTACTAATATATGTTGCTGCACCACTGTTAGCATCAATAGTGTATATATTGTTAGCCGTGGTAATACCGTAAATCGAACCGTTTGCAGGTCGAGTATCAATACCCAACAGGACTCCATCAACTCCTGTAACTTCCACAGAAGTTGTTTCACCAGGATTGCTGGGGTCAAAAGAGATCAGAGTATTATTGTCATTTAAGGCAACAAAGCTAGAATTATCCAGAATATCTTGAACCGTAGGTACTGTCGGAACAGTTGCCAATCCCTGTAAATTAAGATTGTCTCCCGAACCAATTTGACCTAGTTCAAATGCTTTACCCAAGTCTAAATCGATGGTGTATAGAACGCCGTCGGATACCGCAAAGGCAGCATTTTCACCATTAGGGTCGGAGATTATATCAAATCCACCTAAGGTGTCGAAATCAACGCCTAAATCGCCAACTGTAACTAAAGTGCCGTCGTTAGGAGGACTTTGCAATACTAGGTCGTTTAAAAGGGTATCAATATCATATAGCTGAGTACTTTCAGTCCCGTCAAAGGAATTGGTATAGGCAGCAGCAGTAACATTAGGATTCACGCCTTGGTTAGTATCTCCTTCGGCAAAGGCTAGGGTGCCATCGACGGTAACTGCACCAGTATCAACGTTAATCCGAAAATCTTGGTCGTTATCGCCAACAAGACGCAAACGATCCGCAACAGGATTAAAATCAAACCCTGATATAGTTCCACCCTCAAAAGGTGTATCTAAAGTGCTGACATATGTTGCTGCACCACTATTAGCATCAATCGTGTAAATATTGTTAGCCGTGGTAATACCGTAGATCGAACCGTTTGCAGGTCGAGTATCAATACCTAGTAAGACTCCATCAACTCCCGTTACGCCGACAGAAGTCGTTTCGGTCGGATTGCTAGGATCGAAGGAAATTAAGCTGTTATTGTCAGTCAGAGCAACAAATTGCGAGTTAAGAGCAACGTCGGGAATGACGGGGCTAATTGTACCTGCTGCTACGGGTGCGGTAATTCTGAACGTTTCTCCAGTTTCTAGATCCGTTCCTACAGGGGCTGTTCCCATAGCAGCAGCATCGATCGCATCAGAAATTTCTGTAGGAACAGTCAAACCGTGAAGCACAATCTCGCGATCGTTTAACGGTATCAGATTGTTATACTGACGTAATTGATCCGCATCGGTCAGATCGAAAGTATAGGTAGTGTCGAGGTTAAATTCTGTTCCCGAAGGAAATAATTCTGCTGGGTTAATTTCTCCCGCCTGTGCCAACTCTAGAAAATAGGATAATGGCGGTGTACCGTCTGGTGCTGCCTCAATCCGATCTGAAGTAAGGTTTAGCACTACTGGTCCATAACTAGGGCGACCTTCGAGGAAGTTAACAAAACCATCTCCGTCCACATCACTGCTTTCTACTGTTGGCAGGATTGAATCGGCAGGAATGCCTCCTTCTCCCTGAAAAAATGAGCCGTTACCCTGTTCTAGCAGGGGACTACTAGCGTTGCCTAAAAATTGTCCGTGGATATGAGCAACATGGATCCCACCGATACCGCTTAAGTCCTGTAGTCCATCAGCGTCAATTTCGACTCTGACAGTACGCAAATTTTCTTCTGGAGCATCGAGGGTAAGAGTCGCAGAGCCTGAGGCATTTGAACCGAAATCGCCATTGAGCGTTTTTAAATCTACGGTAAATTTCATAATTATTTAGTCCATGGGTTGAGATATTTATTCAGCATAAATAGCCCTGTCGGATGAAGACAGAACAAATTTACTTACATCAGCCTTGATGCCTGTAAGCAGCGTTAAGTTATGGGCGATTAGATTGATTCTCTGATTCTCGAAGTTAGATCTTGCTTGTTTGACTAGCTACGGTTAGTAACGATTCAAACTTTTAATAATTTATCGATCGCTATGAATCAAAATTGTTCTAACAAACGAAAAAAATCCACGTCCCTATATATAGATACGTTTTGCCGAAGCGATCGGATTCAAATAGATCGATCGAATTTAGCTTTACTATATAATTCTAAAAAGCTACATTAAGGTTCTTTTAATATATTGTTTTAAATCTGAATACTGAAAGCGATCGCATAGTAACAGTTGTTATGCGATCGCCAATTATTTCAACAATAGTCATGCAATTTAGCCTAATAGCTGTAGACCTGAGCCTTGGCAAAACTATGAGCGCTAGCAGAGCCATCTTCTGTATAGAATGATGTTCCTGTCACAGCAGATACATTAAATCCATCACCATGTTTGCTTGTAAAGGTGGATGTATTTAAACCACCTCTATACTTGCCGATAATAGTAGATACATCAAAACTACCACTATACGAACCTACAGAAGCTGTGCTGTAGCTGTAAGAGCGTTTTCCCCTACCCAATATTTTCTGACCCAAGTACTCAAGACAAGGCAAGTCTGCAATAATCATTAGCTTTTCTCCTATCTTCAAAAGTGTTTAAATCGATCGGCGATCGCAGATTGTTTTGCATAAAATGATGAACAAATCCGCGACTAAATAGCTTTGAACTTTCACCTATTCAAATCTAGATTGTTTGACAAACAGGCTGCAAAAAGTATTAAAGCTTTTACTTTGTATATATTTCCTATTCAGCATTTTAGATTTATCTGGGCGCTTGAATTAAGCGAATTTATTTTTCTTAACTTATATTCAGAGAATTATTTAATAACAACCAACTAAAAGTAACTAGGTGCATAAAACATAAGTTTACTATGAAGATATGTGTTGCCATTTTGGAAGTTCAAAATCATTTAATCAAGAATTAGTTGTTTGTCGAAAGAGAATAAGCACAAATTTTGCCCTATTCATCTGGAGAAATAAGACGTTATAGAGCTAATAAAATGATAACTATCGAATTAAACTAAAATAAACCCTAGTTGATGAAACCTTATTAAGTTGCTGACTTATAAATAAATGAATCAAGAATTAGAATTGCTGCTTGAATTAACATCTCGTCGGGGAATTAGTCATGCAGAAGTCTATCAAGTATCATCTGAGTCTCAACCAGTATTCTTTGAAGGAAATCGTCTCAAACAGCTAGAAAGCTCTCAATCTATCGGTACGGCATTGAGACTATGGCAAAATAATCGTCCTGGTTTGGCAGTAGCCTATGGCAAAATCGAACCCGAATTGCTAATTGACAAAGCGATCGCACTTTCGGAATTAAACAAGCCTGAAGTTATCGAGTTAACCCCATCGCGTCAGGCGGTTCACGATTTGACAGGTACGAGTGCATCAGTTGAAGATCTAATTGGTCTTGGGCAACAGGCGATCGACAAACTAAGAGAAGAATATCCAGAACTAATCTGTTCGGCAGAATTAGAATTTGAACGAGAGAGTACAACTTTAATCAATTCTCGGGGACTTTACTGTCACTATGATGAATCGGGAATTAGTTATTCCTTGGGGGCAGAATTAATTCGCGGAGAAGACTTTTTAGGTATTTTCGATGGTGAATATAGCAAGTCAGGACTAAACCTCGATCTAATTGTCGAGCAGATTGTTACGCGCCTAGACTGGGCAAAACGCAATGTAGAAACCCCGCAAGGACAGATACCCGTTCTGTTTACTGCCAATGCTGCTACCCTGCTCTGGGATAACGTTTCATCGGCGCTAAACGCCAAGCGAGTTATCGAAAAATCTTCTCCCTGGAGCGATCTAAAGCAACAGCGAGTTATTTCCGACAAACTATCCCTATCTCAGCAACCAGATTTACAGCCTTACGACTGCCCTTTTGATGATGAAGGAATGCCAACCCAGCAGCTAGATCTAATTACGCAGGGAGTGTTGCAGCAATTTTATAGCGATCGCAATATTGCTAGAGAACTAGATCTTGCACCAACGGGAAATGGTTTTCGACCGAGTTTAGACAGTTATCCCAGTCCTTCTTTGGTCAATTTGATCGTGGAATCGGGTCAAGAATCCTTCGCCGAATTAATTACCAAACTAGATAACGGCATAATTGTCGATCAGATGTTGGGGGGTGGTGCGGATATTAGCGGTGACTTTTCCGTTAATGTTGACCTGGGCTATCGGGTAGAAAATGGCAAAATTACGGGACGAGTCAAAGATACGGCAATTTCGGGTAACGTCTATCAAATCCTCAAACAGGTTGTCGCCCTGGGTAATGATTCAATCTGGAATGGCTCTTGTTTTACCCCTTCTTTGATTGTTAACGGCATTTCTGTAGTTGGTTAATTGCTCTGTATCTGCGCCATGATTTTTCTTTTCCCCAATGACTGTTTTAATCCCCGACAACCTGATGCTGCTTATAAAGATCGCTATCTAGCTTTCCATCAGGCAGGCTACAGAACGGCTTTGATTGAAATCGAATCATTAGGTAGTGCCGATACAAAAGTATTCCCTAAGCTATTGCTAGGTGACGTTGTAATCTATCTAGGCTGGATGCTATCGGCAACGGATTATCAATTGCTAACTCAGATAATTGATAGTACGGGGGCAACTCCTTTTACTGGCGATCGCGAATATTTAGCAGCTCATTATTTACCCAACTGGTATCCTCTGATTCGGAACTTAACTCCAGAAACAAAAATATATGCTGCTGATGATGATTTAGTAACAGAGTTAACTCGACTAAATTGGTCGCAGTACTTTATCAAAGACTATGTAAAATCGCTCAAAACTGACCTTGGCGCAATTATCGATCGCCCAGAACAAATAAGTATAGTGTTAGCTGAAATGAAAAAATACAGAGGCGTAATCGAAGGAGGGGTTTGTATACGTCGAGTCGAAGATTTCATGCCAGAAACCGAACAGCGTTACTTTATAATTAACCACCGGGCATTCGCTGCAGATCCACAACAGGATATTCCCCAGATAGTTAGAGAATGTGCGATCGTCATTGAGAGCAAGTTTTTTTCGGTCGATGTGATTCAACGTCGAGATGGAACGCTGAGAATTGTAGAAATAGGCGATGGACAGGTATCCGATTTAGTTGGTTGGTCGATCGCCAGAGTGATTCAGATTTGGCAAAGTATAAAGGTTGCGATTAAACCTCAGCCAAAGATCGATCTAAAGCCTGGCGGGCAAGACGAGTAATATAAATAGTGCAGGCAATAGTTGCCACAAAACCAATAATCTTAATCGTCCACTGTAGTTGAGGATTTGCTAGCTGACTTGCCTCGCCGATAGTTGCCAGATCTCCTGCCAGAGAACCAAAATAAACGTAGACAATAGTCATGGGAATCATGCCAATCGAGCCGAGAAAATAATCTTTTAGGGAAATGCCCATAACGCCAAAAGCATAGTTCAATAAGCTAAAAGGAAATACGGGAGAAAGGCGAGTGAGAAGAATAATTTTCAGTCCCTCTTCATTTAAAGCTCGATCCAAAGCTATAAACCTCGGGTTCAAAGCGATCTTTTGTTCGATCCAACTCCTGAGTAAATATCGACCGAGTAAAAAAGCGCAGGTCTCGCCGATTATCGCTCCAATTATTACGTATACCGAACCCCAAATTACTCCAAATAATAACCCTGCGCCCAAGGTCAGAATTGAACCTGGAACTAAAGCAACGGTAGCGACGATATAAATAAAGATAAAAGCGATCGCACCAGTCGAACCCAGGCTTTGTACCCAAAGTAAGATCTTCGGTACTAGATGAGACAATTCTGAAGTAAATCTAATTCCTTCAGTTAACAGTATTTGCTCGATCATAGTTTTAAACAGGCGATCGCTAATTACTTTAAAGTTCTTATTAGTTATGACATTCCATCTTGAGAAATAGCTGAGAACCCCATTATCAAAACCTGAGGCAAATTACCATATGCGAGGGTATTGCTAATTTAAAGAATGACATATTGAACAACACGATTTGTAGCTTAAAGTTCTAAGCTTTTTTAAAATCAAGAAAAAACTATTTTCGCGTAAATCATATCCTTACTACTTACTTCCTACTCCCTATCTCCCCAAACCTTGAGCTTTAATTTCAGCTGAATCTTCACTCCAAAAAACTATTTCATTGTCCAGGGTTTTGAGAGTAGTCTGAGGATAATAAAAAGCCAGAATTTGCTTTGCCGTCCAGCCGATATTAGCTAGGTTATAAGAACCATATTGGCTCAAGCCGACACCGTGACCAAATCCACCACCAACAAAGTTATAGCCACTAAGTTTGGCATTTTTATAGATCGGCTCTAGGTAGAAGAAAGTGCTGCGGGGAGGTTCTAGGGCGCTTCTAACCTCGTTTTTGTGTAGCTGTAGCTTGCCCAAATCGGTTTGAATATTTAAAGCTAAGATTCTGCCAGAGCGAGATCGGCGGTGAACTTCCATCGACTCAATTGTCTTGAAATCAGCTAGAGGATGACGAGTTTTCCGCAGATATTTACGCAAATCCTGGTTTAAGTTGGCAATACTACGACTCTTGCGCCAGCGAAACACTCCTTTTCGACCCGTTTCATTAAATCCCTGGTTCAGACCTATAAAATGTTTAAAAGTTTTCTCGTTATTGAGAGGATATTTAATTAAATCCCAAAGAGCTTTAGGCGCATCAATTACAGGCTGTAGATAGGGGCGGGGCTTACCGTTCCACGTATCTTCAAAACCTGCCGTTACTCCTCCCGTAGTGGAAGAATACAAAGCGTCAATTAATTCGTTGTCATAGGTGAGAACTAAACCTGCGGTTTTAGCGATCGCGCGATCGCTGGTAGCATTTGCATCATTTAAGCCTTTGTATACCTGACAATGAACCGTCGCACAGAGTTGATAGTCATCAACGGCAAAACGTCTTAAGTTACGCAGGGCATAGGTACGGGCAATAATGGTTTGAGCTGCCACCGCCTGAGCGGGGGCATTAGCACCAATTTCGTAGGGAACAACTCCCCGCAAATAGGTTTCTAGGTCAACTCTATTCACCAGAGTAAATTCGCCGTGAGCATTAGGCTGCAGGCGTAAGCTACCGCCATAGAGTCGCGCAGCCTGAGATTTACTAGTATTGACTCTAACTAAGTTTTTGCCACTGGTGATTTCTACTTCGTCCTGATTATATTCTTGCCCCGCAATTTCTAAGACAATATCGGGTTCTCGATAGAGGATTTCGGTATCGAGATAGGGACTTTCATAGCCGTTAGCTTCCAAACTATGCAACAACCAACGACGCACTAAGGGAGTCTGATAAACATTTCGCTTTGCCCACACCTGCCAGCGTCCAGGCTGTGCCACTTCCACTTCAATGCCCAGCTTTTTCCAAGAGTTAGCGCTATCTTCAGCCGTTTCAAAGGTAGAGCGATCGCTTAAAATTAACTTTTCCGCTAACTTGGGCTGTTCCAGACGAGCCGAATCCACTTTTAAGACAATTTCTTTTGTAGCGATCGCTTTGGATTCAGGCTTACCTGGGAAACTAACCTGTAAAGAATCCCCTGAAACACTCTGAATCGTTACTTCCTTGATTTCTGGGTCGCGATCGATAATTGGTGCAGCACCCAAACGCTGAATAATACCAATCTCTAATTCTAGATTTCGCCCCTTGTCTGTAGCAGCTTCAGCAGGTAGCCAATTACTAAAACCAGCTAAAAAAAAGACGCCGAGATATATCGTTATTTTAAACATTTATATTTTCCGTACGGGTAAGTGCGGGTAAGGCATTGCCTTACCCTTTCCTTGTCCTAATCTTCGTCGCCAGCTCCATTAATTAGATTCTCGCCATTCATCATTTGCTTGGCAGCTTTTAATAGATCTTCTTCCACATAAGGCTTCACAAAATAGCCGTTTGCCCCACGGGAAGCAGCAATATTACGCATTTTCTGTGCGCCACGGGAAGTCAACATGGCGATGGGTAAGTCTGCTAATTTCTCATCCTTTTGCAGTTGAGCCAGCAGTTCTAAACCGTTCATCCGTGGCATCTCAATATCGCAGAACGCAATATCGCATTCCAAACCGTCAGCAAGTTTTTCCCAGGCTTCCTGACCATCTCTAGCCTGTTCCACCCGATAACCAGCTTTTTTAAAGGTCATAGACAATAGTTCTCTAACCGTTACCGAATCATCGATAATCAGCACCAGTGGGGCATCCTCGAAGCTGGTGTTTTGTTTATCTTGTCGGTTGGCTTTAACATTGGCAGATTCAACCTCTTGGTTTGCCCGATTGATCTCAATTAGATGTTGTGCCACATCCATTAGATCTTTCTCAGTGTAGGGCTTGGTCAAATAAGCTTTCGCTCCCAAATCATTGGCTATTTTGCGGTGTTTATCTGCACCACGAGAAGTCAGCATTGCTACGGGAATAGATTTAAGTTCACTATTCTGATGGAGATTGGACAGCAGCTCCAAACCATTCATGCGTGGCATTTCAATATCGCTAAAGATCATGTCACAGACGAGTCCACCGCGAAGCTTATCCCAGGCTTCCTGACCATCCCTAGCCTGCTCGACTCGATAGCCCAGCTTATTAAAACTCATCGACAGCAGTTCACGAACGGTAATAGAGTCATCAACTACTAGTACCATTGGTTCTTGCTGGATACTTTCAGCCTGAGCCTGTTTAATATCTCCTGCACCAGAGAGAATATTGAAGCCAATTTCAATCGTTCTCTTACCTTGGGCAATCTCTACCAGCTCTAAAACATCACCAATCGGCATGATCGAACCATCACCCAGAACCGTTGCGCCCGCAATACCTGGTGGTTTAGCGATCGGTCCGTCAATTTGTTTGATTACAATTTCTTGCTCGGCTCTGACTTCATCAACTTCTACCGCCAGTAAATTATCCAAACTTCGGAGAATGACGACGGAGACTGTATCGTCAGTATTTTGATTGGCGTTATAGATACCCGTACGGCGAATCTGACGATTATAGTTTAATAGACCGTTGAGGGGTCGCAGGGGCAGCAGAGCGTCTTTCCAGGTAATAGAACGTACGCCGTTAGCGTTAGTCTGGATGTCGCTAGGCAAATACTCTTTGGTATCTTCTACACCGTCAATAGGGAAGGCAATTTTTGTGTTGTTATCGACGCAGGTGAGAGCTTTACAAATACTCAACACTAGCGGTAAACGAATCGTAAAGGTCGTACCTTTGCCTAATTCTGATTCAGTACTGACCGTACCGCGAATTTTTTTGAGGTCGGTATTAACTACGTCCATGCCGACGCCGCGCCCAGCAAAGTCATCTGCTTCATCCTTAGTACTAAAGCCTGGATGGAATAATAGCTCGTAAATTTGCTGTTCCGATAAATTTTGAGCTGATGCCCAGGTGATGATATTTTTTTCGATCGCCTTCTTTTTAACGATTTCGGGGTCAATTCCTGCCCCATCATCACGAACGGTAATTACGGTTTGATTACCCTGGAGAAAGGCATGAATATAAACATTACCTACTTCAGTTTTGCCTTGTTTGAGCCTTGCCTCTGGCTGCTCGATTCCGTGAGAAATAGCATTGTTGACCAGATGAGTCATCGGATTATATAGATGTTCGACAATCATCTTGTCAATTAGGACATCTTTACCCTCAACATGAAGGGTGGTTTGCTTTTTCTGCTTGCGAGAAATATCTCGAATTGCTCTGGGCAAGCGATCTGCAGCCTGTCCAAAAGCGACCATCCGTGAGGAGTTCATCCCGTCCTGTAGCTGGCCGGTTACCTGGCGGAAGGTTTGGGCTACCTTATCGGTTTCATCAACCACAAATTGAATATCCGATGCTGCCTCTCTAACTCGAACGATCAGTTCGATAATATCTTGAGACAGGAGGTGAAAGCCTGTAAAACGATCCATCTCTAGAGCGTCTAGTCCTTCTTCTTGGGGTTCTTCTTCCCTCGAACCAGGTCTTCCCGCAGTAACCGCAGAGTTAGCACGAGACTGACGACTAGCCATTAATGCACCTTCTAAAAGCGATCGCTCGTACATATCGTGCATTTTTGCCCCAGCTTCCCCTAGAGACTGAACATGACCCAAAAGGTTATCCAGGAAGCGACGCAATCTTTCCTGGTCGTCTTCTAAACGGTTACGCTTGACAACTAGCTCGCCGATCAGGTTATTGAGATTATCCAGTTTACGTACCGAAACCCTCATGGTCTGATCGAAACCTGGAGCTTTAGCGGGTGCGGGTGCGGGTGCGGGTGCGGGTGCAGAAATTTTTGCAGGTGTAGCTTGAGAAACAGGAATACTGGCGGGGCGTGTTGGCAGAAGCTCGGTTGGTGCTTCACTATCTAACAAAGAATCTAGATCTACCGAACCCAGGTCAGAGTCTAGAGAGCTTTCTAAACCTTCAAGACTATTTACTGGTGTTAGCAAGGAATCTAAGGACTGGCTATCAGATTCTAAAGAAAGTAAGCCGTCGAGATCGTTATCGAGACTATCCAATCCTTCATCATCTAGATCGCCAAGGGAGCCTAGAGAATCTAGTTCAAAAGTTTCAATTGCCAAATCTGGCAAATTGGCATTATTCCCTAACAATTCTGGTTCGCTCAACTCGCCCAAATCCATTTCGGTAAGGGGTTGCTCGACCGCATTTAATTCAAAAGAATTATCTAAACTGTCAAAATTCTCAAGTTCGAGATTATCCAAAGACACTTCAAAATTATCGGCAGCTATGATTGGCTCATCTATTGCATCCAGGTTCATTTCTAAAATAGGCTCTGGATTTGCCTCCAGGTCAAGCTCAAAAGATTCTGCCTCTAACCCAGCTAGATCATCTGTCTCACCCCCAAGTTCTGAACCTATTTCAGCCTGTAGATTTATAGCTGAAATAGGTTCTGGATCTGCCTCCAGGTCAAGCTCCAGAGATTCTGCTTCTAACCCAATTAGCTCATCGGTTTGTTTAAAAGCCGAAGAGGGGGCATCCTGCAAATTTGTGGCTGAAACAGGCTCTTCCACCGCCGACTCTAAAACTATTTCGTCTAACTCCAAACCGCCATCATTTAAAGGCTCTAAATCAGACTCAGATTCTAATTCGCTGGAGTCTAAATTACGAAAATCCCAATTGTCGAGGTCTAAAACATCTTCTGAATCGCTCTTGGTTTTGGCCAAATCGTCGGCAGCAATGACTTCAGCGATCGCCTCTGCATCGTTTTTAGCAGCAGTTTCTACCGAAATAAATTCAGTTACAATCTCGCTATCCTCATCATTATTGGTCCACAGATCGACTAAACTTTTTTCTTGCTCAGTAGGATCGGAAGTTGATAATGATTCATCGAGATTGTCGTTTCCATCAATCGGCTTATCTTGGCTGTTCATACTTAGTTAGAAGTTTTAACTGAATATTGCTGGATTATTTAACTAACGATTGGGCAAATACCTTCGCCAATCTAGGATCGTTATTCCGTTTTATAGCCAGAATCTCGACATTAAAAATTGTCAGAAATTGACTTAAAGATTTGCTAGCTATGGCTTTGTAAGTTTTAGAATAGAAAGTTCAGATACAGAAAACAAGCTTGTAAAACATAAGTTTCGTTAAATATATTAATCTGAATTATATAGCTGATTACATATTTTATAGTTTGCCCATAATTAAGCTGTCAAATTTAGTTTTAGATTCTAAAACTAGAGTTTCCCCTAATAATCTGTTATGCTCTGTTTCTCCGCGCTCGAATAAGCATCATTGTAATCGCCATGATTGAAGGTCACTTAATTTAGCCCGTATGAATGAGTCTACTGCAACCTTATTAATTTCTTGTCCCGATAGCCCAGGACTAGTGGCTAAAATTGCTAACTTTATCTATGCTAACGGAGGGAACATTATTCATGCTGACCAGCACACAGATTGCGCTACAAGTTTATTCCTGATTCGCATTGAATGGCAACTGCAAGGCTTTAATTTGCCTCGCGAGGCGATCGCAACTGCTTTTTCGGCGATCGCTAAACCCCTTAAAGCCACTTGGCAGCTACACTTTTCGGACACTAAACCCAAGATTGCTATTTGGGTCACAAAACAGGATCATTGTCTTTGGGATCTACTCTGGCGACATCAAGCTCGCGAACTACCAGGAAATATCTCTTTAGTAATGAGTAATCATCCTCATTTAGAAGCAATTTCTAAACAGTTCAACCTAGACTTTTATCATTTACCAATTACCAAAGATAATAAGGCAGAACAAGAAGCCAAACAGCTAGAGCTTTTAGAGCAATATAAGATCGATCTAGTCGTGCTGGCTAAATATATGCAGATTCTTAGCCCAGATTTAATTAACAATTTTCCTAATATTATTAATATTCACCATTCATTTTTACCTGCTTTTCCTGGGGCCAAACCCTATCATCGCGCTCATGCTAGAGGCGTAAAAATTATTGGCGCAACTGCTCATTACGTCACCAAAGATTTGGATGAAGGACCAATTATCGAGCAGGAAGTTGTCAGAGTTAATCATCAGGATACGGTCAAAGATCTAATCCGCAAGGGCAAAGATTTAGAGCGGTTAGTATTATCTCGCGCCGTTCGGTTCCATCTCCAAAATCGCGTCTTAGTTTATGAAAACAAAACCGTAGTCTTTAGCTAATTCTTACTCCTGTACGGGCGTGTCTTGGTACGCCTCTACATATCTTCTACCTATTACCTTTTTAATGTCCCCTACAAAAAATCGCTCTAATTTCCGTCCTCGCAAACAGTTTGGGCAGCACTGGTTAAAAGATGAAACCGTCCTCGATCGCATCGTAATTGCTGCGGAACTAGCCGAAAGCGATCGTGTATTAGAAATTGGACCAGGTACGGGCAATTTGACCACTAGATTATTATCCGCAGTTTCAGCTTTAGTAGCGGTGGAAATAGATCGAGATCTATGTAGAAATCTGGTTCAAAATTATGGCGAGCGAGACAATTTTCTCTTAATTCAAAATGATTTTTTAAAGTCCGATTTATTCCCATATTTAGAAGACTTTCCTCGCTTCGGGAATCCTAATAAGGTAGTAGCAAATATTCCCTATAATATTACAGGACCGATTATAGCCAAGCTGTTAGGAAAAATAGCCACTCCTGCCTCTCATCAATATGATTCAATTGTCCTGCTCGTTCAAAAAGAAGTAGGCGATCGCTTAGTTGCAACACCAGGAACAAAAGCTTATGGTGCATTATCTATTCGCGTTCAGTATTTAGCTAGCTGCGAACTAATTTGTGACGTGCCTGCAAAAGCTTTTTATCCTCGACCAAAAGTAGACTCGGTTGTAATTAGATTGCGTCCCAGACAGCTTGAAGCGGGGGCAGATAATCCCAAACAGCTAGAGACATTAATTAAGCTGGGGTTCGCCAGCCGTCGTAAGATGCTGCGTAATAATTTAAAAAGCCTAATCGATTTGGATAATCTAACTTCAGTACTCGAAAGCCTGAGTCTTAACCCTCAATGCCGAGCCGAAGATTTAACTTTAGAACAGTGGATTTCGTTGAGTAATAAAATTAGTCGGTAGTCAACAAAACAATTATTCAAGTAAATGTCTCAATACGATCGCATTTACAGCACTGTCCGCCAAATTCCATTTGGTCAAGTAGCCACCTACGGACAAGTAGCCGACCTTGCGGGACTGTATGGCAAAGCTCGTTTAGTAGGATATGCTTTGTTCCGAGTCCAGATCGCTGATGATATTCCCTGGCAGCGAGTGATTAATGCCAAAGGAGAAATATCCTATTCTCTCAAGCGTCAAGGGGGCGATTACTTACAGAAAGTTTTGCTAGAAGAAGAAGGAATTGAGTTTAAGTCCAACGGTAAAATAGATCTGAACAAATATCTCTGGCAACCAGAAACAATGGGAGACGGGGAGAATTAAACTAAAACAGAAAAGCAAAAGAATTGCTTTAAATCTCGAAAATATCATAAGGTGAATATTGCCTATCGTTTGAAGCAAAAGCAACCTATGAGCCGTCTAGCACTTTTAAGCGTTTCCGATAAAACTGGTATTGTCGAACTAGCCCAGAAATTAGTCGCCCACCAGTTTGAGATTATCAGCAGTGGCGGTACAGCCAAGACTCTACAAGATGCTGGTATTACTGTAACCAAGGTTAGCGATTATACGGGTTCCCCAGAGATTTTGGGCGGTCGGGTTAAAACTCTGCATCCTCGTATTCATGGCGGTATTTTGGCGCGTCAGGATTTACCAGAAGACCAAAAAGAGTTGGCGGAAAATAATATTCGCCCCTTAAACTTGGTAGTGGTAAATCTTTATCCTTTCGAACAAACGATCGCGCAACCAAATGTCAGCGTTGCCGAAGCGATCGAAAAGATCGACATTGGTGGTCCGACTATGATTCGAGCTGCTGCTAAAAATTACAAGTACCTAACTATATTGTGTAGCCCCGACCAGTACGAACAGTATGTAGCTGAATACGAAAGCTCTCAGGGAGAAGTTTCCCTAGAATTTCGGCAGCAGATGGCGGGGGCAGCCTTTGCCCATACTAATAGTTACGATCGCGCTATCTCTGGTTATTTTGCTAATCTAAATGAGTCGGTCGCCTTGGGCGACAGCTACGGTATTTCTGGCACAAAGGTACAGTCTTTACGCTACGGAGAAAATCCTCACCAACCCGCAGCCTGGTATCAAACTGGTTCGATAGCATCGGGTTGGGCAGCAGCAACCAAACTTCAGGGTAAGGAACTTAGCTATAACAATTTAGTCGATTTAGAGGCAGCCAGACGCATTATTACAGAATTTGACTCTTCCGAACCCGCAGCAGCAGTCTTAAAACATACGAATCCTTGTGGAGCTGCGGTAGGTAGTACTCTAGCAGAAGCTTACGAGAAAGCCTTTAATGCGGATAACGTGTCGGCATTTGGCGGGATTGTTGCCCTCAACCAAACTATTGATGCAGCTACGGCAAAAGCCTTGACTAAGACCTTTTTAGAGTGCGTAGTTGCGCCAGATTGCGACCGCGCAGCCCAAGAAATCTTACAGGCTAAATCAAAATTAAGAATTCTATTGCTGCCAGAATTGGCTACGGGGCAAAAAGAAACGATTAAAGCGATCGCCGGCGGATTTTTAGTTCAGGCTAGCGATGACAAAATTGAAAACCCCGACGACTGGCAGATCGTTACAGAAAAGCAGCCTACGGAGGCTCAAATTGCCGAAATGCTCTTTGCCCAAAAGCTAGTCAAGCACGTTAAGTCTAATGCTATTTTGGTCAGTCGCGATCGCACGACTCTAGGTATCGGTGCGGGACAAATGAATCGAGTCGGCTCGGTCAAAATCGCTTTGGAACAGGCGGGAGACAAGGCTGCGAGGGGCGTACTGGCTAGCGATGGCTTCTTTCCCTTCGATGATTCGGTACGTACTGCTGCTGCTGCGGGAATTAGCGCTATTATCCAGCCTGGAGGCTCAATTCGCGACAAAGATTCAATCGCTGCTGCTAATGAGCTGGGTATAGTCATGGTTTTAAGCGGTACTCGCCACTTTTTACACTAAAGGCTGTGCTGATAAGAATGTATTTATGATTACCAAATAGATGGGGTATGGCATACGCATAAGCCGAATAACCAAAATACAAGTGAATGACTGCCTAACCCATCCTACGAAGGTCGATCTGGTGTGACAGATAGCCGATAGCCACCTCAAGCAATTAACTGTGTTAACCCGAACTAAAGATTAAATATGCGATCGGGATTAGATTGGTTTGGGTAATTGGTTTATACTAAATTGTGTGATACCGAAGATACCAAATAATAATTATTTGAAGTAGATCGTATTTAACATTAAAAGTAAGTTTGCTTGCTGTAGGTCTATAATATGAGATTCTACGGCTCGAGGCTGAGAAAGAATAAACAAAATTCTTACCCGTTGTAACTAGTTTAGGAGGATAATTTTTAATGACCCAAGTGGTTGTTGGACAAAACGAAAACATAGAATCTGCACTGCGTCGTTTTAAGCGTCAAGTATCAAAAGCAGGTATCTTTGCTGATATTAAACGTCGTCGTCACTACGAGACACCAATTGAAAAGCGCAAGCGTAAAGCGATCGCTCGTCGCAAAAAACGTTACCGTTAAACCAACTATTTTTCTTATCAAACTGGCTACAGGACTAAATCTCCCTATCCTTCCGAAACGCTTTTATCTGGCTATTTTGGAGATAGACAGTCTAGATATTGTTGTTGCCAAGCGAATTTATAAGAAAAGCAAGCTATTTACTAGCATCAGTACAGCATGTTTATGCTGTCGTCCCCTTTTCTTTTCTTTGAAGGAAGAGTATGGTCAAGGAACGGCGAAAATTAATTGCAACTGTACAAAGAAGCGATCTCTACTTGATAACATCAAAGTGGCGATCGCTTTTTTATAGTATTTATCGATCCAAAATCTATTTTATTTTTCATCTTTCTTTCTTATTGATGGAAACAATTATATTTACCAATTAAGTCAATTATTACACTGTGGATTTGATAACCCTTGCCAATCATCAAGAATATATAGTTTGCGATCGCGATCTGATAGTTGTGCAGTTCTCTCCCTCGGTTGAAAAGTATTTGGCCCAAGAAATAGCACCAAAGCAAAATGTTGGAGACTGTTTGCCTGAAATGGTAGGTTTGGAAGCCACATGTCAGGAAATATTAGCAGGACAACAAGAAAGCTTTGCCCTGGAAGCTATTTTGCGACATCAGCAAAAAGGAGAAGTGCTGTACTTCGATCTAATTCTTAAAAAGGTCGAACAGTATATTGCTATCTTTCTAGAAGATGTTACCGATTCTACACTGCTACAGCAGCTATCAGTACAGCGACTAAATGAAGTAGAAATTAATCTCAGTAAACTGCAGCGTTTTGAATACTGTACGAACAAGATTATTGCTTCGATGCAGGATGTGCTGCTGATTACTTCTCCTTCTGGCATCATTGAGCGAGCCAACAAGTCAGCTACCAAACTGCTTCAGCAAAAGACATCGGCTCTGATCGGTCGATCTATTGATGAGCTAATAACCGACTCTAATCACAACCACCAGCGAATATACAGCTTATTATTAAATTCTCAAGACGGTATCAGTAAGATTGAAGTCAGCTTTACGAATAAGCAACTAAAAACAATTCAACTTGAATTTGACTGTTTTATTGCTCCAACTGAAGTCAAAGATTTTTTTAACTGTGTTTATATTGGCAGAGATATTACGGCTAGAAAACGGGCTGAAGCGGAAATCAGAAAGTCTCTCGCTCGTGAGAAAGAATTGCGAGAACTAAAGTCGGGGTTTATTTCGATGGCTTCTCATGAATTTCGTAATCCTCTCAGCAGCATTTTACTATGCGTACAAAACCTCAGAGATAGTCCCAACATAGCTAGCAAAAATCGAGAATTTTACCTTGAGTCAATTCAAGATGCAGCCGTAACGATGAACTCGCTGCTAGAAGATATTTTAGTTTTAAGCAAAGCCGAATCGGAAAAACAAACTTTAAAACTAGAACCGATCGACTTAAAATTCTTTTGTACCCAGGTAATTCAAAAGCTGGCTTCGATTTATGCAGATAAAACAGTTCGGCTTGACTACCAAATAACTAAAAAGAGCCTGAATTTGGATCGGACAACCCTAACCCTTATCTTGGATAATTTGCTTTCCAATGCTCTAAAATATTCGTCCTCAGAAGCGACTGTAGATCTAAAAATGAGCGAACAAGAAGAACCTCCTGTGATTAAGATTCAGGTTTGCGATCGCGGTATTGGCATTCCTCCAGAATCTCAAAAGCATTTGTTTGAATCTTTCTATCGAGCCAGTAATGCGAATTCTTTTCCTGGGACAGGTTTGGGATTATCAATTGTTAAGAGATCGGTCGATCTTTATCTAGGTTCAATTACTGTAGACAGCCAGCTCAATCGAGGAACAAATGTTACCGTACGGCTGCCGATTCAATCTCCCAAAATTTAGTTAAAGTCTTTTATCGGGATTATTAATGTCGTCAAACCAAATACAGCCTGAAAACTTGAGTAAGGGCTTGACCATAACTACCTCGGTTAACTTTACTCAATGGTTGAACGATCGCTACGTTAGTCTTGCTTTTTCTACCTATCAAGCAGGCAAAATTTTTCTAGTTGGTCTACAGCCAAACGGCAGTCTTTCTGTATTTGAACGCACTTTCGATCGCTGTATGGGTTTGTGGGTCGATAAGTCTAGCCTTTACCTTAGTTCTCTCTATCAAATCTGGGGTTTTGAGAATGCTCTCGAACCAGGACAAATATACAACGGCTATGACTTTTTATATATTCCCCAATCCAGCTATGTTACAGGGGATTTAGACGTACACGATCTGGTAGTCGATCGCTCTAATAAGCTAATTTTTGCCAATACCCTCTTCAACTGTCTGGCTACGGTTAGTAATACCCACAGCTTTGCCCCTCTGTGGCAGCCAAATTTTATCTCCGAACTTGTCGCCGAAGATCGCTGTCACCTCAACGGTATTGCGCTACGTTCGGGGGAGGTTCGCTACGTGACAACAATTGGACAAGCAGATCGAGTCAATAGCTGGCGGGAGAATCGTCGTGATGGAGGCTGCGTCATCGATCTTAAGAGCGATCGGATAGTTGCCAGGGGATTATCAATGCCCCATTCTCCCCGCTGGTATCGCGATCGCCTATGGCTACTTAATTCTGGAACTGGCGAATTTGGCTATCTAAATCTAGAAAAAAATATGTTTGAGCCAGTAGTCTTCTGTCCTGGCTATTTGCGTGGCTGCGCTTTTATCAGTGATTATGCCGTTGTCGGAATTTCTCAATTAAGAAACAAAACTTTCTCTGGTTTACTGTTAGATGAAAAATTACAGCAGGCACAAACAAAGTCATTTTGTGGTTTATTAGTTATCGATTTACTTAAAGGAGAAATTGCCCACTGGTTAAAGTTAGAAGGGATAGTTAGCGAGCTATACGATGTTGCCACAATGCCTAATATTAGAAGACCGATGGCAATTGGACTTAAATCAGATGAGATTAAGCGACTAATTACGATCGATCGGTTATAATTTTGTCAATAGTTTAGTTCTTTCTATATTGATAAAAAAAAGCGTATTTTTACTCATGATTTAAATACGAATATACAATATTGTAGTTAATTATGGCGATCGTCAAAAGCTAATGCTTTTTTATTTAGGCTATAAAAACTATCATCTATTTACAGTTTATTTTTTGTCTGCCAAAGTTCTCTATTCAGTAACGTTCTAGTTGACTAAAATAAAATTACCATCGACTATATTACTTATGAATATATATAGCGCAGCAACTATTTCCACTGGGCTATCTCTAATTTTAATTAACCAATTTAGTTTTAAAGCGATCGCCAAAGAAACCCCAGACGATCCAGTCGATAACTGCCAGCAAATTAATGGTCAGGTCATCGCGCCAACTGAGACTATCAACTTCAATAGCCTTGGCGATCGAGCTCAGTTAGTCGCATCGACTAAAGCTCTTGAAGATCTAAATCAATCGAGCTTCTGGTGGGCAGCATTACAGTTCGATCCCTTTGGTGGCAATTTAATTCAAGACTGGTTAACCTACCCACAAAAACAGCAGATAAACTTGGTCGTCAACTGGCGATTGTGGAGTCTTTTGGACTACTTTGGACGCTATCGTTTTGTCAATCAGTTTGGCACTGTTGCCAGAAGACATGGATATAGTCTGAGTATTTTTAATCAAAAAGATCGGTGTCTGGCCAGCTATAGATATAATTCCACTAGCATTCCTCCAAAATGGGAACTGAATTTAGAAAAACTTGGTCGAGCTAGTTTACCAATTGAATCTGAACCAGCGTCAGAATACATAGTTCCAGAACCATAATAACTTTATAACCTATAACTTAATTGTGATTCGTTAAGAGTTTATCTTTCTTCAGTCGCACGCTACAAATTTTTAAATGTTGCACAATAATAAGTTTAAAAATCAGGCGAACGCTAATCTGTAGGGTATATTTCTATTAGAAATGTTTTACCTGAGATATAGCTGTTAATGAGGAATGCTCTGTTGTTAAGAAATTTGTAAATATAAATAGTCAAAATTGTCATAATTTTGCCAATAAAAAGGGTAGCCATCGCTACCCATAATTAAAGCTATTTAGTTTGTTTGGCAGTTAATTATTTTCCTACCAAGACTTAGTTAGTAGTGCTAGCTTCTATCTTTTCGCTAGCTTTTTAGTTTTTAGCTTGCGTAGACGAATTGATTCTGGAGTTACTTCTACTAGCTCATCAGAGCCAATGTACTCTAGCGCCCGTTCTAGGCTCATTTCTGTAGGCGACTGTAGCTGCACCAGTTCATCGCCACTTGCAGCACGGTGGTTAGTAAGCTGCTTGGCTTTACAGACGTTTAGGTCAAGATCTTGAGAGCGATTGTGTTCGCCCACAATCATGCCTTTATAAACTTTCGTTCCTGGGGTAATAAAGAACGTTCCCCGATCTTCAGCGTTCTTCAGAGCGTAGAAAGTTGCGACACCTTCTTCAAAAGCAATAATGACACCGTTGTAACGAGTTTCTAACTCTCCAGAGAAGCTGCGATACTCTAGGAAACTATGATTCATGATCCCTTCCCCGCGAGTAATGCGAACAAAGTCGCCACGGAAACCGATCAGACCTCTAGCGGGTATCACAAACTCTAGCTGAGTTCGTCCACCACTATTTTGCATGTCTTTCATTTCGCCTTTGCGCTGTCCCAGACGCTCGATACAGCTACCAACGGCAGCTTCAGGAACATCTAAAACCAGGTATTCAAACGGTTCGCAAGGCTTGCCTTTAATCTCGCGATAGATTACTTGAGGCTGGGACACCTGAAACTCATAGCCTTCACGACGCATAGTTTCAATCAGAATGCCTAAATGCAGTTCGCCTCGACCAGAAACCAAGAATTTCTCTGCCGAGTCGCCGTCTTCGACACGCAGAGCCACGTTAGTCTCCAATTCTCGCATCAGGCGATCGCGAATTTGACGAGAAGTAACAAAACTTCCTTCTTGTCCCGCAAAAGGCGAATTATTGACAGAGAAGGTCATCTGCAAAGTAGGTTCGTCTACCTTAATCAAAGGTAAAGCCTGAGGCTCGCTAGGACAGGTAATAGTTTCCCCAATGTTGGCATCGGCAAACCCTGCTACTGCCACAATGTTACCCGCGCTGGCTTCGGGCATTTCTACACGAGCCAAACCTTTGAAGCCCATTAGCTTCGAAATCTTAGACTTAACAATTTTGCCATCTTCTTTAATCAAAGCAGCCTGCTGACCTGCTTTCAAGACACCGTTATGGACTCTACCAATTACAATCCTACCCAAGTAATCCGAGTAGTCCAAAGTTGTTACCTGAAGCTGCAGGGGCTTATCTACATCTCCTGCTGGTGGTGGAACATGGTTGATAATCGCCTCAAACAAAGGCATCATATCAACTCCCTCTTCATCCAGAGCCTCTTTGACAAATCCCTCTAGTCCCGAAGCATAAAGCGTCGTAAAGTCACACTGGTCATCATCTGCACCCAGCTCGACAAACAGATCGAATACTTTGTCTACTGCGCCATCGGGATGGGCGCGAGGGCGATCGATCTTATTGACCACTACAATCGGACGTAAACCTTGTTCCAAAGCTTTTTTAAGTACAAACCTGGTTTGTGGCATTGGACCCTCATTTGCATCGACAATGAGGACACAGCCGTCAACCATTCCTAGAACTCGTTCGACTTCACCACCGAAATCGGCGTGACCAGGAGTATCGACAATATTAATTAAAGTATCTTTATAGCTAACGGCGGTATTCTTAGACAGAATTGTAATTCCGCGTTCTCGTTCGAGATCGTTAGAGTCCATGACACAATCTGGCACATCTTCGCCTTCGCGGAAAATACCCGATTGTTTGAGGAGAGCGTCTACGAGAGTCGTTTTACCGTGATCGACGTGAGCAATAATGGCAATGTTGCGAATAGGAAGAGACATATGATTGGTCGTATAGACTTTTGTATCTTTTTCTCAAAGATTCTTAATGATTATAGCTTAACTTTGTTTTTATTTATATTTAAATGTTATGGGCAGAAGAATGTTTAGACGCAAAAGAAGTTTTCTATTAGTAGCTGTTTTAGGAATTATCTTCGATCAGCTTACTAAATACATTGTGATTCAAAACTTTGCTGAAGTCGGAGATACTTTTCCCCTCTGGCAAAATGTATTTCACTTTACCTATGTAATCAATACGGGGGCAGCATTTAGCTTCTTTCGAGGACAGGTAGATATTCTGCGCTGGATTTCTTTAATTGTCAGCGTAATTCTAATAATTTTTGTCTGGTATTCTCCCAAAATAAGTTCTCTAGAACAGATTGGCTATGGATTTATTTTGTCTGGAGCAATAGGCAATGGTATCGATCGCTTTTTGTTTGGTTATGTAGTGGATTTTCTCGATTTCCGTCTGATTAATTTTCCCGTGTTTAACATAGCCGATGTTGCAATTAATATTGGAGTGATCGTATTACTTTTTTCTAGTTTTGCTACCGAGTCAAAATCAAATCGCCAGAATAAATAGTCTAGTGAATGCTATTTATAAAAAGGTCAATTTCTGCTGCTCAAATTTCCTGGCAAAACCTGTGTTAGAGCAACAATTTTAAAATGAGTATTAAGTAAACCAAGATGATTTAAATTGATGTCTTTTGAATCTCCTATTTCTTAGTCAATGCCAATAGACTTCAGCATACTATCTTCTATCTATTCAATTTAAAGACAGGAGATAGTATGGCGAGCGAGTAGTGCAGTAGCGGGTGATAGTTTAGCTGGCTCGACAAATAGAGCCAAATTAGTAAGGGAATCGAAAACAGTTAGGCAGTTCGATAGGTACGATAGTCAATATTGGGAAAAATATTGTCAATTAGCTCGACTTTTTCTAACCATCCAGAATCTAATTTGCCGATTAGAATATCGTCATAAAGTTTATTAAAGCGCAGCAAATGCGATCGAGTTCGACGAATTGCGTAGGGAACCATTGTCCCCGTACGCATAATAAACGCCCAGTCAGAAGACTGTGCCAGCAGTACCTCTCTAGCAGCCTGGTTCAGCGCCCGCCATTCCAATTCATCGGCAGGTTCGCGACTCGCTAACTTAATCATTCTTTCTGCTGCCTTGTGGAGATGGGGATAAATCCAGGCATTAGTATCATTCAACCAATACTCATGAAATCCCTTATAGCCCCAGCTCGACTGGGAAGGGCGACAAACTTGTTGGTTTGGCTGCTGCTGCAGATAATCTGAGAGATGAGTCATGTCGTAAGTACCCTGGTCGTACCAGCTTTTGCGGAACAAAAAGTCCAGAAATTGTGGTCCTTCGTACCACCAGTGACCAAATAATTCAGCATCATAGGGAGAAACTACGATGGGCGGACGTTGTAACATACCGCTCAAATTTTGAACTTGACGCTCGCGATTGTACATAAAGTTGGCAGCATGTTCGGCTGCTTTCTCTCTAGCCCAGTAAGGATCGTACAGACCTTTTTCGCTCGAACCACCATCGCGACTAGTAATTTTGTGATATTTTATCCCCGTATTTTTGCGCTGCCCGTTCGGCATGATATAGGGCTTGATATACTCATATTCAGCTTCCCAACCCAAATCCTTATAAAATTCACGATATTCTATTGCCCCAGGATAACCAACCTTGGAAGACCAAACCTGCTGAGAGGATTCATGGTCGCGACCAAAGGCAGCAACTCCAGTTTCGGTATAGATTGGAGCATAAGATCCATATCGAGGACGGGGACGGGCATAGAGAATTCCATGTCCATCAGTCAGAAAATAGCGTAAGCCAGCATCCGCTAGCATTCTCTCTAATCCTTCATAATAAGCGCATTCTGGCAACCAAATTCCTTTTGGCGCACGACCAAAGTTCTCTTCATAATGTTCGCAGGCAACCTTAATCTGCGACCACACGGCTTCGGGATACATCTTCATCAACGGTAAATAGCCGTGAGTTGCACCACAGGTAATAATATCTAAATTACCGCTATCGAGAAACTGTTTGAACGCCCCGACTAAATCGCGATTATAGCCCGACCAGGTTTTGCGGATTTGACTGAACGAATTGGCATAATATTCTGCCAGGTAAAGCATGTGACCATTATGCTCGTGTCGATCGATCTCTTTAGCAATTAATTCTTCTAGCTGAGTCAGATGAGCGTCATAACGATCTTGCAGTAGCTCATCTCTAAGCATCGACACCAAAGGCGGGGTCATGCTCATGGTCATTTTGAAATCAACTCCGTCCCGTTTTAAACCTTCAAAAACTTGGAGCAGAGGAACATAAGTTTCGGTAATAGCCTCAAACAGCCATTCTTCTTCCAAAACAAAATCGCTTTCTGGATGTCGAACATAAGGTAAGTGAGCGTGTAAGACGAGAGCAAGATAACCAAGAGCCATGATGATGTAGTATGTAGTATCTCTAAATTTTTTTGACAGTAGAAGACTGGCATTAAAAGCTCTAGAAGCAAGTCCTAGAAATAGCACAATAGACTGCGCAATTAGGTGTAACTTCTAGCACTATTTCCTCTCGTCAGCATAGAGGTCCGATCTCAAGAGGTTTAGCAAGATTAGCGCCACCCCTAGCCATATGAGTCAGAGATTACGCCATACAACGTATTCGCGTTATCAGTCGCCTGGCGGCGGACAAAAGGCTTGTCCCAAAGGGATTAGCTTCGCGTCCCCGCATGTAACCTCCAAGACCGCATTTGCGATCGCGAAGCGAGTCGAAGACTTAGCTTTATCCTTTAGGACTTTCGCGCTGCTCTGAGGGTTGGTCAGATCGCCGATCGCAATGTCTATAAATTTTGCTTCACCGCGTCAGTGTAGAACGTTTACACCCATATTATGATGTCCATACCCATTTGGGATCTATTTGCCGACGGGAATATTCCCATCAGGGCAAGGAAACGCTGACTCGAACAACGCACCTTAAGAGTAGTTCCTCAATCCACGACTGGAGGTCGATAAAACGCTTATTCCCAATTCTGATAGGCAGAATCATGACTAAACGCTATTTTGAATTAAAGAACTGGAGCAATCTGGGTAAATTTTATGATATCTTAATAGTGTCTTCTGATAAAGTTTTTAGTTGCGGGCAGACTCTCTTTAATTGAGCTAATTGTTGATTGATAGCTGTTTCAAATTCAAAAATAAATTTAATCTTGAATTTGATTTCGAAGGCTACCATTTTCGGCAAGGTTATAGAAGATGATTGAGTAAAATTATCCTTTAACCTACGGATATTGAAGTATTGAGTTGAATTTAGTGTTGCATTTACATAAGCAATATCCCGATTCCGATCGAAGTGCCGAGGAGGAACTATTGCTTCAACTACTGTTATTTGTCGATCGACGTTCTTCTTCGCAAGAGCAGGTTCAAGAAATCAAGGCTTATTTGACGAGCTTACGTTCTAGCTATTCCTTCAAGTTAGAAGTAATTGAAATTGAAAAACAACCGCACCTAGTAGAATTTTTCAAATTGGTGGCGACCCCTGCCCTAGTCAAAATGGCTCCCGATCCAAGACAGACACTCGCAGGAAGTAATCTAATCCAGCAGTTAGAAAAATGGTGGCTCCAGTGGCAAAGACAAGAGAAGTTTGCCGTAGAAGATAAGGGTAGTCGTGATTTACCAGTTGCCACTTCAACAGATGACCACTACGGTAAGGATATTCGGCTGTCTGACGAAATATTTAGTTTAAGACAAGAGAAAGAAGAGTTAAAAGCCCAGCTGCGTTTCAAAGATAAAATTCTAGCAATGCTAGCGCACGATTTGCGTACACCCCTGACGGCAGCATCGATGGCAGTGGAAACCATCGAAATATCTGAAAAAAATGAGAATCTGTTACCCAATAAACGGATCGACCTAAAGAAAAAACTATTTAGGCAGGCAAGAAATCAGTTTAATATCATGGACAACATGATCGGTGAGCTTTTGCAGAGTTCGCAGAACGATCTTTCTAAGCTGGCAGTCAAGCCAAAGCCCCTAGATCTTTGTGCCTTGTGCCGAGAAATCATCGGTCAGTTTGATGCCAAGCTGCAGCAAAAAACCATGAGATTTGTGCGAGATCTGCCCCAGGATTTGCCACAGGTTTACGCTGACGCAGAACTAATTCGCCAGTTAATCGGCAATCTGCTCGAAAACGCGATTAAATATACTCCAGAGTCAGGAAGTATCTCCTTATCTTTGCTACACCGTACTAACCAAAAAGTACAGGTCAGCGTTTGTGATACTGGTCCAGGAATTCCTGCTGCTAAGAGAGAGAAAATTTTTGAAGATAGCTTCCGTTTACAAAGAGATCTTGCCGAAGAGGGTTATGGATTGGGGTTGGCGATGTGCCACCAAATAGTTTCGGCTCACTACGGTCAGATCTGGGTAGACAACTCGCCTGAGTCTGGTAGCTGTTTTCGGTTTACCCTGTTGGTTTACAAATAGCTGGCGTTCTACATAATTCAATTTATTAAAAAATAGTCAAATAGTCTCTAACTACAGAGACTATTTTTTATTCTGTGGCTAAAGAATTCAAACCAAGCTTCGATTAGCCTGTATTTCTCATCCCTGCTGCAATACCGTTGATAGTTAACATTGCCCCTCGCAGTAGCTCTTCTTTGCTAAAGCGGAAGTGGAGAGCCTGAGATTTGTCATGCTGGCGTAAACGCTTGATCAGAGCCACCTGCAGGAATCCTAGAGGCACAATTGTGCCGTTACGCAACTGAACCGATCGCTGTAGTTCGGGGTTACCATCGAGCAACCTTTGCTGACCGTTGATTTTGAGAATTAAAGCCTTGGTTAAATTGTACTCTTCAGAAATCTGAGCAAATAATTTCTGGAAACGTTCGAGATCTTCTGGCTGAGACAGCTCTTTAACATAATGCTCGGCAATCTGAAGATCGACTTTTGCCAGAGTCATTTCTACTTTGGAAATAACCACTCTAAAGAAGGGCCATTTAATGTAGAAGTACTGTAGCAGGTCGAGATTCTTTTCTGGCTCTTGTTCTAAAAAGGCCTGTAGTGCCGAACCCACGCCATACCAAGCGGGCAGGAGAAAGCGACTTTGAGTCCAGCTAAACACCCAGGGAATTGCCCGTAGACTGCTCATATCCTTCTTCTTGTTAGCTCCCCCCTTACCAGGACGTTTCGAGGGACGAGAACCAATCTGCAGTTGGCTAATTACGTCTACAGGAGTAACGGAATGAAAGAAGTCAACAAAATCTGGCTGTTCGTAAATTAAAGCGCGGTAAACCGTCCGCGATCGCGCCGACAGCTCCTCCATAATCTGATTCCAGGGTTCGACGCGATCGAAACCGCTACCCAGCAAACTAGACTGAATTACTGCCGTAGTCATTGTTTCTAGGTGATATAGAGCCAGTTCGGGTAAAGAGTATTTAGAGGCGAGAACTTCTCCCTGTTCGGTAATTTTAATTCTGCCATCGATCGTATCTGTAGGTTGAGCCAGAATTGCCGAGTAGGCAGGGCCACCACCGCGACCGACCGAACCACCGCGACCGTGAAAGATGCGGAGCGAAATACCAAATTCGGCTGCCACCTTTTGTAAGGCTCGTTGGGCTTTATGAATTTCCCAATTGCTGCTCAAGAAACCAGAGTCTTTATTACTGTCGGAATAGCCCAACATGACCTCTTGTAGATTGCTAGGCTGCAGGGGGCAAGAAGTATTAGTGACTATTTCTTCTTGCTGGGCAGATACATGGTCGTATCCCCCTGCCAAAGAAGCTCGATAGAGAGGTAGCTCAAATAGTTCGCGCATTACGGCTGGGGCGCGTTTTAAATCTTCTACCGTTTCAAACAGAGGCACAATTCTGACGGAAGTATGACAGGTAGCGGGATCGTATAGTCCAGCTTCCTGAGCCAGAAGCAGCACTTCCAAAACATCACTGACAAAATTTGTCATGCTGATGATGTAGGTTTTACAGATCTTGATGCCAAACTCTTGCTGTAGAATGCGTAACATTCTAAAAGTTTCAATTGTTTCGCAGGTCGTCTCGGAAAAAGGCATTTCCGAGGGAATTAGAGGACGACGAGTCTTTAATTCTTGAATCAACCAGGCTGTCTTTTGTGATTCCGATAGATCGTCGTAAGGTTGGGGTAAAACCTGAAGATAGGCGGTAATTTCGGCGATCGCATCACTGTGACGAGAAGAATCTTGACGAAAATCTAGCTCCACCAAACTAAAGCCAAATACCTCTGCCTGAACGATTAAATTATCTAGCTCGCGACACTGCAAACTGGTTGCTGCCAGACTTGCCTGCATCATTTTTAGTTCGGCAACAAATTCATCTCCAGTCTGATAAACATTATCATTATTGACCTCGGAAATAGCTTGCCTATCTACCGTAGAAGACAAGACCCGATTTCGCTCCAGGGTATTTGCCAGACGATGAGAAATATAGGCTAGCTTGAGACGGTAGGGCTCTTGACGATAGCGAATTGCCAATTCTTGATAGACACCTGGCATTTTTTGCTGATCTTGTTCGAGAGAGTCTAAAAGTTCCTGCTGTACATCACTCCAGTGCAGGGAAAGACTAAGAATTTCTCGCAGTTGGGCGATCGCATCGAGATATTTATTAATGACAATCTGACGCTGGTAGCAGGCGGTTTCCCAGGTTACTTGAGGGGTGACAAAAGGATTCCCATCGCGGTCTGAACCAACCCAAGAGCCAAAGTAGCAAAAGTTATGGGTAGGAGCTAATAAATTTGGAAAAGATGCTCCTAAAGACTGCTTGAGCCGAGTCGCTAGTTGGGGAATAACGTCGAATAGAACTTCTTGGAAATAGTGCAGGGAATAATCAACTTCGTCCAGCACCTTGGGTTTAAACTGGTGTAGCTCGTCGGTACGCCACCACAAGCGAATTTCTTCAGTCAACTGAGCAACTGCCTCATTAGCTTCCCATGATTCGATCTGTCCGATCTCCTGCATTGCTTCTTCGGCAATGTCTAGCTGCTCTAAAATCTGAGAAATACGGCGCTGCTTCTTACGAATCGTGTGACGGACAATTTCGGTAGGATGGGCAGTGAATACCAGTCTAATATCGAGCCGATCCAAAAGCCTCTGCAGCATCAAAGGCGGCATATTAATTTCCTTGAGATAGGGAAACAGCCAGTGAAATAGCCCTGCTTGATTGCTGCTAGAGATGCTTGGTTCGATATATTTTTCTGCTGACTCTTCGACGGATTTGGGGGAATTATTCTTAATCTCGTTTTGATAATTTTCGAGCTTACTTTTCGCAACTGAGACAAGAGTTACCCGTCGAGCCTGTTTTTGTTCTCTCGATTCATAGTGTTGTTCGACAATATTAGTCAACTGAAAATACAGTGCAAACGCTCTTGCTCCCTGAATGGCATCGTTAAGACTCAGCTTCTCAATTAGCTGGGGTACAGAAGATTGAGGAAACGTCTCGGCAACCTGCCCTTCAGCAGAAGGAAGAGAGCGCATTTTCTGCAGCAAATCGAGCATTTCTTGACCGCATTCAGAACGGAGTACAGACTCCCAGAGGTCTTCAATCAGTTTTTGTCGATGGCGCAGTAGTAAGTGGGTAGTATCAACCACATCCATCTCTTCTGGATTGGCGATCGAAGATTGAACAACCGAACTCATAAAAACCTCTGCTTTACGTAAATGAATCGAAAATTATACGGATGTAGTTATGGCATTGAGGAGCGAAGCTAGTCCAACCGATAATCGAACGGCCCAAGCACTCCCCAGTCAAAAAAATGCCCAGTAAAGTCGCTTACTTTAAGGTTTAAACTCAGGAAAATTTAAAATGGGCAAGCGCTCTGAGCGAAATATTTCTTCACTTGCTTTCCCAAACTCCGTCATCAACTCTGTCAAGAAATACAAAAATAGAATACTGAGGATAAATGGACTAGTTGCGAGACTTAATCCTAAAAATGAGATGAGATCGGTTGGGTTGCTAGGCTTCATGATTTTAACGAGCGAGTACTCCTACTCTAGTATTGTATGGGCTTCGGGCGTTTGTAACGTCAAGCTATATTATTTTTTTAAATCAGAGCCGAATCTAGGCTCTATTTTGTTGCCAGTCTATTCAACTTTAATTCAAATTCAGCCAGAATTGACCACCATGAAACAAACTATCTTTCAAGTAGATGCCTTCACCGATCGCCCTTTTAAAGGCAACCCCGCAGCAGTATGTGTCCTCACATCGTCTCAAGAAGATGAGTGGATGCAGTCGGTAGCGCAAGAGATGAATCTATCAGAAACAGCGTTTTTACTCAAGCAAGATCGCTCTTACAGTCTCAGATGGTTCACGCCGACTACGGAAGTTCCACTCTGCGGACACGCTACCCTCGCTAGCGCTCATGTACTCTGGACGGAGGGATATGCTTCTACGGGACAGGCAATCCAGTTTGAAACCAAAAGCGGGACTCTGACCGCTAAATATCAGGATGACTGGATCGAGCTAGACTTTCCCGTCAGTCGCTCCCTAGATATTCCGCCCATTACAAAACTAGGAGATGCTTTGGGCGCTCCCTTAAAAACTGTACTGTACAATTCCCTCGGATATTTAGTAGAGGTTGTCACTCCAGAGCTAGTCGAGCAGCTACAGCCAAATATTACCCTGCTAAAACAGCTTCCTCTTGCTAACGTTATTGTCACCAGCAGGGGCAGGAGCGACTCCGAATATGACTTTGTTTCGCGTTTTTTTGCTCCAGGCTTAGGTATAGACGAAGACCCCGTGACGGGGGCAGCTCACTGCTGTTTGGCTTCCTACTGGCGCGATCGCCTTCAGCAAGATCGATTCTTAGCCTATCAGGCTTCTGCTCGCGGGGGAACAGTTAAAATTGATTATGACGGAGGCGAAAGAGTTCGTTTGCAGGGGCAGGCTATAACGGTCATGCGAGGAGATTTGCTATAGATTTTCTAAGTAATTCTCAACCTAAATTACAATGATTAGCTAACTTAGTAGTGATTGAAAGTATTTTTTAGAAACATTCGCTATGCGGGATTTGGCACAGGTTCGACAGACAGAGTACGACGTAATTGTGATTGGTGGGGGAATCAATGGCGCAGGAGTAGCCAGGGACTCTGCTTTGAGGGGCTTAAAAACTATCTTGGTGGAAAAAAATGATTTTGCTAGCGGTAGTTCTAGCTGGTCTAGTCGCCTGATTCACGGTGGACTGAGATATTTGGAGTATTTTGAGTTTCCTCTGGTCAGGGAGTCGCTTAAGGAGCGAGAAGTACTGCTTCATACTGCTCCCCATTTGGTTACGCCCCTACAGCTAACAATTCCTATTTATCGCGATCGCTCTCGCCCCTATTGGAAAATTTGGGCGGGCATGATTCTCTACGATATTTTTAGCTTCGATAAAACCCTGCCCATCCATCGTATGTTGCCCCAGGCAAAGTTTAAGCAGCTATTTCGCTCTTTAGATACGGATAATCTGGCAGGCGGTTCGCAATATTATGACGGTCAGGTGACTCTAGCAGAGCGCCTTTGTTTGGAGAATATTCTCTCGGCACAGAATGCGGGGGGAGTTGCTTTGAACTACATGGAAGTCACGGAACTGCCCATTCAAGGCGATCGCATTACCGATGTGGTTTGCAAAGACAAGCTAACGGGAGAAAGTATTACGATTTCTGGTAGCCCAAATGCCGTAATTATTAACACCGCAGGGCCTTGGATCGATCGGGTATGCGAAAGAGCTAGTCAAGTAGGACAGACTGGAATTGGCAGCAGAGACATGAATGGTGGTACAAAAGGCAGTCATATTGTCGTTGAAGAATTTCCTGGTGCGCCAGGCTCGACTCTTTATGTTGAGGCAAAATCTGATGGTCGTCCCTTCTTTATCATTCCCTGGTTGGGCAAGTATCTAATTGGAACTACCGATCTGCCTTATAAGGACGATATTGAGAATATTAAAGCTAACGATGGGGAAATCGACTACTTATTGCAGGAGGTTAACAGCATCATCCCTACCGCCAATTTAAGGCGAGATGATATTAAGTTTACCTATTCTGGCGTACGTCCTCTGCCTAACTCCGAAGGCAAAAAACCTGGCAGTATTACCCGCAAGCATATTATTTTCGATCACCGTAAACAAGGAGTCAGCAATCTATTATCCCTAATCGGTGGCAAGCTAACTACCTATCGTCATGTAGGCGAGGAAATGGTAGACGCGATTTTAAAACGTACTAAGCGATCTCCAAAGCCCTGCCAGACGGATTCTATGCCTTTACCTGGCTGTATTTTACCCAGCGATCGCCGAATTCAACAGGCGATCGATAAATACGAATCGACTCTGGCAATTGATAAGATCGACCACCTGTTTTCTGTTTATGGTGCAAGAGCAGTTGAAGTATTGGCGCTCACTAAAGATAATCCTGCTTTACGGGAGTCTCTAAGCCCAGACCTACCAGACATTAAAGCTCAGGTCGTTTATGCCGTAGAAAGTGAATCTGCTCATAATCTTGTAGATATCTTGCGTCGTCGCACTACCATGGCAATGAACGGTCATTACGGTCTAAATTTGTTGCCCGTCGTCACCGAAACCTTAGAAAAACACTGTGGCTGGACAAAGGAACAAAGCGATCGCGCCATTGCCGATTATCGTTTCTATATGGAGCATAACTGCATTCCCGATTATCAACTGTCGTCAATATCTTAGGTATCGCTCTAGCCTGCTTGAGTCTCTAGCCAAATAACTTTTGAGTTGTTTGGCTATTTTTTATCGCTAAATCGATCCCAATACTTAAATCTATTTAAAAAAGATTGTCAACAAGCGCAAATCGCGATATATCTATTAATAAGCAAAAATAAATAACAATTAGTTTCAATAACCCCTGTTGCTCATGACTCACGTTCTAAACTTCAAATCCCAGCCGAACCAAAAGCTTAAGCGGTTTCAGGAATTTGTTTTTGTCAGTGATTCGGCGATCGAACCTGGAATGAGATCGGTTCGGCAACTGCAGTTGACTCCTGATAGCAGTTGGCTGACCGAAGTAGAAGTTGGCAATTTCATCAATGTCGAGCAAATCTACGCACCTCAAAACATTATTAGCCAGTTACGCAGTTTAAAATTCAAACCAAAGCAGCAGGGTCAGTTGGTCAGTAAATCCGAGACTGGTTCGGTGGTGGTTAACTTCAACAATAGGTTAATTGGTATTGGGGCAGAAATCGCCCAGAGAATCGCAATAACTTTTGTCAGTGCAGAAAAATGAGTCTAGCAATCAATATACCCGAACTGGCTCCAGGTTCTGTAGCGATCGTAGCTGGCTATAGTCGAGTTTACGGTGGCTACATCGGCAGGCTAATTTCGTTAGGATTAGTGCCAGGAACTCTGTTTATTATTCTCGATCTGAACCTCGATCGCGGTGCGGTTCAAATTATGCTCAGGGAGAAAATTATTACTCTCTCCAAGCCAGAGGTGAATGCTTTAATGGTGGAAGCAATAAGCGAAGAAGAGCATAGCTACTGATAATAACTAGCAATTACCTATAGGTCTATTTTCCGTCGCGCAAATCTAAGTTTTGCCGATCGCGATCGCGGATTGGCTCTTTGTTCGTCTCGTTCGGCAGTAATTGGTTTCTTCGTAATTACTTCTAATAATTCACTACCGCGGAAACGATGCTTAACAATGCGATCTTCAAGACTGTGAAAACTAATAATGCCTATTTTTCCTCCTGGTTTGAGCCAGGTTGGGGCTTGTTCGATAAATTTCTCTAAAGACTTCAATTCCTGGTTGACTTCAATTCTTAGCGCCTGAAAAGTACGGGTAGCGGGATGAATTCGACCATGACGATATTTACCCGGTACGGTAGAGGCGATCGCTTCGGCTAGCTCGGTTGTAGTTTGAAAAGGACGCTGCTGCACGATTTTTTTAGCAATACGGCGAGAAAATCTTTCTTCTCCATATTCATAGATTAGATTAGCTATGGATACTTCTTTCCAGTGGTTGACAATCTCGGCTGCGGTATTTCTTTGAGAACGATCCATCCGCATATCTAGAGGTGCGCTATTGCGGAAGCTAAAACCGCGTTCGGCAATGTCTAGCTGCGGAGAACTGACTCCTAAATCCGCAATTATACCGTCAAATAAAATGCCCTGCGGCTGATAGTCAGCAAAATTTCCCTGCCAAAACTCAAGCTGCTGAGGGATATACTCCGCAAGACGGATTTTTACGGCAGCGATCGCCGTTTCATCTCGGTCAATAGCAATTAATTTAACGTTATTACCGCGATCGAGAATTAGCTCGCTATGTCCTCCTCCTCCTGCCGTGGCATCGAGGTAATTCCCTCCTGGCAGTGCATTCAGCAGTTCTAGTCCTGCAATTAATTCACGACTCAGCACAGAAAGGTGTTCGAATGTGGCTGATTTCTGTACTTCCAAAGTAAATTTCTCCCAATAATCTTAATTAAAATTTTATAACCTCAGTTATCTCGAATGCTAACCGAATCAAACTTTACGGGTACAATAAGATTAAGGTAGAAGAAAAAGCAATACTTTGGATAGCTACTGTTTTAAATTATTAATCGTAAATTAGCTGAATTTATCATATTCACATATGGAAGTTAGCCAACGCCCCGGGCAAGCAGAAGAGCCTCCTGGTCATAGGTGGGCAGGAATTTTAGGAACGGGAGTGGCGATCGTCACCCTAACTCTTCCTTTAATGATGATTGCCTCCTACTCACCCTCTGAAAGTAACGCCCAGCCCATTCCCCAAATGACATCTCAACCTCAGATTAGAGTGAACCAGATGGAATAAAAGAGAATTACCACGCAACAGATTCTTTATTTATCAAAGCGTTGGGGAAAATTGAATCAGAAATTAAATCTACCTACTCAGTTGAGAAGAACAGCCTGCTGCGGAATTTTATCGGTGTTTTTGAGTTTTGACGCTTAGTTTGTTGTTCGGGTAAAAACTTCTTTTAGCGGTAGAAAACATCTAGAATAGGTATATTTGCTTGAAAGTAAATATGAATAAGATTTTACGGCAGAGATTGATTCTTGCTGGTGTATTTTTAGTAGCTCTGCTCATGAGCGTCAGAGCATCCTGGGCAAAACCGAATGCCGATCGAATGTTGGCATTGCATCGTCATGACTATCCGACTCCAACCGAGATCGCTTCAATAGAGCCATCAATTCCCGTTGTAGGTGAATCTGTTGAATATGTCACCATCGACGGACAGGCGATCGAGGGTTATTATGCACATCCTCAAGATATGGCAGAACCCCTACCAGGAATTCTGGCAATTCATGAATGGTGGGGACTCAATGAAAACGTTGAGGCGATGGCAAGGCGCTTAGCTGGGGAAGGCTATCAAGTACTTGCTGTAGATCTATATGGAGGAACAGTAGCGGATACTCCCCAACAGGCAAGTCAGTTAGTTAAAGAAGTAGCAAAAAATCCTTTCGCTGCCGAAGCGAATATTTCCAAAGCCTATAATTATCTCGTAGAAGAAAAGCAGGCAACTAGTGTCGGCAGTATTGGCTGGTGTTTTGGCGGAAGCTGGTCATTAGAAACTGCACTATTGTTCCCTCAAGAATTAGATGCTGCGGTAATTTACTACGGAGGACAGATTGGCGAAAAAAGGGCAGAAGAATTGAGTAGCCTGACAGCACCAATCTTGGGCATCTTTGGAGAAGAAGACAGTTCAATTCCTCTAAAGACAGTAGACAGCTTTGCTTCAACCCTAGAAGAATTGGGCAAAGAGGCAGAAATCATAACTTATGAAAATGCGGGTCACGCTTTTGCTAATCCCTCTGGTCAAAATTACGTTCCTGAAGCAGCAGAAAAAGCATGGTCAAAAACTATGATATTTCTAAATGAACATTTAATTTAGACCTCCAATGGTAGACTTGCAGTTCAATAAATTGCGAAAAACGTGTCCTAGAGATATTTTTTCATCATTAATATCGAGTTAATTTAACATCAGTTTCAATAAGGTTATTAAATAATGATCGTTTCCATACAGTACATGAGAGCTATCGCGGTTCTACTTGTAATGTTTCATCATGCCGCTTGGAAAGGAGAAGTCTACAGTGGAACTTCCTGGGATTGGTTTAATTTCGGAGAAGCGGGAGTAGATTTATTTTTCGTAATTTCTGGCTACATCATGTGTTACACGACCTCTCGCAGAAAAACCAACATTTACAAATTTATCAAGGCAAGATTTACTAGAATAATTCCTCTGTATTGGATTCTGACCTCTGTAGCTTTATTCGTTTATCTAATCGCACCAGATAAGATCAATAGTTCTGGTGGAGATACGAGTATTTTTCATTCATTTACCCTCTTGCCGACTCAAGCTAAGTATCTAATTGAAAATGGTTGGACACTTAGCTATGAATTTTTCTTTTATATCATTTTTTCTTTTGGGCTAGCATTTTCGGCTGCCAAGAAAGATCTTATTCCTACGGTTATTCTTTCTGTCCTGGTAGTCGCGGGTCTACTGTTTAGCTCAAACAACGTTTATTTCGGGTTTATGACGGCTCCTATCTTAATTGAATTTATCATGGGCATAGCTGCATTCAACCTATTGCAAAGATGTGTTTATCCTCGAAATACTGCCATTTTCCTGTGCTTGAGTTCGGTTATAATACTTTTGTGTATCAGCTATTGGGGAGGAACTGGCAATCGAGTTGTTGACTATGGTATCCCCAGTCTGCTCTTTTTTATTGGTATGGTCAGTTTAGAAGGCGATTTACAAAATCATGGACATAATTTGCCGAGCAGACTGTTAGGAAAAATTGGCGATTCATCCTATTCTGCATATTTAGTTCATCCCTTCTTTTTAGCGATCGCCGCTATTATTTTTAGCAAAGTAGGTATTACTAGTTACGGCAGCATATTTGTCATTAGTTTGGTTTTAGGTTCGTTACTAACGGGCTGGATTTGCTACGTTACTTTAGAAAAGCCAATTGATAAATTTATCAAAGGTAAAGTTAGAAAAGCTGGCAACATCAAATCAAAGATGCAGTCATAAACTGGAGCGAAACAGATGTTACGCAAATAAAGATAGTGGCGATGCAAAATAATCTTACGATCGCTAGGATGATTCTGTACTCATCAGCCATGCTTTCTTTGGCTATTATCTAATCTTGTTTAGCCCCTTAATGGCTCGACTCTTGTTAGCATATTTGACATCAGCCACAACGACAGCCTAATATAATATTAAGTAAGCCTAGTTTCTTATATCGAAAACGGCTGAGTGCAGAGAAGAATTTGGATTTATATGGAAATATTGTCTCTTTCTCTCATGCTGGCTTTAGTAACGATCTATGACTTAGCAGTTAACGACCAGAGCGTCTAGCTAAGTGGATTTAATTATTACGCTATCATTTTGAAGCTTTTAACAATCAACGTTAGGAAAAGAATCAGAGAGATGTAATATCGAGCTTCAATGTAGATCTTTTCCTACATATTCACACTTAAATATTTACCTTAAGGTGCTGTCTCAGGCGAGATGACACCTTTTTTTTATCCGATTGAGCTGCGATCGCTCGATAGAAGATTGCGAACAAAGCGATCGCAACTATAGAGATAAACCGAAATAAGCCGATCGGCTATACGGTGACTAAATTTTTTTGCATTAGTGTTTCAGAAACAAAAATAGGGCAGTTGACTCTTACCGCTAAAGCGATCGCATCACTGGGGCGACAATCTATTTCTTTGGTGGTATCTCCCTGCTTTATTATCAAAGAAGCTATATAAACATCGTTGTCGTTAACTTCCTTAATTACTACTTTCTCTACATCTAATGACCAGCTAGCCAAAACGTTGGCAAATAGATCGTGAGTCATCGGACGTGTGGGATTATCTACCATGTTTGTCCCGACTAGAACTGACCTTACTTGGTCTTCTCCAACATATATTTGCAGTATATTGTCTGACTCGTCCTGAAGATGAACTCTTGGACTTTTTGTCTTGCCATCGATTACTATCTCTTTGAAAGTTACTTGTTGCAGCATTAAATTAATCTCCATGACGATATCTATCTATTTTAGATAATTGCCAACTCAAGTTCGGACTGAAAGCGATCGCCTGTAGTCAATCTACCCGTAAAGCGATCGCAGTTATATTATTTTGCTTCTACAGATAAAGCTTCAAAGCAGCCAAATCCAAAGCCTCAAAATTTCGTAGAAAATCTAGCAAACGATTAGCAATACTGGCAACTCCTCGTTCGACGTTGGATTCGATATTTAGGGGGATTACAGGATCGTGGAGAGAAAGGCGCAATAAAAACCAGCCATCTTCTGTTGCCGAATTACAGGAAATTCTGACACCCTCGTAATTGTTGGTTACAACCGTCCAATCTTCTTGTGAGTTGGCAAACTCCTTAAGCTTGTTGATTACTTCGTTGCCATAGGCTTTAAAATCTTCGGTTTTGATTTTAAGGCGAAATTCCTCACTCTCGACAGGTTCTTTTAGATCCGCAATTAGATCGGTTAAAGGTTTACCCTGCTGTTTAGTTTTAGCTAACTCTACCAGTAACTTCGTAGCTAAATATGCGCCATCGTCGAGGAAATAATTTTCTTTCATCGCCCCATGTCCAGAGGTTTCGATCGCCAGCCAAGATTCTTCTCCTGATTCGTTGAGGCGGATAGATTCATTAATAACGTTTTTATAGCCCCGTTTAAAACGCTGATGTTTCCCGCCTAAATGTTCGATAAACTCGGTCAAGCCATCAGAGGTAATCGAATCCGTAACTATAGTCGAACCTGGATGTGATTGTAAAACGATCGCCGAACTAAGAGCAATCATGCGGTTGCGGTTAATCTCGTTTCCCTGACTATCTACCGCAGCAGCGCGATCGACATCCGTATCAAAAATAATCCCAAAGTCAGCCTGGTTTTTGACTACCGCATCACAAATTGCTGCCATTGCCTCTTCGTTTTCGGGGTTAGGCACATGATTGGGAAACGTACCGTCAGGATCGAGAAACTGACTACCTGTAATATCTGCACCCAAGGGTTTCAATACCTTATCAGCATAAAAACCTCCCGCACCGTTACCCGCATCGACAATGATTTTCAAGCCAGTTAGAGGGCGATCGAAGTTGTTTGCACTTTCGACTCCCTGACGCACCGTATCGACTAACCTGGCTGCGTATACGGAGATAAAGTCACGACTGGTAACTTCTCCCTTATTAGTATCGGTAACTAAATCTCCCGACTCAGCCAAATCCAAAATCGCTTTAATATCGGGCTTACCCAAACCGCCTTGGGGAGTAAAAAACTTCATGCCGTTACGGTTAAAAGGTAGATGGCTAGCGGTAAGCATAATTGCCCCATCACAGTTGAATTCTTCTGTTACCGTACTCATAAACATGGCGGGAGTAGAAGCCAAATCGAAGTTATAGACTTTACAGCCTGCGATCGCAATTCCCTCAATTACCGCCTGAGTCAAGCTTTCTCCTGAAAGACGACTGTCCCTACCGATAGCAACCGTCAGATCTGTAGCGGATTTGTCGTTCTGCATCAGCCATTGAACAAAAGCATTTCCCAGAATTTTGACAACATCAGGGGTGAGGTTAACGGCTTCATCGGCTACGCCTTCTAATGCTACTCCTCGAATATCAGAACCGTTTTGCAGCTTTTGCCAATCGACTGAATTAACCGTTTGCATAATTAAAACTAAATATGTGATGGGTATTTAAATGAACGTAGATCGTACGCCAACACCATATATTAGTAGAAATGAATCTTGAAAAAATCAGATTGAGATTAAAAAATAATTATGCCTTTAATTAAAGTTCAATCCTCCGTTGCTCAACCAGAAAAGTCAGCCGTAGAAGGTTTGCTCACAGATTTGTCGGCTAAGTTAGCCCAGCATCTTGGCAAGCCCGAATCTTATGTCATGACAGCTTTTGAAGGGGATGTGCCGATGACTTTTGGGGGAACAATCGATCCTGCCTGCTATGTAGAAATAAAAAGTGTCGGGACGATGAGTTCAGACCAAACAAAGAAAATGAGTCAGGATTTCTGTAGCCAGATTAGCGATCTCTTAGATGTTCCTGCCAACCGTATCTATATCGAATTTGCCGATGCTAAAGGCTATCAATGGGGTTGGAACAAATCTACTTTTGGGTAAGCTGTATTTATCGGTAGAGACGCGAAATTTCGCGTCTCTACAACATTGCGGTCGATCGCGAATGAATTAAATCTCGTCCCAGCCAGCAACCCCAGAGGACATCACATAGCTTGTTACACCCGCCTCAAAGAAATTGGCTTTGGTATGCCCTTCTTTCTTAGTGTCGGAGAATCTTTCTAGATGACGGTAGGGACTCTTCTTATACTTTTCATCGGCATATAAAGGCTTTAGACCGATCGCTTTTAGACGCATATTCGCCATGTACTTGGTATAGTGTTCGGTGCTGCCTTCGGTAATACCCAAAACGCTGTCGCCCACAATATGATTCGTCCACAGACATTCATGCTGTACTGCGGTGTCAAACATTTCATAGATTTGATCGAGGGAGTGAGGAAACTGCTGCATCGCTTCTGGCAGAAGTTTTTGATAGAGTCGCACGTGGCTTAATTCGTCACGGTTGATCATTTTAAAGATATCCGCACTACCTGGCATCAGCATTCTCGAAGCCAAGTTGTAAAAATAGATAAAGCCGTTATAGAAATAGACTCCTTCAAGCAGATAATCCGCTAGTAGAGAGACAAAATAGTTTTCTTTTGTGGGGTTGTCTACGTATTTTTGATAGATAGAGGCAATAAACTCACAGCGTTCGGCAAGAATCTTATCGGTACGCCAGAATTCGTATACGCTGCTACGGCGATCGCCTGGAATAACGGTTTCAATAATATATTGGTAGCTCTGATTGTGCATTCCTTCTTGAGAAATTTGCTCTGCCATACAGACGCTAACTTCGGGAGCGGTTACGCAGCTTTTAATATGAGGAATATTGCAGGTTTGTACCGAATCGAGAAAGGTTAAATAGCTTAGAATACCGTCATAGGCGCGACGTTCTTCTTTGGTTAAGTTCCAGTAGTCAGTTACGTCTTGAGTCAAGTCCAGCTTTTGAGGAATCCAGAAATTCTCCCGCATTTGCTGATACAAACCAGTTGCCCAAGAATAGCGAACATCGTTTAGCTGCATCAGGTTGGTAGTATTACCAAACCAGATCGAACGATTCTCAAGGCGATCGTCTCCCCCAGGATTAAAAATGGGGTTTGCCAACATGGTGTCTTGAGGCTGAGATAAAAATGAAGTCATAAAAGTTTAAATTTTTTAGTCGGGCGCTAGATACGGTGTTACAGCATAGCAAATATTGCCTAAAAAACACTAGTATCTCTAGATATAAGGTTAACAAGTAAATATAAAAAAAGATGCCCGATTGCGATCGGGCATCTAAAAATTTATCTTTAATTAAAGTTCAGGGCAGAATAATCGCCCCAAATGTTAGAGCATTAGTAGACTATACGTATTCAAATAGCTCGCTGTTGTTTAGGTCATGGTTATTAAGATGAGTATTTTCTAGTACGGCTACACCATCCCAACGATTCTCGGTGTATTCATATAGATAGGAATTGTCGTTCCAGCTACCCAACCAGTAGTGAGCATCTTCACTTAGCTGAATTGTGTCTTCATGAGGAGTAAAGTCATGAATGATGACACAGTCGTGCCAACCCTGATTGTTATAGAAGCCACCGTTCTCGTCAGCCAGGACAAATGTGTCGTGACCCGCACCGCCAGATAGACGATCTTCTTGGTCTGCACCAGCCGTAACGCCATCAGTACCATGAAGCACATCATTACCGTCTCCGCCAAACAGAGAATCAGAACCCGCGCCGCCAAAGATAATATCGTTGCCAGCTTCGCCATAAATCTTGTCGTCACCAGCAGTTGCTGCCGTATCAAAGACGTGAGCGAGAGGATCGTTAGTAGTACGGAATAGCTGAACGTTGTCGATAAAGCCACCAATTCCATTACTTTGTCCCGCAGCCTTGAATTCTAGGGCAGTAAAGTCATTGCTTCCACCCGTAACATCAAAGGTAAAGGTGTTCCAGTTATTGCTGTGACCACCCTGTCCGCTAAGAGTAGTGATTTTTTCACCATCCCACCAAACTTCAACCTTACTAGGAGAGGTATATTGGCGAGGAGTATAGTCTACTGATAACTGATAGGTTGCCCCTGCGTGAGTATCAATCTGCTGTACCATACCGCTATTGCTATAGCTGTCTAGTTCGACCCAAGCATGACCATCAGCAGCAGCACCAAATCTGTGCGCCTGTTCTTTGATTTCAATTCCCGAACCAAAAGTAGTCTGCCAACCAGGAATAGAATGGAAGACTCCGCGACAGCCAGGATGAACCTGGTTGTTTTCAAAGCTGCCGTTGGAAATCAGGTCATGACCGATTAAATCGACCTGGGCAACATAGTTATCACCATAAATAACATCATTACCACTCCCAGCGTTAATAGTGTCGTTACCAGCATCACCAACAATTAGGTCGTTACCTTCTCCTGCAAAGAGGCGATCTTCTCCCGTACCACCGCCAATGGTATCGTTATCGACTCCACCAAAGATAGTATCGTTACCCGCATCACCGAGGATCAGATCGTTACCTTCAGTGCCGTCAAGCTCGTCATTGCCATCGCCACCTTTGATAGTATCGTCTCCAGCATTACCCCAGATACCGTCATTGCCAGTACCGCCACTGAGGCTATCGTTGCCGTCGCCACCTTTGAGCATGTCGTCTCCAGCATCACCAGTGACCTTATCATCACCGCCGTTACCTTCAACAATATCGTTACCGTCGCCACCCTGGACGAAATCATTATCATCGCCACCAGTAACTATGTCATTTCCCGCACCGCCAGCAACCAAATCGTTACCGCCGTTACCTTGGATAGTATCGTGACCCAAGCCACCCTGGATTGTGTCATCTCCAGCGTTACCAACTAAGAAGTCATTTCCAGCAGCACCATTGATGTTATCTTGACCACCGTTACCGTTAATAGTGTCGTTACCAATACCGCCAGATAAACTATCATCGTCGCTACCGCCACTGAGAACGTCGTCTCCAGCGCCCCCATTAAGGGTATCGTTACCATCATTCCCGAAGAGAGTATCGTTGCCGTTGTTACCGACCAAACTATCGTCTCCAGCGCCGCCACTGAGAACGTCGTTATCGTGACCACCAATTATAGTGTCATTACCATTCCCGCCATTAAGTGTGTCGTCACCGCCATCACCTTCAATTAGGTCATTGCCAGTACCACCATCGATCTTATCGTTGCCAGCGCCACCAAAAATGCGATCGTCGCCAGTACCACCATCGATAGTATCATCACCATCTCCACCGATAACCACGTCATCGCCGTCTCCACCGTCCAAGAGATCGTCTCCCTGGTTGCCATCAATAGTATCGTTGCCACTCCCCCCAGAGACAGTATCATTACTCATACCGCCAAATAACATATCATTGCCAGCGCCACCATCAACAGTATCATTACCTTCAGCAGCATCGATGGTATCGTCACCAGCACCACCTTGAAGATTGTTGTTGTTATTATCACCAACGATCTTGTCTGCTTCTTGTGAACCAATAACGTTAACAAAATTGCGGACTGTAAAGTTTTGGTCTGGAGTGTGGGGAATATTCTTAACGCTTAACTGATTGTGAGCGAGATTAACGTCGATCGCGACATGACCAGTGGAACCCGAAGCATCAATTGTATTCGCCTGATCAGTGGCACCAATGATTTCTTCAATACTAGATAATTTATCAGTACCTAGATTACCTTTTTGAATTTTTCCGTATGCCGCCATTGTCACTGCACGATCGAGATGGCTATAGTCAACGGTGTCATGCCCTGCATTGCCAGAGATCGTGTCGTTGCCAGCAGTGCCTTCAAACACATCATTATTATGTGTTCCTACTAAGTTGTCGTCGCCGTGAGTTCCAGTAAAACGTTGAGTCATTAAAATTAAGCTCCAATATTAAAATATTTAGTTAGGCTAAGAAATTGATTAAGAACGAATTTTTTAGATACTTTCTGATTAGAAACTCTTAAAATAAATTTATTATCTTGAATAGTTAGAATTAATTTTTAGAAGAGTTTTATATGAATTTTCTTAAGTGTTTTCTGTGAGTTGTTTCGATAATAGACCTGTCTATCGGTAGATGCACAGATTAAAACGGGCATTTTACGCAACTATCATAATTCTCTAAATATCTCCGAATGGACACAAAGGCTATAGACAGCTAAGTTAAAGCCTTTGTATTTTTAATAAAATACAAAGGTAATGTGAAGTGAATGGATTTTGTGAAATATACTTAAGGTAAATAGTAGAATTATGAAAGAATAGTAAAAGCAATCTTAAGTAAATAATTGAGTCGAACCGACTATTTGCTCCAAAGGCGATCGCAGCGCCAAGACGATTCGGTTTGCTGCGGGGGTGAGTCGTTTGCGGAGCCTATACCCCGTCGTCCTGCGAAGTAAGATTAAAAACCTTTAGTTCTGCACCGAATAATCTGTGACAGATTAAATCATTTTTTCGATTTATGAAAACATCTAGTTCAAACAACTCTTTCTGGCAGCGCCTATTGTTATGGGGAGCGGGAGGAGTAAATCTACTAATTTTGCTAATCCTCTTTAGTCTTTGGCGCACGGGCGATCGCGCGCTGAATTTTATCGGGAATCTTTTCAGAATTAGTCCTGTAGAGCCTGTGGTGGAAAATTCTATCCCAATTGTCGAGAAAATTAGAAATATTCAAGAATTATCAACTACGGTACAGACAATGGAGACAATTGTTCCTACTTCAGCATCGCGAAAGTTAGGAGATTTGCCCTTAGCTACCACCAAATTACTATATATAGCTAGAGGCGAAATTAAAGCGGGAGTCGATCTGAGCGAGTTAACTAGCGCCGATATCATAGTTACAGCTAATAGTATTGAAGTAAACTTGCCAGCAGCAAAAATATTAGACAGCAAGATCGACGTTAATAATTCTCGCGTTTATGATTACGACCGCGGATTTCTTAATTTGGGACCAGATGTCGCACCCCAACTGCAAGCTTTGGCTCAAAGAAAGACCTTGACTCAGATGGTTGATACTGCCTGTAATGAAGATATTTTACAGCAGGCTAACCTTAGAGCAAAAGAAGCGATCGTGCAGCTATTAAGTATTAGTAGAACTCAGCAGGTAAAAGTAAAAACTACTGCTCCTACTGCCTGCAATTTTGAATGAGAAAAAAGCAAAAGATAGTAGCAGAAAATACTTATAAAGATGTAAGTTGACGATTAAATGTAAGTGTTTGTACGGCTTACATTTTTCAAGCTCGTTGAGGAAAATAATCTACAAAATCACTTTTGTTTATTAATGATGTCAGCAAGCATAGTTACTTGGTATTGGATTATCTGCTTTATGGTGTTTACCTACTGGTTCATTTTGTTTTATGCAGATTGCAGCACCTCAAAACTCGATTTAGCCTCTTGGTGCATTTTATTACTCGCGCCTTTGTTTTGGCCTATTGTACTGCCCATATCTAGCTGGGAATTAAGCCGTAAGAGTCTGCATAATATTTTGCTATAGCTGGGGTTCAATCCTGGCTTTGGGGATTTCTGGCGCAACGTTGCCACGATTAGTCTTTGGCTGTTTTTTAGGGTCGATCTTTGCCTGATAGCCCATCTGCTCGAACTGCTGTACGAACTCGGTTTTAGTATATTTTTGCTGCGGTTTGGCGGCGGTCTGTTGCTGTCGCTGTTTTTTAAGCTTGGCTTTTCTACCCATAGTCTCTACCTACTAAAACATTTGCTATTTAAATTTTAGTTCAAGACCATCCAATCGCTTCTGAGATGAGACATAATTTAGCGATCGCGCCTCAGACGTTTTATAGTTCGCCCAAAAGAATAATCGAACACTGTAGGTTAGCCAACAGGGGTTTGATTGTTGCGCTCAAAGCCAAACTGTTTACACCCACACGCTGACGTTGCGATCGCAATACAACTAGTTCGTGGGTATTGCTGGCATCTAACACTTCTCGAACAAAATTGTTTTGGGCGGTGACTTTCACATCTACCGTCGCCTCAGACAAAAAACGTTTGGCGACAATATTTAATTGACTATGAAATTTTGCTTTACGTTCCTTAGAAGTACCAGAAGGACATACGTGAAGCAGGGTTATTTCAGTTTCTTTACTGGCGATCGAGCTGTTAACAAAGCGTACTGGACGCAAACCGACCGAATTGATGCTTTCTACCGGTACGAGAATGCGTTTGATTTTTAGAGGCGAATTAAATAAGCGCGCTACCACTACAGAACAGTGAGCCGACCACAAAATGCTGTCGGTAACCGAGCCAAAAAAGCGAGAATGGAAGCCAGTTAGAACCCCAAATCCCAAAATAATTAGATCGGCGTTGACTTCTCGACTAGCATGACTTATTCCTTGGGCGATATCATATTCCACCCTCAATTCTGGCTGGACGGTAATATTTAGTTCGGCGCTAATTGCTTCTGCTTGAGTAAGCAGGTCGGCACAACGTTGAAAATCAGCTTCAAGCTGTGGTGAATCCAAACGAGCTTCCGCTTGGGCGATCGCTAAAGGCACGATTAAGCCTTTATTTTTCTCAGCTAGTAAAGATGCCAGCTCGAGTAAATAACGCTCTGTCTTGGGGTTGTAAACTGGGACAACTACCCGATATCTATCTTTTAATTTTAGTTCCCCGTCATTTTCTACTTCTGGCTCAATTGAATCATTAGAGGTCAAGCCAGCAGCGAAACGAGAGGTAATCAGAGGTCCGGCGATCGAAGTTACCAGCATCAGTAAAATGACGCTATTAAATACCCGTTCGTTGATGATCTGTGCTTGGAAACCAATTAAAGCAGCAGCTAAGGTTGCTGCCACCTGGGGTAAAGATAGCGACCACATAGTTATGGTTTGCTGCCAGCTATAGCGATAGGCAAATTTAGCCACACAGGCTGCTAAAAACTTGCTGAGGAGCAACATCCCCGCAATTGAAAGGGGAATGCCCACAGAGCGAAAAACATCTTGAAATGCCTTGAGATCGAGCAGCAAGCCCATATCGACAAAGAAAATCGGGATAAACAACACCGAACCGACAAACTCCACCTTCTCTTTGACAGGACCATCACCAATAACATCATTAACTGCCAAGCCAGCCAAAAACGCACCGACAATTTTTTCAATCCCAATTGCCTCAGCCGACACTGAAGCCGCAAATAAAGCCAGTAGGATAAACAAGAACTGATTACCCTGGTCGTTCTTGGTACGGCGAAAAAAGGCTTTTCCCAAACGATCTAGACCAAATAAAACTAACATGGTGTAGATAGCCAAAGAACCCAATAGCTGCCCCAAATCTAGTACGGTAAAATCTCCTTTATTTATCCCCAGGCAAATTGCCAACACCAATAAAGCACCAATATCGGTAAAAATTGTTGCGCCGATGGTGACAGTGACAGCCTCATCATTGACTACCCCTAGGCGTTTGACTATCGGATACGCCAGTAGAGTATGAGAAGCTAGCAGCGAACCGATTAGAACGGCAGTATTCCATTCAAAACCAAATGCTCGCCCGACTAAAATACCTCCCAACAAAGGTAAAGCAAAAGTAGCGAAACCAAATCCCATCGAACGATTTTTTGTTCGGCGAAACTGCTCAAGGTCAATTTCTAACCCTGCCACAAACATCAAATAGATTTTGCCGATGTCTGCCAACAGAATCATCGTCTCCGATTTAGCATCAAGCAAACCCAAACCGCTAGTTCCAAACACTACTCCAGCTACCAACAAGCGGACTAAACCTGGCAGCTTTACTTTTTCAAAAACTGGTGGCACGAGCAAGATAATTGCTAACAGCAGGGCAAAAGTAAAAATTGGTTGCCGTATCGTTTCGTAGATAGATTCCATAAACAAAAATAATAAAAACGAGGTCTATCAAAACAGAGTAATGCAGCAACAAGGACAACTCCCAAAACAATAGCGATCGCAATCCAGGCTTTATCGTAGCGAATAGCTTCGGGTTCTTTCTGCTCGATAACTAATAGTTCTCTAGTAGTTTGTAAACCCAATAAGCTTTATTTTGCCCCTTGAACTAGTAGCAGATCGCCAAAACGCAGACGTACCTGCCCCAATCTGTCTCTAATTAACTCTTCTCCTTGACGAATAGCTAATACGGTTAAGTTGTAGCGTTGGCGAAAGCGCACCAGTACGGCTAATTCCCGCACTAAGAATAAACATTGCCATCACCGTAATCGTCGCCGAGTTACCAAATCCTGCTATACCCTCATCGGGAGTCACCAGTCCTAAAATAATTAAAACTACCGCCACGCATAGAGCCGTAATGTCTACAGGCAGTACTTCAGTAATAGAGCAAATTAGGGCAGCTACTACTACTCCTAGAGTGAGAAAGATAGTCATAAAGATTTTTTTTGCGATCGCCTTTGGTTTGCAAACATTACAATAGTTAGCAGGTTATTATCTCATCAGCATGTCAGCATCGTGTCAAGATTGACATCCACTCACGATTTTGCCGACTAATTGACGCTCTTGGCTGGTGTTTATGTATTGATTTCGATCGAAATAGTCCGATCTGATATTTTTGAGCGCTCGAACAAACAGAAATAAAAAAGACCACGAACGATTGTTCGTAGCCTAACTGCTAGAAGATACCAAGGCAGGTACTTTAATTTGCTTTTCTTGCCTTAAACTCCAACAGGTTAACCTGCTTTTGCAAATGTTTATTTTCGGTTTTAAGTACGGCAAGCTTCTTTTGCGCTCGACGAAAATGACCTTTATATGCACCCAGACTACGATTACTAGTGCCTAGTTTTTCTCGACGCTTAACTTCCCTATTGTACTGACGCTGAAGCTTATTGAATGCCGTCTGAAGGTCTTTCAAGCCACCCTTACACTTTGACTTTAGCTGCTTTAATTCGCGATCGCGAGTTGCCACCATTGCATTCAAGCATTCAATCTTGACTAACATTTGGCGATCGAAATTATTGCTTTTGACCTGCTTAATTAAACCTTGATAGCTATCATGAATCCAGTCATGCTGAACTTTAAAAGCGCGTCGAGTGGCTTCATATTTGATCGTGTTTAAAACAGCCTCTTTATAGATACCGTTATGCTTACCTTTAATTTCAATTAGCAGCCTGTCATAGTTGGTCGCATTGTGCCTTAAACTATCACAGTTAGCTTCAATATACTTGACGCGATCGCCAGAACTAGAATTGATAATATAGGCTTCTGCACCAATTCCCTGGGGAGGATGACAGACAATACGATCCTTCCAACTTTGAATTACTTCCTGTAACGAAAATTGTTGGGTGTTAATACTCATTTGTCTTCAAATTACTCAATAGTTAGTAACAATAAAGCGAGACTAAATAAAAAATGCATTTTAATTTGTCAGACTTTAGCAACTACAACCATTTATTAGCTTGCGTTGGATTATGTGCTATTAAAGTCACGTCAGTTTTAACAAGCAAAACCCAAAACCGCCACCGTAATTACAGCGAACAAAATAGACCTTTAGCTACTAGCTATTTTAAATTCGTAGCATTTTAACTTTGCCCTGAAGCTCGGTATTATGCTTATTAAAAGATTGCTCATCATTTTGTAAGGAATTGATTTTGCGCTGAGCTTTGACAAAAATATTTTTACAGGCTTGAAGAGATTTATTCTGACTATCAACCTGTTGCTTATTAACACAGCTTTTAACAAACTGACCAATTAAACCCTTGTATTTTAGTCTTAGTTCTTGGAGTCCCCGATCTAGTTCCGAGCGAAGACTGTTAATTTCGCGATCGCATTCCTGTAGCTGTTGGTTGAGGCGAGCAATCTCATCATTCTTCGCCTTAATTTCGGCTTCTCTTTGCCTTAAGATAGCCGCTTCGTTAATAGCCATCAACTCTCCCTGAAACTCTCCTTTAATCCCTTCTATCGATTTGTTTTGTTCGGCAATAATTTGTTTTAAACGTTCGATTTCTGATGACTGCTGCTCGACACTAAGCTCTTTTTGAGCAATTAAATTTTGATAGCTAGATTGAATCCACTCGTGCTGTTTTCTAACAACTCTTCTTGTCGCCTCATATTTGACGGTATTAAGAATTGCCTCTTTTAAATAGCCGTAAAACTGCTCTTTAATGCGTCTGAAGATGGTATTGTAGTTAGTTCCCAGATGACGCAGCTCATCACAGCTTGCATGAATATAGTTGACGGGACGACCATCTCTGGGATCGACAAAATATGCCTTGTAGCCTTCTCCTTGAGGAGAAAAACAAATAATTTGATCTTTCCAGCTTTGGACAATTATTTGTAGGCTGTTTTGTTTTTCCTGTTTGTCCCGATCTTGTTTGAGTTCGGTCATAGTACTTGCTGATAAAAGGTTAGAGTCAAAGGTTGGCTTAGTCGATGGGACTGTATTCGAGCAGTCGGCTTAACTGATGTAGAGCTAGGTATTGCTCTAGCCAAGCTCGCTTCAATAGATCCAAAGTTGAAGTTTGAGTTGTCAAAGTGTACTCCCACTGCGCTCCTTTCCACCAGCTAATATAGCTGGATAAATCGTCATATGCTTCCTCAACAGCAGTCTCACCCTGAAGCTGATGATAATTTTGCTGTTCGATTGCCAAAATAAAAGCGCGAATATCTTGTTTAAACTTGGCAAATTCTTGAGAATCTTGAGTGAGATTATCGATCGTATAGGCGCACTGCGACCAAGACACCTTGGTTCTAAAATCATATTGCTTGCTTTTAAAGATCGGAAAAGCTAATTTTAATTCAGTCAGGCTGTCTGCTTGTCCCAACTCGTAAGCCTTAGCCTGAATAATTCGTAAGGGAAAACTTTGAGGACGAGCCTGAATTTCCAAACAGGATATAAGCTCTAGATACTGATAGTTAGCGATCGCAGCTAATCTTTCTAGATCGGTTTGGGACAATCCTAGCTGCAAACAGCGCTGATACTCAGTTTCTAAAACTGACAGAGTAGAATTTAATTTAACTGTCACTAACCCTGCAACTTGGTATTGCTTCAATCTCCGTTGCAGGTCCGTATATTTCATCTCTTAAAAATTAGGTTTAAATAAGTAATTTATGTAATAAAAGTTGAGAGCCAAGGACGAAAACTCATCAATTCTATCCCAGGTATAACTTCAAAACTCCTGGGTTAGCAACATAATCTTATTTTTAACCTGTAGTCACCTAGCTAAAATGCTATCTAGCCAGGTTTTAAAGCGAGAACTAATCAAACAGCATCCAAACATTACATTTGGGGACAAATTGCTGGAGGTTCGGGCGATCGGGTAAAATACAACTAATCAACCATAGAAAACAAAATTTTACAGGAGATTCTTGAATGGGTGGCGCGATCGCATTTTTACTAATTATCGGTCTATACGTGGGAATTGCTTCTGGTCTATTTTGGGGCTTACGCAAAGCTGACATCATCTAACTAGCAAATAACAGCTAAATATTTAGCAAGCATCGTTAAGTTTGACGGTGCTTTTTGTCTGTGGTTGCTCTTAATGTTGCTAACATTTCTCAAAACTTGATGAAATTCTTTAGCATAAACGGCACAATAGAAAGGAAATCGATCGCTAATGTTGAGTCATTAATCGAGTTCAGCTAAATCAGAGGTAAGCTAGATTGGACGAATCATATCAAGAATATATTAATCGAGTTGCACGACTAACTTTACCGAGTGCCTGCGCGCTGCAGCTTCAGGGTATTCAGCAATCACCTAAATTTGTCGATGGTAAACCCGTCTCATTTCCTGGGTATAGCGTCATCACGCCTCCCGCAGCAGAAGATGAGAGCAATCATAATTTTTATCAGCAGGTAGAAACCCTACAAAAACAGTTAGCTGATGGTCTGGGCAAAGATTTCTTTATTCCTTTACCGTCTACCAGCTTCCACTTCACCCTTGCAGATCTAGTTTGGGACGAAAGCTATCGTCAACTAGTCCAGGAAAATCCTAACTTCGACCGAGAATTAAGACAGCAGGTGGCAGCTAGTGTTGATGAATATCAGACCGAAGCTGATAACGAGCCAATTGCCTGGCAGCTATGGGGAGTAATTACCCGACCCAGAGCAATTATGGCCTGTTTAGTTCCCAAAGATCAAAGAAGCTATGAGTCGGTTATTAAGCTACGTCGCTCGCTCTATCAGAATTCTGGTTTGGTTGGTTTAGGTATCGAGCAGCAGTACGATCTGACCGCTCATATTACCTTAGGGTACTTCGACAGCATACCTAATAGTTTAAATCGCGATCGCCTCTGTATTGTCATGTCGCAAATCAACGATCGACTAGTAGAAAGCCAGCTACCAGAATTCACCATCAAACAGGCACAACTGCGTAAGTTTGAAGATATGGTCGAATACAATCGTGAAGAAAATTGGGCTGTAGTTAAGTTTGGTTGATTTGATGGTTATAAGTCCCGATAGATCGGGACGCGAATAAAGGAAGATGAAGATCGAAATAGTTAATTGAGTAAACTAAATCACCCGATTGTCGAACAAAGCTTTGCCATAATCGATCGCGAGGTCGGCGATTGTCAGCTCAGTCCCCAAGAATATGCGATCGCGCGAAGGATAGTTCATGCCACTGCCGACTTTGAATATCTCGAACTGCTGCGATTTAGCTCTGGGGCGATCGATGCGGGAATAGCTAGTCTACAGCAGGGCATCCCAATTGTTACCGATGTGAATATGGTCAAGCAGGGCATTGTTAGCTTGGTCGGAAAAACTTTCAACAATCCGATTATCAGCGCCATCGAGCAGGCAAAGACAGCCGAACCAGGCAAAACCCGTACCGAAACAGGCATGCTGAGATGTTGGTCAAAATATCCCGAAGCAATTTATTTAATTGGCAACGCTCCCACAGCCCTATTAGCCTTGTGCGAACAACTATCCACTGCTAGCGTTAAGCCTGCCCTAGTTATTGGCGTACCCGTAGGGTTTGTGTCGGTAGTTGAGTCAAAACAAGCCCTACTAGAGTCAGGCGTGGCACATATTACGATTGAGGGCAGAAAAGGCGGTTCTCCTGCAGCAGCATCGATATTAAATGCTCTGCTAATCTTGGCAACGAGTTAATTTGAAGAGATAGATAGATTGAGAGAAGACGTATCTTGATAATTAGCTCAAAAATTCGAGCAAGTTGGCAACCTGTCGATCGCTATATCTAAGGATAGCGATCGTAATTAAGCTCAATATATCTAAATTAAATCTGATTGATTTGAGTCTTTAGCGCCAAGATTAAAGGCAATTACAGGAGTAAATTTAAACAGTAGATAGCGATCGCTCAAGATACAAAAAAATAGCCGATCTTAGATAGATCGGACTAAACAGCAAAATGTCAATTAATAAATCCCATGGCAGGAGTGGCAAATAAACTTTGCTTGCATTCCTGCCAAGGTTGCTTCGATGTATCTAAATTGAGGCTCTAGATAGAACAGGAGTAAAATTTAAACAGTATCTCCATCAGTAGCATCATCACTGATAAATGACTCTTCAAAACTAAATGACTCTTCAAAACTATTTGACGCTAGAGTAAAGCCTTGTAAGTTACCCTCAAAAGCAATTTCGCCAACGCTAGAAGCTGCTCCCGAACTTAAATCTACGGTATACAAGGTAGATTCAGAAACTGCATAGGCTACATTTTCTCCGTTGGGAGAAGATACGATGTCAAAACCGCCTAAAGTATCAAAATCAATTCCTAGATCGCCGATGGTTACTAAAGTGCCGTCATTAGGAGGATCTTGCAGTACTAAGTCGTTTAATAGCGTATCGATATCGTATAGCTGAGTGCTTTCTGTTCCGTCAAAAGAATTACTGTAAGCTGCTGCCGTGACGTTGGGATTAACTCCCTCGTTCAAGTCGCCTTCAGCAAAAGCCAGAGTGCCATCGACAATAACTTCACCTGTTTCGACATTAATTCTAAAGTCCTGGTCGTTGTCACCAACTAAACGCAGACGATCCGCCACAGGATTAAAGTCAAAACCTGAGATAGTTCCACCTTCAAAAGGCGTATCTAAAGTGCTAACGTAAGTTGCTGCACCACTACTAACATCAATAGTGTAGATATTATTACCCGTATCAAGACCATAAACTAAGCCGTTAGCAGGACGAGTATCAATACCTAGAAGCGCTCCATCAACTCCCGTAACTTCTACTGTGTTAGTCACAGTAGGATCGTTAGGAGCGAAAGATACCAAAGTATTATTATCGGTTAGACCCACAAAGCTAGAATCATCGAGAATCTCTTCTACTGCAGGAATTGTAGGAATTGTAGTCACCGTCGAAACCGTGGCAAGACCCTGTATATTGTCAAACTCCGTACCGATTTCGCCTAGTTCTGAAGCCGTTCCCGAACTCAAGTCGATACTGTAGAAAATACCGTCGGAAACCGCAAAAGCAGCGTTTTGTCCTTCGACACCACCTGAAACAATATCAAAACCACCCAAAGTAGCAAAATCGACTCCTAAGTCACCGACTGTTACTAAAGTGCCATCATTAGGCGGATCTTGTAACACTAGCTGATTAAGCAAGGTATCGATATCGTATAGTTGAGTGCTTGTAGTTCCATCAAAAGCGTTTGTATAACCAGCAGCAGTTACGTTAGGGTCTACTCCAGCGTTAGCATCCCCCTCGGCAAAAGCTAAAGTACCATCAACGGTAACTTCTCCCGTCTCGACATTGATTCTAAAGTCTTGGTCGTTGTCTCCCACCAAACGCAGACGATCTGCTACGGGGTTAAAGTCAAACCCAGAGATATTTCCCGCTTCAAAAGGCACGTCTAAGGTGCTAATATACGTAGCTGCACCGCTATCAGGGTCGATAGTATAGATATCGTCAGAGGTAGTAATACCATAGACCAGACCGTTAGCAGGACGAGTATCGATGCCAAGAAGCGATCCATCAAGTCCTGTGACTTCAACGTAAGCAGCGTCGGCGGGACTGTCGGGAGCGAAAGTAAGTAAAACGTTACTGTCGGTTAAGGCGATAAATTTTGAGTCTGAGGCAAGATCGGGAGTTTCGTCAACTACAGGTGCAGTTGGAACTGTAGCTAATCCCTGTAGATTATGGGCGTTTTCCGCACCAATATCACCTAGTTCCGAAGCAGTTCCCGAACTCAAGTCGATACCATACAAAATTCCGTTGGATACAGCAAAAGCAGCGTTATCTCCATCTGCAGCAGAAATAATATCAAACCCGCCTAGAGTATCAAAATCAATTCCCAGATCGCCGACTGTTACTAAAGTGCCATCATTAGGCGGATCTTGTAACACTAGCTGATTAAGCAAGGTATCGATATCGTATAGTTGAGTGCTTGTAGTTCCATCAAAAGCGTTTGTATAACCAGCAGCAGTTACGTTAGGGTCTACTCCAGCGTTAGCATCCCCCTCGGCAAAAGCTAAAGTACCATCAACGGTAACTTCTCCCGTCTCGACATTGATTCTAAAGTCTTGGTCGTTGTCTGCAACTAAGCGTAGACGATCCGCTACTGGGTTGAAGTCAAATCCCGAAATAGCATCGCCTTCAAAAGGCACGTCTAGGGTGCTAATGTATGTCGCAGCACCGCTACCAGGATCGATAGTATAAATATTATCAGAGCCAGTGATACCGTAAATCAGACCGTTGGCTGGGCGAGTGTCGATTCCTAACAATGGAGCATCAGTTCCCGTAACGGCAATGGAATTTGTCTCACCAGGATTACTCGGATCGAAGGAGATCAAAGTATTGTCATCGGTCAAGCCAAAAAACTGAGAATTAAGAGCAAGATCGGAAATAGGGGAAGTAGAATCTGAAGACTGTTGCATAATTAATTAATTTTAGTGAACTTTAGAGCTTAAGCCTGCTTTTTTAAAGGAAGCAAGACGAATAATAGAAAACAATCGAGGTCAGCACATGCCCTAGACATAGAATTATTGGCAATCCAAACGATCGCCCAAAATTAGATGGAAGCCTATAGTTAATTAGCTAAGCTTTAATTCCACAATTACTAGGCATCAATAAATTCAGATTGGCTCAACCTCTAGCATCTAGCAGTAAAATTGCTTGAATAAACCTCTACAATAGTAATACGTACGGGTACGGGAATTGGATTCATATTTGGTATTATTCGTTACGAAAACTGAAGCGCTGCTTCCATTATTCCACCGAACGTACTATTTTACGCGCCCTATTTAAGCGAAAAGATCTAGATGAACGATCGCTATCTAAATTAACAAGATGTTCTAATTCAATCGATCTAAATCGGGTAGCTGGGCAACTTGTTGATAACTATCCCTAGCTAATGCGATCGCCATTGCATCATTGTTTTTTCGCAATCCTTCGTAGTGGAAAAATACCTGACCGCTTAGGTTGCGATCGCGATTAATTTGAATACATTTAACTAGATCCTTTGGAGTTAGATCTTTGCCGTTGGCAGTAAAGGCAATTCCAGGGGCAAATTTAGGTAGTAAATGGCGATCGACGCTTTTGACAATCTGCTTAACTTCATGACTATAGCGAGAGAAACTGGAGCGATATATTTGCGGGTGCATAATATCTACCAGACCTCTTTTAACCCAAGTCTGAGAATCTTGCAGAAGGTTATTGAGACAAAAAGGATATACCGCAGGAGAGAGGGAAACAATAGCCTGGGGTTTCGCTGTTTTTACCGTTTGGTACATTTGAGTTAAAAAGTCCGTTAGGCGATCGGCACGCCACTGAATCCAATGTTTATCACTATGATTGCGGGGAGGCTGCTTACCAAACTCCGACTGATACTGCTCTAGGGTAAAACTATCGTAGCCTGCGGTAACGGGTAGTGCGGGAAGGCGATCGCAACCCTGAATTCCGTCTACTGGATAGTTACTAGCAATTTCTCTTACTATCTCTAGCATGAACTCTCGAACATCGGGGAGAAAGCCGTTCATCCAGGTTAAGCCACCATGTCTAACAGCTGCCCCATCGCCATCTTTTGCCTGCCAGTGGGGATATTTTTGCAAAATATGACCGCCGTTTGCCAGATGAGAAGCAGCAAAACCATATTCAAGCCAGGGAATAACCTTTATCTGACGCTGGTGCGCTTCCTGAATTATTTCGGCTAAAGGATCTCGCTGCTGTTGACCATAAAAAGGATCGATAGTCGGCAAACCATAACGACTCATCACCTGACTGGGATAGAGAGTATAGCCTCGATTCCAGACTACGGGAAAGATGGTGTTAAAACCGTGTTGACTAAGAAAATCTAGCGCCTCAACAATATTTTGTTGCGATTCCAGTACTAGGCTGTGGGGACGATTGGCGATCCAGACTCCGCGTAATTCCAACATCAGTTTTGGTTGCTAAAGTAAACTGCTGACACGACAATTATTCCGAGCAAAAATAGGGGAACTAAGAGATTTATTGGCTCAATCACTGGTATTTGGCTATTTGTAAGTATTTATTGATTCTTAAGATTCAAACAAACGCGATCGCTTTCCAGAATTTATAGATCGTCGGTAGCTACATCAATTCCGTATTTATCCAAAACCTTTAAAGTAGTAAGCAAGAAAATCATCTGGCTCTATCTGCGGACTGTTTTAAACAAGATCTCTCTTTACCGTGATGCAACTTGTAGAGGAGATCGCCTATCTTATTTTAAGCTAAACTGATTAACTCTCCCTAACCCAAACCTTACAGATGGGTCACTGGCAATATAAGCAACAACAACTAATTTGAATCAGTCCCTTTCAGCAAATCTAAACAAGCTCTAGATTTTACGGGGATTAGCTTTTGCCTGGTTTCCAATTTCGACCATAATTCTTTTTTATGAAAACTACGGGCTAGACATCGAGCAGATAGTGCTGCTAAAAACTATCTTATCTCTCTCAATTCTAGTGCTAGAGGTGCCATCGGGATATATTGCCGATCTCTGGGGAAGAAAAGCCTGTTTGGTAGTTGGTAGCGGAGTTTGGATCTTTAGCTGGTTAATCTACTGTACGGGCAGTTCATTTACTGAATTTGCGATCGCCGAAATTTTGGCGGGAGTGGCAGGAAGCTTGATTTCTGGAGCGAATACAGCCTTGGGTTATGACACTCTTTTGGAGCTGGGAAAAGAAAAACAGTATCAGATCTGGGAAGGAAGATTAGTAGCGATTGCGGGGGTGAGTGAAGCAGTATGTGGCTTAGTTGGCGCTGCGATCGCAGGAATCAATTTGGTATATCCGTTTTATTTACAAACCTTTTGTTTAATAATTTATTTTTGTCTGGCATTAACTTTAGTAGAACCACAGTGCCACGTAGCAAAAGTCAAAGCTCAACCAGGGCAACTGAGAACAATTATTAGCGATGTCTATCAGCGTCCTAAATTAAGATGGATTATCTTACTCAGCAGCGTTTTTTCTAGCGCTAGCTTTTTAATTGTCTGGCTGTCCCAGGATTATCTTCAGCAATTAAATATTCCGATCCAGGCTTTTGGTTGGGCATGGGCAGTATTTCATCTCGGCATGAGTCTAGCTTCGATGAATTCCCACCATCTACAGCGAGTTTTGGGCATCAGACGCGCTATTTTACTGCTGATTGTTACCTTGACCGCTTCCTATGTATGCCTAGGTAATATTCGTCAAGTTTGGGGTTTGGTTTTTGTGCTGATTATCTATTTGGTGCGTGGCTTCTATACACCGTTAATTCTCAACGTTATCAACCAGCAAATATCCTCTTCTGTTAGAGCGACAGTGCTTTCTCTTAACAGCTTAGTCTTCCGAATTGCCTTTGCGATCGTTGCTCCCTTGGTAGGAGCGATCGCATCTCATTTCGATCTATTCTTAGGTCTAATCTTCGGAGGCTGTTTATTCTCAATCGCAGGCTGCTATTGTTGGTGGCAGCTCGTGAAAAAACAAGCTTTTCGATCTGTTTGAATTGGCGACCGAGTCAAGCCGAGATTTATTTAGCCACGGTATTCTTTCTGTTCGACCTATTCAAATATTGTTTTGTCAACAAATATGGTCGAATCACATGATAGAGAGGAAACAAAAAACTGGGCAGCTTAACTGCTTCCCATTCTTTCATGGTAGGCGTAAACAGCAAACTGCTTAAAAACCTGAGTTTTCCTTGCCAGCTATCAGTTAGTTTAAAGATAAAGCCATAGTCTTCCCACTGAGTAAAAGGTCTAGTGAAGATGAGCTGTTGTACCTGCTCGAATAGGACATTTGCCCGACGATTTTGCTCGATCTTAGCTAACAAAGATTCGGAAATAGGCGCTTGGTAAAAGTTATGTGCCAACAGCAAACCTAAGTGGAACATCGTGGTTAGATTTAACTCTCTCGCCTGCTGTTCGAGCTGTTGCCAGTCTAAATCTGGATGGCTACGGATGAACTCCGATAGGTCGCAGACCCATTTCAATGACTGCCAGCAGTGTTTAGAACCATGAAAGCAAAGGTATAGCACCATAACTTCTGGTGCAAACTGCGGTAGCTTATTTCCAGCCAGGGAAACTTCCCCCGCATTCTGTTTGAACAGTTCAAAATCAATATTGAAGTAATGTGATTGGGCTTTTACGGTTACAGACCACTGTAGATCGATCGCGAGTTTGTTGCCTGGGTTATAAAAATCGTAGCCCTTCTGATTATTTTCTGACTGAAGAAATGAACCATATCTAACTTCGGGATTATCTTTGACCTCGGCGATATAACCATGCATCTCATAACCAAGAGTCGATAGTAATTCTGTCGCCTGGGGAAAGTCGTCTCTACTAATTAATAAATCGATATCACAAGACTCGCGAAACGACAGATTCTGGTAGGCAGTCATTGCCAGGGTCATACCTTTAAAGGGAATGGCAAAGATACCATGTTCTTGGAACAGGCGATGAATCTTAATTAGCTCTGCCGTATTAAACATATTGGTTTGGACGCGGTAGACATAGATGTTACGCATTTGAGCCAATATTTGTGCAGGAACATCGTCTTTACAGATAGAGCTTAAATTGTGATACACCAAAGGCACCAGCTGGTGTCGTGCAGCCATTGCAAACAGGTGTTTCCAGTCTAGCTTTTGCCGAACTAGCAACTGAATTTTAGCTTCCAACTCAGGAGCAACTTTAGTACGAGAGCAGGCAAGCAGCAGCTCTATTTCTAGCTGCGATCGCAATACTGCGGTTAAATCGGGTTTTAATAAAGTGTCGATCATTTAATCAAATACAGATATATTAATAATTTATTAACGATAGTTCTGTGCTTGGGTTTCAAACAGGTTGGCATAGCTTTGCTGAAGCTCGATCAGCTCGTCATGAGTTCCGCTTTCGATAATTTCGCCACCGTCCATCACATAGATCCGATCTGCCATTTTGACTGTAGACAGACGATGAGTAATTAATACTGCAGACTGATCTTTGATTAGTTCGCGAAACTTTTTGAAGATTTCGTACTCAGCTTTGGGATCCATAGCGCTAGTAGGCTCGTCCAAAACAATCACCTGGGAATCTCTCAAAAAAGCTCTAGCTAGGGCAACTTTTTGCCACTGACCGATGCTCAATTCTTCGCCACTATCGAATAGCTTGCCCAACACGGTGTCATAGGCATTGGGAAGTTTCGTAATTACATCATGAGCGCCAGAACGCATGGCTGCTTGATAAATTTCGACATCCCGTGGAGAGATATCAATATCTCCTAAACGAATATTCTCTTCAGCAGAAAAATGGTACTTAGCATAGTCTTGAAAAATAACGCTTACCTGACGACGCAAATCGGCGATCGCAAAATGCTGTATGTCTACACCATCGATGCTGATGCTGCCACTAGTTGGATCGTATAGACGACATAAAAGCTTGATTAACGTGGTTTTTCCCGAACCATTTTCTCCCACTAAGGCGATGGTTTCCCCTGGGTTAATGGTAAGATTGACGTTTTTTAAAGCCTGTCGTGCCGAATCGGTATAGCTAAAGTTAACGTTTTTAAACTCAATGCCTCGCTTCATCTTTGGAGGTATAGCTTTGGGAGATTCTGGATCGATGACTCTCGGCTTGAGGTCGAGAAATTCATACAGATTGGCAAGAAATAAATTATCCTCATACAGTCCCGAAAGGTTGCTGAGAGTTAAGCGCAGGTTGTTTTGACCTCTTTGTAAAGCCTGATAGTAAAGTACTAAATCTCCTAGCAGTAGAACTCCTTCTATAGTCTGATAAATAATGTAGGCAAAAACCAAGAAAATTAATCCCCCAGCAAAGGCTTGAGATAAAAAGAACGCCAAAGATTTTCGAGTTGAAATACCCAGCTTTTCTTCGTATAGCTTGCGTCTGATCTGCCGATATTCTTCACTAAACCAGCTACCCAGATCGAAGAGACGAACTTCCTTGGCAAACTGTTCGTTAGTCAGCATCCAGCCGAGATACATTGACTGGCGCTCTAGCTGAGTGCGTCGGCGCTGCCAGTTATATACAATGCGAGAAAATTTGGTTCGGACTACCACAGCAGGTAAAGCTGCTACCAACAGAACGCCGATAATACCCCAGTGCAAAGACACCAGCAAACCAACCATCGCCACTAAAGAGATCGCGTTTTGCCCCACCTGTGCCAAACGATTGAGAATTTGTGGTGGTCTAAAGGGTGCTTCCTGCTGCGCTCTTTGCAGGGCATCATGATATTTGGCATTTTCGTAATATTCCAGATCCGCTTCAATCGACTTAGCGTGAATAATTCCCTGCATGTAGTCTGTCACCTGCTGAGAATGAGCCGTATTCACCAATTCAGTCAATGACTGACTCAAGCTATTAAGAATCGTGGCAACACCAGCCATAATCAACAACGGCAGCACTTGCGCGAAGACTTCGGCAGGCTCGGCAGACTTCAAGTTGAGGGTAACGGTATCGATAATGAGCTTGGCTAAATAAATCAGCCCCAGAGGCAAGAGTCCCTGAATAACTACTAGTACAAGGCGAGCAATTGTCCAGCCAGGACTACTTTGCCAAACTAAGCGTAGGGCAGGGATGAAACGAAGGGAAACTTTCAGCTTATTTTTAATTTTTTGAATAGCTTGCATAACCCTGTTCGTTTAAAAAATAAATAAATTAAATTTAAAGCGAGGTATGTCTGAGACGAATACCCATATTGACGATCGCTCGATTGAGATCTCGACCAAAGCCAAAATTAAATGTATAGTATGCTGTTTCAATATCTTGAAGTTTAAGTTTCGATCTGTACCTCCAAAACCTAAAACTTGTTCCATGACTGTAGACTCAACATAATTTATATACACGTATATAGTTAACTTCTAGGCAGCAAAACGACCGCCGATGCTTCCATCTAAGTTTTGGCTACTCTAGTCTCGATCGAATAAGACTTGGTTAAATAGTAGGCATTCTGTATTTTAAGACTACTACGAAATTTGTCCGACAGAAAGTGGCTAAAAAGTAAGCTAGAGGTGATGATTCTTGAAGATTAATCTTTTTATTAGCCAGATAAATCCTGAATTTCAAGCGATCGCCTGATTTATGCAGGAGGTCTAATTAAGTCGAATCAAAATTAACTGCTGTAAGATTTGATCAAAATGCCAATAAAAGCAAATAAACCAGTAATCGAAATAGAAATTGCCACCGCAAATGCTAGAGAAAAGCGAGGCTGATAGCGATAGTGTTCTTGTTTGATGTGGTGTAGTTCTCGACGATGTTCGATCGCTGCCAAAACAATTGCTACTGTGCCAATTCCAATAAAAGAAAGACCGATAATGCGAGTCAAATGAAGCGGATCGTTGAAGTAATCGGAAATAACCGATTTTTGCAGGGCGGTAATAATGCGATCGACCCCAAAGCCAAAACTGATTAGGGATAAACAGGTACGTATCCAAGCCATTAAAGTACGCTCTGCAGCAGCACGATTGCGTTCTTTAGCTAATTCGGTATTCGTACTGGGCTTGTTGTTCATGTAGGAGTGGTTAAAAGTTGAAAGCTATGAACCAAAAAGGTGTCTCGCTCCTTTTTAGCTGTTAAGGTTACTTACGTCTACGTTCGCTCTTCTATTTACTAGATGAAAATTTTTATTAGCACAGGAGAAGTTTCTGGAGATTTGCAGGGTTCGATGTTGGTCGAGTCCTTATACAAGGCAGCCAGAGAACGCCAGATCGATCTAGAAATTGCAGGCTTAGGTGGCGATCGCATGAAGTCGGCAGGGGTAAGCATACTAGCTAACACCGCAGTCATTGGCTCGATGGGTTTTATTGAAGCCATTCCTTTTATCTTGCCAACGATCGAGATTCAAACTCTGACTAAGAAGTATTTTAAAGCCAACTCCCCTGACGTGCTGGTGTTAGTTGACTATCCCGCATCTAACTTGGCTCTGGCTAGCTATGTCAAAAAGCATTTGCCCCATATTCCCGTAGTTTATTATATTGCCCCTCAAGACTGGGCTGTACCAATGTTGAATAATGCTGCCAAAATTGCCAAGGTGGTAGATAAGCTACTAGCTATTTTTCCTGGGGAATATGAGTATTTCAAAGACAAAAATATTAATACAGTGCTAGTCGGACATCCTCTTTTAGATCGTCAAGAGCAAGCACCAGACAGACATCAAGCTCGATCTAACTTGGGAATAGCGCCATCAGAATTAATTATTACGCTCTTACCAGCCTCTCGCCAACAGGAAATAAAATATTTGCTGCCCGTGATGTGTGAAGCAGCACAGCAAATTTTGCAACAAATGCCAGAGGCGAAGTTTTTGATCCCCGTCTCTCTTTCCAACTATCAGACAGCTATAGCTAATGCGGTTGAAGCATATAATTTACCCGCTCAAATTCTCGATGGTAAAACCCTCGATGCGATCGCTGCTGCCGATTTAGCGATTACCAAATCAGGTACGGTTAATTTAGAAATTGCTCTGCTTAATATTCCCCAGGTTGTAATTTACCGCATTCATCCCCTTACTGCCTGGATCGGTAGACGTATCGGCTTTGAAGTACCTTTGATGTCTCCGCCTAATTTAATTGTCGAACGCATGATAGTTCCAGAACTACAGCAGGAAGCAGTGACGGCAGAAAACATCACCACAGCAGCACTAAAACTCTTAGCCGATTCCAACACTCAGGCAGAAATCATCCAGGGATATCGAGAAATGCGATCGCGCTTGGGAACTACGGGAGTTTGCGATCGTGTCGCCACAGAAATTTTTCAGCTTGTTGAGAATTATCGTTATAGTTATTCTAATTAGTTTCCGCAGGTTTGTTTATTGTGCAAGGCATCGAGGCGGAAGCGTTACACCTAGCTTTTACAACCTATATTATCCGCATGGTTTTTATTTAGAATGACTATATTGTCGATAAAAACTATTTGGACAACGGCAACTGTAAATCTTTCCCCAAAAATAAATCCTCCCCAAATCTAATAGACCGAGAAAGGATATGATTTCAGATTTGATTTAGTCTAGGGCTGACTATACGCCTCTTTTGAGAGAAATTTCAACCTGCTGAAACTCATCGTTAAGACGCTTTTTGAGCTTTTCGGGTACGGGACGATTACCGTAAGAACTATAGTAGCCAGCGATCGCATTCAATGCAGTTTGCATAGTCGTAAACGAACGTAAACCAGAAGTTTTGGGGTTACGACGGTAGCGAGAAGCGTAATCGCTAATTTGCTTACGGGCGAGGGTAACAACCTCTTTTTTATTGCTAGCATCATCGGGTAGTTCGATAGCAGTTCTTAAGTTACCGAGAATGGCAACGGTATCTTCGCGGTAGCTGCCCGTTAGTCCCGAAGGATTAGAACCGCAGCCAGCCAAGCTCAAAGAAGCTACCAACACCAAGGCTAGTAGACGAGATAAGTATTTTTTTGAAAACATAAATTTTAGAAGTAACGATCCCAGATTGCCCTCATATTATCAATAAACTGTCCCTGAGGTTTGTCAAAATTTTGCTACTTACAAATTTTGCTTGACCGCAGAAACAAATTAGCGATCGCGTACTCCTCCCATGATTAGCCAAAACGACCACTCACATACTGCTGTGTAGCTTCTTCCTGAGGATTCTGGAAAATTTGTTCGGTGGGTGCAAACTCGGCTAGATAGCCCTGCCGATTGCCACCTTCTACTTCCGTGACGTTAAAGAAGCCCGTATAGTCTGCCACCCGCGATGCCTGCTGCATATTGTGGGTTACTATAACGATGGTATAGTTCTCCTTGAGTTGGTGAATCAACTCTTCTACCTTCAGAGTCGAGATTGGGTCGAGAGCCGAGCAGGGTTCATCCATTAATACTACATCGGGCTGTAGGGCAATCGTTCTAGCAATACAGAGTCTTTGTTGCTGTCCGCCACTAAGAGCCAAGCCGCTTTGCTTGAGCTTATCCTTGACCTCATCCCAGAGTGCGGCACCACGCAGCGATCGCTCTACAAGCTCATCCATGTTGCCTTTATAGCCATTGATTCTCGCGCCGAAAGCAATGTTGTCATAAATTGATTTGGGAAAGGGGTTTGGTCTTTGAAATACCATCCCAATTTTACGTCTTACCTGAACTGGATCTATATCTTTGCCGTAGAGGTTTTGATCGTTATAGGTAACTAATCCTTCGAGGCGAAAAATAGGAATTAGGTCATTAAGACGATTATAACAGCGCAAAAGCGTACTCTTACCGCAGCCCGAAGGTCCGATAAAGGCAGTTACTTTATTTTTAGGAACATCTAAATAAATGCCTTTTACTGCCAAAAAATTACCATAATACACATTGACATTTTCTGCTTGCAAAACTGTCTCAGTTTGACTTGCAGTCTGTTGGTCGTAAATCATAAAATTTTCTTGCTCTGAAATCTTAATTTATCTAAATCGATCTATATTTTTAAATTTGCCGTGGAACTCAATCCTACTAGGCAAGAGTTATGACCATCTTAACTTTTAGTTAAAGAATTTATTAACCAAAGCTTCATTCATCCTTAAGCTAATGGCTGCAAAGGCTCAAGGTATTTTTTTTGACAACGTAACAACCTCTTATTTTACGCCAGAATGGGAAACCCGATCGAGCTATTGAGCCGAATTCTAGGTTGTTTTTTCCGCCACAAAATACTTACATTTGTAAAAAAAACAACTACGACTGCCAAGACAAAGCAGGTAAATAATATTTTAGGGGATCGATTCCGTTAACAAATATTTACAATATAGATAGGCGTATAGCAACAACACATTATGAATCTGACTTATTTTGACAGTAATTCCTGGCTAATAGAAATCGACGGCAAGCGTATCTTGCTCGATCCCTGGCTAGTTGGCAAATTGACCTTTAGCAATCAGGCTTGGCTATTTGAGGGTCAAAAGAACAATCCTCAACCCATTCCTGAAAATATAGATTTGATTTTACTCTCCCAGGGATTAGAAGATCACGCTCATCCGCCTACCCTAAAAGAGCTAGATAAAAACATTCCTGTAGTGGCATCCCCGAATGCAGCTAAAGTAGTTCGGGAATTAGACTATAAGAACGTTACGGTACTAGAGCATCAGGCTAGCCATCAGCTAGAGAAAATTAAAGTCAAGGCTGTTCCTGGTTCGCCTCTCGGACCTACCTTAGTTGAGAATGGCTATATCATTACAGGGTTAGAATCTGGCAAAAATATCTACTATGAACCCCACGGCTATCATTCTGAATCCATTAAGGCAGAAAAGGATATTGATGTAATTATCACACCAGTGATCGATCTCAAGTTGCCTTTGTTGGGAGCAGTAATTAAAGGGCAAAAAACGGCATTAGAAATTTGCCAGAAGCTACATCCTCAAGTAATTATCTCTACGGCTGCGGGAGGGGATATAGATTTTAAGGGCATCATTACCTCAATACTCTCGGCAGACGGTACGGTAGAAGAGTTCAATCGCCTGCTAGAGAAAAATAATCTAACTACCAAGGCGATCGATCCTCAATCTGGCGAAACAATTGAACTATCTTTGGTCTAACCTTGTTTAGATCGCAGTCTCAATCATCATCTAACTATGATTCTTGGTTTTTAATTTTATAATTCCAGATTGAGACTTAAAAATTACTGCTTGGAAAAGCGAGATCTTGGCGATCGTATGAACAATAGACGAATTTCTATCTCCACAATCAATATAGTCTTGCTGGTTACTTTGCCCTTGCTGTTAATTCTGCTATGGCAATTACGCAGTCTGATAGTTGTACTAATGATCTCGATAGTTTTGGCTGCAACCCTAGCACCAATTGTCAACTCGACACAGAAACTAGGTGTACCAAGATTTCTTGCTGTTCTACTCGTTTATGCGGGCTTAATTGCTACTTTGACGGGATTTGGGCTGATTGTCGGTCCAACTGTGGTACAGCAAATCGAAATTTTAATTGGCAAGTTTCCTAGCTATGTTGAGGCACTGCGATCGCTTCTGTCGGACTTTATCTTGCGCTTTGGCATGAGCGAAACAGGCGCTCCCGATATCATTAATCAGATGTTGGATGTTCAGGGTTTGACCGCTTGGGCAATTCGTTCTAGCCAACAGCTAGTAGTGCGCTCCTATAGTCTAACCAGGGGGATTATTGGTGGGGTTCTGAGCGCTTTGTTAGCTTTACTGCTCTCAGCCTATATGCTGTCTGGTTCAAAGCAACTCTTGGCAGACATTATTAATTTATTTCCCGAACCTTGGAATGAAAGATTGACAATCCAGATCGAACCCGTCAGCAGCAGAATGGGAGGCTACATCCAGGGAAGAATTTTAGTATCTGGTATTTTGGGCGTGGTGATCACTCTTAGCCTACGATTCTTGGGTTTGTCAGAACTAGCCTTGGGATTGGGGGTAATCGCCGGATTTACCAACCTAATTCCTTTCTTTGGACCAGTTTTAGGCGCAATTCCTGCTCTAATTGTGTCAGTTTCCCAGGGCGGGATAACATTCCTTTGGGTACTACTGCTGTTTGTAATCGTACAGAATTTAGAAACTTATGTTTTAGATCCCCTGCTGGTTGGCAACTCAGTAAAAGTTCCGCCTTTGTATCAACTTCTGGCGGTATTAGGAGGCGCGCAGGTACTTGGTATTATCGGCGCTTTAATCGTTCCCCCGTGGGTAGCAGGAATAGGGCTACTATTAGAAAATCTCTATATCAAACCAAAATTAGTAGCAGAAGGACAATACGATTTAAATGCCGAGCATTAAGCATTGGATAATATAGATCTGATGCGATCGATATGTCAGAGCATCTGCAATCTCGATCCTTAACTGTATGCTTGGTAATTTAAATAAGAAGCGGGCAATTCGCAATTCTATATCGTAATGCTGAGCCATTTGACCGCGAATTTCAGGTAATCTAAGAGTACTAGATCGATCGAGTTATTTTTTAAAGTCATGGATGTTAAGAACGGTTTTGTCGCTACGGTGGGAAATACGCCCCTAATTCGCCTCAATAGCTTTAGCGATGAGACAGGCTGCGAAATTTTAGGTAAAGCAGAGTTTCTTAATCCTGGTGGCTCAGTCAAGGATCGAGCCGCTTTATATATTATTGAAGATGCGGAGAAAAAAGGACTGCTCAAGCCAGGAGGAACAGTAGTCGAAGGAACAGCAGGCAATACAGGGATTGGTCTGGCTCATATTTGTAACGCTAAGGGCTATAAGTGTCTAATCGTTATTCCTGAAACTCAGTCTCAAGAAAAAATTGACACTCTCAAAACTCTGGGCGCAGAAGTACGTCTTGTTCCCGCAGTACCCTATAAAAATCCGAATAACTACGTCAAGGTATCTGGCAGACTAGCAGAAGAGTTAGACAACGCTATTTGGGCAAACCAGTTTGAAAATCTTGCTAACCGTCAGGCGCATTATGAGACCACGGGGGCAGAAATCTGGGCGCAGACAGATGGCAAAGTTGATGGTTGGGTAGCAGCTACGGGGACAGGAGGAACATATGCTGGGGTATCTATGTACCTTAAAGATAAAAACCCTAATGTTAGCTGCGTTATTGCCGATCCGATGGGTAGCGGGCTATATAGCTATGTTAAGACGGGAGAAATCAAGCCAGAAGGTAATTCGATTACCGAAGGTATAGGGAACAGTCGCATCACGGGCAATATGGAAGGTGCGCCCATCGACGATGCGATTCAGGTTGACGATCGAGAATGTATTCGCGTAATTTACCAGCTACTTAAAAAGGAAGGCTTATTTATGGGGGGTTCTGTCGGCATTAACGTGGGTGCTGCGATCGCCTTAGCCAAACAAATGGGAAAAGGTCACACCATCGTTACCGTGTTATGTGATGGGGGAGCTAGATACCAGTCGCGGATTTATAACCCAGAGTGGTTAGCCTCCAAAGGTTTGTCTACACATTAAAGATAGAGCTGAGTTTTTAGTTGGCGATCGCGCTTTGCAATTATGTATTGTCTATTCAAATATGTTTGTAAAGAAGCTACGGCGATCGCCTCAAAATATAGATCTAAACCAATAATTAAGTATGGAACGTTTGATATATTTTCTGCGTCATCATAAGTATTAAATCTGTTTTAAGATTGCTATTAATCTACTTAAAGCTTAATTAATCGAGCTTTGAGGCTTAATACCCGAAACGCTTTTTCAGGGCGAAAGAATATGCTTGATATTGCTTTATATTTATCCAGGCTAGTTACTAAACTAATCTACTATGAATATTATTGCCTACTGATTTGGCTCTTAGATTGAGATGAATTGGCTGAAAATTAGCAAATTATTAAGCAATTGGTAAAAAGTAGCTGATTTTTCTTTCGGGTTCGGAGAAAGTAGGATAATTAATCTAAGAAAAACATAAATAATCTGTTATTAGAGAATACGGCAGTATGCATTTAAGCGAAATCACTCATCCCAATCAGTTGCACGGTTTAAGCCTCCGACAGCTAGAGGATGTCGCCCGCCAAATAAGAGAAAAACATTTACAAACAGTTGCAACTAGCGGTGGACATCTCGGTCCAGGTTTAGGGGTAGTAGAGTTGACCATTGCCCTCTATCAAACTTTAGATTTAGACCGCGACAAGGTTGTCTGGGATGTCGGACATCAAGCCTATCCGCATAAGCTGCTGACGGGTAGATACAACAAATTTGATACCCTACGCCAAAAAGATGGAGTTGCTGGCTATCTCAAGCTTGGTGAGAGTAAGTTCGACCATTTTGGTGCGGGACATGCCTCTACTAGTATTTCTGCAGCTCTGGGCATGGCAATGGCAAGGGATGCTAGAGGCGAAGACTTTAAATGCGTAGCAATCATTGGTGATGGCGCTCTGACGGGCGGAATGGCTCTAGAAGCCATCAATCATGCAGGACACATGCCGAAGACCAACCTCATGGTAGTGCTAAATGATAATGAGATGTCTATTTCTCCTAATGTGGGGGCGATTTCTCGCTATTTAAACAAAGTTCGTTTATCCGATCCCGTACAGTTCTTATCCGATAATCTCGAAGAACAGTTCAAGCAGCTACCTTTCTTGGGTGAATCTTTAACCCCCGAAATGGAAAGGGTTAAAGAAGGGATGAAACGCCTAGCCGTGCCAAAAGTTGGGGCAGTAATTGAAGAGTTAGGATTTAAATACTTCGGTCCAATTGACGGTCACAACTTGGATGAGCTGATTACTACCTTCAAGCAGGCACACAAAGTTCCTGGTCCTGTATTGGTTCACGTGGCGACGGTTAAAGGCAAAGGATATGAGATCGCCGAGAAAGACCAGGTGGGCTATCACGCTCAGAGTCCTTTCAACCTAGCTACAGGCAAAGGTATCCCTGCCACAAAGCCCAAACCGCCAAAATATTCCAAAGTCTTTGCTGATACTTTAATTACCCTGGCAGAAAACGATTCTAAAATCGTGGGTATCACGGCTGCTATGGCAGTAGGAACAGGGCTAGATAAACTGCAGAGCAAACTTCCCCAGCAGTATATTGATGTCGGCATTGCCGAACAGCATGCAATCACTCTAGCAGCAGGGATGGCAACAGAGGGCATGAAGCCTGTAGCAGCTATCTACTCTACTTTCTTGCAACGAGCTTACGATCAGATTATCCATGATATCTGTATTCAAAAGCTGCCCGTGTTCTTCTGTTTAGATCGAGCGGGAATTGTGGGAGCAGATGGTCCAACTCACCAGGGGATGTATGATATTGCCTATCTACGCTGCATTCCCAATATTGTTATCATGGCTCCCAAAGACGAAGCCGAATTACAGCAGATGGTTGTGACGGGAGTAAACTACCAAGATGGAGCGATCGCCGTACGTTATCCTAGAGGTAACGGTGTTGGTGTTCCCCTAATGGATGAGGGCTGGGAATCGCTAGAAATTGGCAAGGGAGAACTTCTTCGCAGTGGTGATGACCTATTGCTCGTCGGTTACGGAACTCAGGTTTATCCCGCTCTGCAGGTAGCAGAAATTTTGAGCGAACACGGGATAGAAGCAACGGTAATCAATGCCCGCTTTGTAAAACCTCTGGACACGGACCTGATTGTGCCTCTTGCCAAGCAAATTGGTAAGGTTGTTACCTTTGAAGAGGGATGTCTGATGGGTGGATTTGGTTCTGCCATATTGGAAGCCTTGCAGGAACACAATGTCTTAGTGCCAGTCAAGCGTTTTGGCGTACCAGACAAGCTAGTCGATCACGCTACTCCCGATCAATCTAAAGCTAGCCTGGGCTTGAGCAGTCCGCAAATGGCAGAGAGTATTCTTAAGACTTTCTTTGATAGTAAGGATAAAGAACCCTCTATCGTTAGCTAATTAGCCAATTATTCAGACTTCTGGCAACTATTATGACAATTGATAAAGTGGCATGTAAAGTTTGGATAAAGATATTTTCTCCCATATAGTATTAATTGTGTGTGAGGAGTAAGTGTAATAGAAGAAGGTTTTGGGGTCGAAACACGGCAAGACTCCCGAAACCTTTTTCTTTTGTTTAGTATCGATGTCCGCGATCTGCAATTAAATGTTTTTTTGTTTTATTGCTTTTTGATAGATATCTTTGATTTGGGGAATAATTACTTCCCAAGTATAATTCTCTCGAACATAGTTCAAACAGCTTTTACTACTAGGTAGCTGTCTTTCTCCCGATAACGTTTCAATGATACCCGAAGCCAAATCTTCAACTTTAGGACTGTCTAAGACCATATCTGAAGAAAAAGGTCTTAAAATTTCGGGAATTCCCCCAATAGGCGTGCCTAGTACTGGAGTTCCTGCAGCTAGAGATTCGATTACAATTAAGCCAAATCCTTCCAATGCAACTGTAGGAACAAGTGAAAAGTTAGCTGCTCGATAGCACAAGGGTAAATCGCTATCCGCTACATATCCTAACAACTTGACATTTTCAGCAAGTCCCAGTCTATCTATTTGAGCCAGAAGGGTATTTGCTAGTTCGCCTTTCCCACCGATATAAAGCATCGTATCGGGATATTGCTGACAAACTTCTGTCATTGCCTCTATCAAGTTTTCTAATCCCATTCGTTTGGCAAGCCGACGAATACAAAAGATTATGTTTTTATCTGGCGACCAACCGAGTTTTTGTCGAGCCTCCGCTGGCGATTTATTAATATTAAAGCGTTCTAGATCGACTCCTCCTGGAATGACGTGGATTAGATCTAAAGGCACATCGTATTCTCGATGTAGGATTTCACGAAAAGTATGAGAGAGAACAATGAATTGCTGCGATCGCCTGTAAACAGATTTTTCCAGCCATTTCTTAGCTTTGATAGCTAAACTTTTATTTGCTTCGACACCGCTCTCTAATGCCCAGGGACCGTGAAAATGAGTTACCAACGGGCGGTCTTTGAGTATGTTTAAGAGTGGAAAGGTATAGAAGGCAAAATGAGAGACAATCAGATCGGACTCTTGCTGGGTAGTGAGTTCTTGAAAACTTTTTCTAATCCCTCGCCAGCGTTTGAGTATCGAAGCATCTGTAGGTGCAAATGCTGTCACTTTTGCTTCAGAAGCTGAGCTGACACTATCAATTCCTGCAACTAAGCCATTGAACCGAATGTCAGCACCAGGAAAGTAGTTGGCGCAGTCATAGTAATAGCGGTTCAAGCCTCCAGGGCGATCGGGAAACCAACCCATGCCAATTTGTAAAGTTTTGAACATTTATTTTTTGAAAATGACCAATATTACTTAATATATGCTTTTCAGAGCATAACTTTCAAAAAATAAGCCAAATTTATTAATTTCGCTTGCTACACTCCAAAAAGCATTGTGAATTCATAAACCAAGGTAAAATATTAAAAGGAGAATAAGATTTTCTCGTAATATCAAAATATTTGCCAATGATATTTTCTAACCATCGAAAATCAAATCCTTTATGAGTATTCCTTGGAGATTCTGGTCTTAATATTGACTTACCAAATAAAGCACTATTAAACTCGCTAAAAGTGTATATCGAGCTTCTTCTGTATAGTAGCATTTTGTTTATTTCTTTAGGTATTAAAGCCGAACCATACATAATAGGAACAGAAATAACAACCTTTCCATTTAGCTGAAGCAGTCTCAAGGCTTGTTCCAAAAACTGATGGATTTCTGCCTCATATAGATGCTCACAAACCTCAAAAGCAGTAATAACATCTAAAGAAGAAGACTTCAAAGAATCGAGGTCTTTAACCTGCGTGAATTCATTACAGCCTCTATCTTTATAAGGGTCATAACCGTAAAGGTTACACTGTGGTTTTTCTTCTGCAAGCATTTTCAGAAAGTAACCTTCTCCCGAACCGAAGTCTAATATTGAACCACAATCTGGTAAGAGTAAACTAGTATATTTAATCGATTTATTTATTCTTGATTTGTGTGCAAATCGTGCAATTGGATTGGGACTATCTATTGTTTGTTTAGCGTAAGATACTTGTTGTTTCATTCTTTCAATAAAAGTATGCGTGAATTTTTATTAGGAAATTAAGATGCCATCCTAAGTATGCTACAGCCAACGAGATTTGTTTGAAGTTAGCATTAAGTAACTATTTTGTAACTATTTTGTAAGAACATTTTTAAATAAATCGACTGGGAGCGATAAACTGTAACTGTCCCAGAGCTTTACACCATCATGAGGGTTTCAGTATCAATATGGTTCTCTGGTAATAGGGATGGAGCGGACAAGCACAGTCGCTTGGCACTCATCGCTTCTGTGAGATAATCAAAGGGA